>Ga0307379_10013174_pt1 | contig 10736 bp, 11 predicted proteins | sample UN2MG_FD_202237 | JGI IMG/M metagenome (GOLD analysis project Ga0307379, IMG submission 202237) | Soil microbial communities from Risofladan, Vaasa, Finland - UN-2 | ecosystem: Environmental > Terrestrial > Soil > Coastal area > Acid sulfate soil | place: Finland: Risofladan, Vaasa | collected... | reverse complement strand
TGCCCGCCGCAGCATCTCTTTCAAATGTGCTGAATACGATGCCCGCCAGTGCCATTGACCAGACGATCACTGCACCTGTTGGCAGATCTGTCAAAATCGATATAGCCAGTCCGCCTGCAAAGCCAATGGCGCCGAGCGCATACGCTTTTGCCAGTCGGCGTGACATCGCGTCACGTGTTGCCAGTGCCGGAATAATGAGACTGGCGAAGACCAGATAGACGCCGACCATTTGCACCGACGCGGTAACCGCCAGACCGAACAGAACGTAAAAACCCATTCGTCCCAACCGCCGCTCGCCAAATCCATACCAGGCGCCGCAGATAACTACCGTGAGGGCAGCAACGATCAGCAACTGCGTGCTGTTTACCCAGAGTATCTGTCCTACCAGCAGTTCCTTTAAATATTCGCCTCCGTGCGGATTGCCGGCGAGAAGAATTGTTGCCAGCGTGGCGGCCAGCACAAACACAGTGCCGATGATTGCTTCCTGATATTTGGGCCAGCGACGCTCCGTCCATGTAAGAAACAGCGCGCCGCCGAGTGCGGCACATAGTGCCGAGAGTTGTACTGCAATACCGTGCGATTCGAAGCCGAACAGATCTGCCGCGATGACACCGACGCCCGCGATCTGGGCGATGGCGATATCGATGAAAACGATGCCGCGAGCCAGAACGACCATACCCAGTGGTACATGGGTCGCGATGACCAGCAGGCCGGCGATCATCGCCGGCAACAGAATGCTCTGGTATTCACTCATTATCAGCGACCCGTCGCCTGCAGGAGCCGGTTGATCGTGTCATCAAACAGCGTGAACAGGTCTTTCGCCTGTTTGGTTCCGCCAACTGTGTACGGCAACTCGACCAGCGTGATTCCGGTGCGCTCATTCAACCAGGCGGGTGCCTTGGGTTCGTTATAGGCCATACGAAGGATCAGGTCGGCAGGCTCGGCCTTCAACTGCTCCAGCAGTTTTGCCAAATGGCTCGCGCTTGGCGGGATACCCGGTTTGGATTCGATGGTAGAGGACAAAGCCATCCCCAGCCAGTTGACCAGGTAGGCCGAATCACGATGGTAGGTGACAACACGCAAGCCCTTCAATGAAGTGGCTTCGGTTTCCCAGCGCTGAATTGAGGCTGACCACTTTTCCTGAAACGACGCGCTGCGTTGCTTGTAGGTGCTGGCGTGGTCGGGGTCGATTTCCTCCAGCCGCTGCGCCAGTGCGCCTGCGATCACGGCAAGTCTTCGCGGATCGAGATGCACATGCGGGTTGCCATACGGGTGCACATCACCCATTGACCGGTCGACCTTTTCCGGGACATCGAGGCGCTCGACCCACTCCGCAGCCATGAAGTAACCAGGCTGTCCCGGCTGCACCTTGCTGTTGCCGGCTGACTGCAACAACACGGGCAGCCAGCCGATTTCCAGATCGGCACCAGAGCACACAATAATGTCGGCACTGCGCATTCGGGCAACCAGACTGGGCCGTGCTTCAACGCGATGCGGATCCTGTTTGGGAGAGGTGGCCTGATAAACAGAAATATCCTTGCCGCCCAGTTCCGAGAGCAAGGACGCCCATTCGGGCTCACAGGCGAACGCCTTTATTTTCGCCAAGGCAGTATGCGGCAGCGCTGTTGCGACGATGACCAGAACACACGTAACAAACATTCTCATGGGAATGTCTCCTCCTTTGTCGTTTAGCCGATACCGGCGTTTCGAGCCGGTATCGGAACTCAGGCCATCAGAACCGGTGCGCCCCATGTGCACCCAGGCTGACGATGTACTGGAAGACGATCTGATCGTCGGTCTCATCAAACCGGGCCTTGTCCTGTGCATATTGCAAGCGGAAGCGCGCAAATTCGGACGAGGCAAAATCAATCATCACGGTTGTTCGCTCCGGTTTGTGTTCACGCAGCAGTTGCAGATCATCGCGGCTGATGCTGCCGTCCGTGACCGGCTCGTACTCAATGGTGCCCGAATCGAGCAGGTCGTAACGAACGCCAACGCGCCAGCGTGGTATGAATTGGTAGACCGCTTGTGCGTACCAACCACTCTGGTCGCTGGAGTACACGCCTTCCTGAGCAAACGTCTCGGTGGCGTCGTCCAGATCGTAACCGAGTTGGCCGTCTTCGGTGCGGTTGAAATACTCAGCCTGGAACTTGAAGTTCCGGGTCGAAGGGTCTCCATTCGGCGCCCACTTCCAGACGAAATCAACTCCCCAGGTCTTGCTCTTGAGATCGGAGAATACGTTTTCGACTTCAGCGCCGGTAGAATCTTCATCGTCATACTCGCGCTCGGCTGCTTCAGTTTGCCGGTACGACGCGCCAATGCGATAACTGTTGCTGAATCCGACGTCACCGCCAAGGTGCGCGAACGCAGCCCCGGCGTTGGCGCCGTTCTGGTTGCGCTCGGAACCGGGGAAGTTCGTGCCGCTGCCGACTTCCACGCCGAACTCGAGAAACAGCGGCGTTGGCGCGACATAGCGAAGCTGCAGACCATCGTCGCCGAGATTGCCGCCATAGAAAGCTTGCTGGACCAGCGGGGCATCCACGAAATCCCAGGCGTGCGGGTGCTGTTCGTTGATATAGCCGATGCCGGAGAAGAAACGACCTGCCTTCGCGATCACACCCGGAAAGTATCCGCTGTTCTGAATCCATGCTTCCTCGATATCAATTTCACCGTCGCTGACCCCGGCGGTGAAATAACCCGACCAGTAAGGGTCGATATTCCCCGAAATGCTGAGTTCCGTCTCGTCGAGACTGAAGCCGCGTTCGCCTGGTCCGGCACCGTGGCCGTGCCCGTCCTCATCGCCATGCCCCCCCCCCGGCACGAAGCCACCAATCTGGTAGGCGTCGGGATCAAGCTCCAGGTCGCGGTACTTGGCGTCGATAATCAGTGAGATCGCAGGATTGAATGCGTTGCCGCTTGGTTGCTTTGTGTCCTGACTGCCGGTTGATATTTCTGCTGTTGCTTCGTCCGGCGTTGGTGCGCTCTCTGCGGCTTGTGCGTCAAGCCTCTCTTCGAGTTGTTGAACCCGCTGACGCAGTTCTTCGACTTCGGTCTGGTCCGACTCCTGAGCGCCGGCTGAAAATGACAGGGACAAGGCGACCGCGGTCGCCGGGATGGTCCGGTACATTGGTGAATCTCCTTCGAAACACGATAGAAACGGTGATCGAGCCTTACGCTGATCACAGATCAATAATTGCTACGAGATGTTTCAGACGGTTTCCGGAGGATCTCTGCAGCTTTGCCGAATGGCATCGCGCGAGAGGGGTTGCGCTGCCAGCGCGACGTTATAGTTGAAGTGGTGCTGTGGCAGGCCGGCCTTTTGGCCGGTTTCGGTGACTGCGCTAGTGAGTTTCTCTACGGAAAGGCACTTGTTGCACAGCTTTACATGGACCAGCGAATTTTCCGGATCGGGCGGCTCCCCGGCGGCGTGCGACGCCAGGTGTGCCATTGCTGCCTGCTGGGCAAATAGCAGGATTGCCGGCAGCAGGCATGAGAGAAATCGATTTCGGAACCGCTTGAGCATGATTTTCTCAGATTACCAAATCTGCACCGATGCTGCCAAGTGCAACGAGGGGGCCATGAGAGGTCCGTTCGTGTCCATCCCTCGCGCATTGGACCGCACTACATCTCGTCCATTGCCTGATTGTCGGGCAGGTGGCTGATATCACCCCAGTGAACAATTTCGAATCCGGACGCAGACACGCGTAGCGTATTAATTGAAGCATTTCGAATCGGGGACACACGGGGTGCGTCGAGGGCGATATTGCTCACCCACCGGTGAGCAATATCAACTACGCCGCCGTGGGTTACTGCAACGATTCGCTTGTTCCGGTGCGTTTGCGCAACCTCCGATAGTGCTTCTATTACGCGCCGCGCGAACATTTCGAGTGATTCGCCATCTTCCAGAGGGGCGTCAGCTATGCGGGAGCGGAACACGTCAAACATCTTTGGCACTATTTGTTGAGCCTGCTCCCGGGTTTTGCCTTGTAGCACTCCGAGATGGCGTTCTCGCAGCCGTGCATCCCGGATAACCGGCAGGCGGCATGCTCTGGCGATCGGATTCGCCGTTTGCATTGCCCGACCAAGATCGCTGCTGATGAGAACGTCAACCCGTTGATCAAGGAAACGCTCTCCGATTGCTTCGGCCTGTGCGAGTCCGGTTGCATTGAGCGCAATGTCAAGGTGACCCTGGATGCGCTGCTCGACATTCCAGTCGGTTTCACCGTGTCGTATGAGTATCAGTTCGGTCATTGTTTGATGTTGGAGATGGGTGCTGCTACAGGTGCTTCAAATTGTCGACTGCGCCTGGGGAGGCAAGCGTGTCACAGAACGACGCGCATTCTCACTAGCCGGAAGTTTTCACCGTTTTGCGCTTCGCCCGTGGATGTGCAGCGTCATACACCTTGGCCAGATGCTGCCAGTCGAGATGTGTGTAGACCTGGGTTGTGGAAATGCTCGCGTGACCAAGCATTTCCTGCACCGCGCGAAGGTCGCCACTTGACTGCAGAACATGCGATGCGAACGAATGGCGCAGCATGTGAGGATGCACATGTTGCGTCAGGCCTTGTTTCTTTGCCCACATAGAGAGCCGTTGCTGGACGGTACGGGACCCGATGGGCCGGCCGCGATGATTGACGAACAGCGCAACCACCCCTTGCTTTGCAACCTCGGCTCGCACAGCCAGCCATTGCCGGATGAATTCCAGGGCGAAACGTCCAACCGGCACGACGCGTGTCTTCGCCCCCTTGCCGAGAACGCGCACCGTGGCATCGTCGAAATCGATATCTGTTGGCGTCAAAGCTGTCAGCTCCGAAAGCCGGAGCCCGGATGAGTAGAACAGTTCGAACATGGCGCGGTCGCGGATGGCAAACGCGTCATCGGCAGGCAGTGATACCAGTTTCTCGACTTCTTCGGGTGACAAGGCGTCGGGAAGCGTCTTTGCGGTGCGCGGAGCACGCACGCCAACGCAGGGATTCTGCGTATAGCCGTGATCGCGCATCAGAAAGCCGAAAAAACCGCGCCACGCGGACAAGGCCCGGGCCAGGGAACGGCCACTATGGCCCATGCCGTGCAGCCGTGCTACGAAACGCCGGACGTGGTGAACCTGCAACTCACCGAAGGGCACTGTATCCGCCATCCTTAGCAGCAATTCGAGGTCGCGTCGATAGCTCTTGACCGTATGGCTGGAAAGCCGCCGTTCTTGTTCGAGATGAATCAGGTAGCCATCCACCTGCGGCTGGCATTCTCTGGCCGTATACCCGTTGCCCGGCGTCGGTTCGTTTTCGGTCACTCGACGTAGCGCGCCAGCGCCGCGGAAACGATGTCGCCAAGCCGTTGCAGGTAAAGCGTGCCCATTTCCGGGTAGAAACGCTGTACATCTTCCGAAGCAAGCAACATCAGACCGCTCAGATTGCCGCTCCCGAGTTTGACGTATGCAAAAGAGTGCAGAGCCGGTTGCGCCTCCGGGAACCACTGTATTGAATCGAGCACAGGGTGGGGCGCGCAGTATGGCGCCTTCAGACTGTCGGTGAAGGCTTTCACTTCATCCGACACCTCAGAGAACGCTTCAACAGCAGGTAGATTTTCTATGCCCCAGATGCGAACAGCAACGTGAGGAATCGAAAAGTCTTCTCCTAAATGAAAGTAAAGCGCGCGCAGAACATCCTCCAGTGACGCGGCGGATATCAGTGCCAGCGTAACGCGGTGCATACGCTCGCTGATCACGTCGTTCTCCTCGCCGAAGGTAATCAGTTCGGCAAGCTTTTCCTCTAGAATGCTGACGCGATCGCGCAATTGCGACATCTGGCGCTCCGCGATGGGAATCGCGCGCCCTTCATGTGGATCGGGAATGTTGATTTTTGCCAGTATGTCTGCGTGGGCATCGAGGAACTCTGGATGCTCCTGCAAATATTGCGCTACGTCTGCGTCAGTCATCGTTCTCCCTGAATTTCAATCTCGCCTTCAAAAACGGTGCGCGCAGGACCTGTCATCAGAACGCTATGACTGTTTCCCTGCCACGCAACGCGCAGCTTGCCCCCGCGAGTGTGAACGCAAACTTCCTGGTCCAGCAAATCCCACTGATTGCCAATTACGACGGCGGCACAGGCGCCGGTGCCGCACGCGAGCGTTTCACCGACACCGCGCTCCCACACCCGCAACCGGATATTTTGTCGGTCAACGATCTGCATATATCCGGCGTTGACGCCTTGCGGGAACACCGGGTGTTTCTCAATTCCTGGTCCCTGCTCCGTGACCGGTGCTGAATCGACGCTTGCGACGACTTGCACTGCATGCGGATTGCCCATTGACACGGCGCCTGCCTCGATTTGCTGGTCATCGACGGTGATCGTGTAGGAACGCTCCCGACGCGGCACCTGCATCGGGATGTCGGCAGGTTCGAAACGCGGTGGGCCCATGTCAACGGTGACATTCCCGTCCACTTCGAGACGGGGCTCGATGATGCCGCAGGCTGTCTCGACCCGGATCTTGTGTTTCGTCGACAGTTGCTTGTCATGCACGTATCGAACGAAGCAGCGCGCGCCATTGCCGCACTGACTGACTTCGTTGCCGTCAGCATTGAATATCCGGTAGAAAAAATCGGTTCCTTGCGTGCGTGGTAGTTCGATCACCAGCAACTGGTCAAAGCCGATACCCGTATGCCGGTCAGAAATCTGCTGAATCTCGCTCGCACCAAGCGCAAAGGCGTTTCGTGTCGCATCGACGACGGCAAAATCGTTGCCTGCTCCTTCCATTTTGGTAAAGCGCAGACGGGTCACCCGACGTTGTCTCCTATTCGTTTCGACATTACGAAATCGTCCATGACATAACCATTTCCAATGTCCACCTTCAACTTGTTTGTGATATCGAAACCCGCTCTGCGATAAAAAGCTATAGATGCAGTGTTGCCCTTGTTGACTTGAAGGTAAAGCACCGAAAATCCCCGGTCGCGTGAGCGGGCCTCTACGTGTTGCACCAGTGCGTAGCCGAGGCCGCATCCCTGTACTTTCGGGTGCACATAGAGTTTGTCGAGTTTGACCGACGCCGTGTCTGACCCCGGCTCATAGCAGGCAAAACCAGCGAGAAACGAACCGGCTTCAACCTTGTCCCACCAGGCGTCCTGCGCTGCGATCTGGGATGCGATTACATCCGGACTGTAGCGTTGCGCCAGCATGTAATCGATCTGGCTAACGGTAATTATTCCCGGATAGTGCAGATACCAGATGTCACGCGCCAGCCGGGCGATGGGTTCCAGGTCCGGCTGTGAAACCGGCGAGATTTGCACGGTACCGTCGCAGTTCTTGATCATAGGGTGTTCGATAGAAGCGGCTCGCACGGACCGTTGCGGTCACGCCAGATACAGCGGTCCATGATGACCTTGATGCCGTTGTCACGCGCCCGTTCAGCAGCTGCTTCGTTGATGATGCCTTCCTGAATCCAAAGCCGTTTGAAATTCCGGTCCAGACATTCGTCAACGATGGCATCGAGAAAACGGGCCGGCCGAAACACGTGGACCAGATCAACCGGGTCCGGTACGTCAGAGACGCTCGCAAATGCTTGCTCGCCCAATATCGTCTGCACTAACGGGCGAACCGGGATAATTGTATAGCCAGCGCCCTGCAAGCCGCGCGCGATGCGGTAACTGGGGCGCTTTTGCAATGGCGACAAACCCACCATCGCGATGATTCTGATCTCGCGCAGCAGGTCGCAAATTTCACCTATATCGGGATTGGAAAACATTGTTCTGTCCGAAACGCTTCGTAGGATACCTGTTCAGTAGAATCTTTTCTCGCCGGCCGGCCGGGTCTTGAATCGTTTGTGAACCCAATAGTATTGCTCCGGAACGTGCCTGACGCTGTCTTCGATAAACCGGTTCATTCGGGCTGTATCGGCGCGAAAGTCTTCTCCGGGGAAATTTTCCCACGCTGGCAAGAACCGGATGACGTAGCTTTCCCCTGCGCTCTTCTGCTCGATCAGAACCGGAACAACACTGGCCCGCGTCAGCTTGGCCAGCCGGGGTACTGCGTCGATCGTAGCCGCCGGCACACCAAAAAACGGTACGAATACCGCATCGCGAGGCCCGAAATCCATATCAGGCAGAAAAAACAAAGGCAGCCTTGCCTTCAACCCGCGTATCACGCGTTTGATCCCGTCCTGCCGGGACGCGAGCCTGATCGGCCGGAAGCGGGTGCGCCGTGAGATGAGAAAGCGGTCAAACACCTCGTTTTTCTGGTGGCTATACATCGACTGCGCATCTTCCTCGATCGACAGGCGAATGGCGAGAATTTCGACGCCAACAAAGTGCGGTGCCAGCACGATGACGGGTCCGGATCGGCTGGCGAGATCGAAGTGTTCCTTCCCTTCTATGGTTGCAAGCTTGCGCACGCGGTCCGCTCCGGACCACCAGGCAATGCTGGTTTCTGCCAACGCGCGCCCGAACGCGCGGAAGTGCGCGCGCGCCAGCTTTTCTCGCTCGGTCCGTGAAAATTCGGGGAAACACAGCTCGAGATTAACGCGCACCACCTTGCGCCGTTCAGCGGCTAGCAGCATGACCAGCATCCCGGTGATCTCGCCTGTTCGCGCGAGCACTGAGCGTGGCAGGAAATGCAGTGACCACATTACTGCGAGGGCGATTCGGGTCAGCATTTCAGTTTACTGTCCGCGCTGAAACACTCACGGTGTGCATGTTGTTGTTCATTTGGCACGGGGCGGTTCGACTCCGGCCGGCGTTTTGTACCGGTTGTATGACCACATGTACTGCTCCGGGCACCGTCGGACGATTTCCTCAAGCGCGCGGTTGAGGTGGCGTGCTGCCGTTTCCGCCTTGTCAGGTGGCGGCATATTCTCAAAACACAATTCGAAGCCGGCCCCTTGAGGCAATCGTAGCGCGTAAGTCAGGACGATAGGCGCCCGGCTGCGTTGCGCGAGCCTCGAGGCCAGTGTCATGGTGTAGGCAGGGCGTCCGAAAAAGTCCGCCCATTCCCCGTCTCCCGCACCCGGTACCTGATCGGGCAGCATGCCAACCGCCTCGCCTTTTTTTAGCGCCTTGAGCAACTGTCGCACGCCACTGACATCGGTTGTGGCAAGTCGCATCTGGGGGCGCATTCTCCCGGCCCGCATTGCAGTGTCCAGTGCGGCGAAGTGTGGCGGTCGGTACAGTGCCGTGACAGGGAATCGCAAAGAGAAGTACTGTGGAATGACTTCAAAGCAACCGATATGCGGCGTCAGAATAATGATCCCACGGCCCTGGCTTTGCGCCTTTTCGATGATCTCCCAGCCACTGACCTTTCGAACCCAGCCAGCGCTTTCCTGCTGAGATCGAAACCATACAGCCGGCAGCTCGGCGGTTGCTCTTCCGGCTTCGAGCACGCAGTTTCTCAGCAATTGCGGGAAATGGGCCTCATCGCGACAGACGCCACTGCCACGCAGATTGGTGCGCAGGCGTTTCGCGTATGATGGCGATGCGCGGTAGGCCAGCCAGCCAAGCAGGGATCCGGCGCGATGTAGCCAGGCCAGTGGCAGCTTTGAGAGTACCCTCAGCAGCCCGGTCAGCATGTCGTACGGATTTTGGCTTTGTAGCTGGCCTTTGCTATCCTGCGCGACTTTCTCGAAAGACTAATGGACAAGCTGATGAACGATTACCTGTTTACTTCCGAATCGGTTTCCGAAGGCCATCCGGACAAGGTGGCGGACCAGATTTCGGACGCCGTACTTGATGCAATATTAACCCATGACCCGACGGCCCGCGTGGCTGCCGAGACCATGGTAAATACAGGTCTGGTCGTGATGGCGGGCGAAATCACCAGCAATGCAGTGGTTGATTTCCAGCAGGTTGCCCGGGATACCATCAAACGCATCGGCTACGACAACACTGACTACGGCATTGACTACAAAGGGTGTTCGGTACTGGTTGCTTACGACAAGCAAAGCCCGGATATCAAGCAGGGTGTCGATACGGCCCATGATGATCCACTCAACCAGAGTGCGGGCGACCAGGGACTGATGTTCGGTTACGCTTGTGACGAGACGCCAGTCTATATGCCGCTGGCGATCCATCTGGCGCATAGGCTGGTTGAGCGGCAGTCGGAGTTGCGGCGCGATGGCCGTTTGCCCTGGCTGCGGCCCGATGCCAAGTCACAAGTGACGTTGCGTTACGTTGACGGCAAGCCAGAGGCAATCGATACAGTTGTGCTATCGACGCAACATGCACCGGAAATCGGTCTCGAGCAAATCCGCGAAGCAGTCATTGAGGAGGTTATCAAGCCGGTATTGCCAAAAGATCTGATCAAGGGCGATATCACTTATCTTGTTAATCCGACCGGGCGCTTTGTGATCGGCGGGCCGCATGGCGATTGTGGCCTGACGGGTCGAAAAATCATTGTCGACACCTACGGCGGTGCGGCACACCATGGCGGTGGCGCGTTTTCCGGCAAAGACCCCTCGAAAGTGGACCGCTCTGCCGCCTATGTGTCGCGCTATGTCGCCAAGAATATCGTTGCAGCTGGACTGGCCAGCAAATGCGAAGTCCAGGTTTCCTACGCCATCGGGGTGGCCCGGCCGACCAGCGTCTACGTCACAACTTTCGGTACCGGAAAGATAGCGGATGAAGCTATTGCCAAGCTGGTCGAGCAACATTTCGACCTGCGGCCCAAAGGGATTGTGCAGATGCTTGATCTGTTGAGACCCATTTACGAGAAGACTGCTGCATACGGTCATTTTGGCCGTGACGAACCGGAATT
>Ga0307379_10013173_pt1 | contig 10736 bp, 8 predicted proteins | sample UN2MG_FD_202237 | JGI IMG/M metagenome (GOLD analysis project Ga0307379, IMG submission 202237) | Soil microbial communities from Risofladan, Vaasa, Finland - UN-2 | ecosystem: Environmental > Terrestrial > Soil > Coastal area > Acid sulfate soil | place: Finland: Risofladan, Vaasa | collected... | reverse complement strand
ATGTCAAAGACCCTCCACATCAACGCCCATGCTGCGCGCGCTGCCAGCAACGATTCTCATTGCCGCTTCCAGGCTTGCGGCATTCAGGTCAGGCATTTTCGCCTTGGCTATTTCCTCAACCTGTGCCCGGCTCAGCTTGCCGACCTTGTCGGTATGCGGGCGTGGGCTGCCTTTGTCGAGCTTGATCGCCTTCTTGATCAGAACCGACGCCGGTGGCGTCTTGATGATAAAGGTAAAGCTCTTGTCAGCGAACGCCGTAATGACGACTGGCAACGGCAGACCCGGCTCGTAGCTCTGCGTCTTGGCATTGAATGCCTTGCAGAATTCCATGATATTGAGACCGCGCTGGCCGAGCGCCGGCCCAATTGGCGGGCTTGGGTTCGCTTTGCCTGCCGGCACCTGCAGCTTGATGAAACCAACTACTTTCTTTGCCACTTCACAACTCCTTTATAGAGTGGGTACCAGCGCACGCTTCTCGAACGTGCTCCCCGTTGTTGCAGCTACGACTCTGCAGCGATCGATCGCCGCGAAATAACTCGGTCAAACCGGGCCCGTCGCATGGCCCAAAAAACTCAACAGCGTTGCTCAGGCCTTTTCAACCTGGCTAAACTCGAGCTCCACCGGCGTCGATCGTCCAAAGATGGATACCGACACGCGAATCTTGCTCTTTTCGTAGTTGACCTCTTCAACGTTGCCGTGAAAGTCCGTAAACGGGCCTTCCTTGACGCGCACGCCTTCTCCGACTTCGAACAGGATTTTCGGCTTCGGCTTTTCGACACCCTCCTGAATCTGATCCAGGATATTCTGCACCTCGCGCTCGGTAATCGGTGTCGGACGGTGTGCCGTTCCGCCAACAAATCCGGTGACCTTTGGCGTGTTCTTCACCAGATGCCAGCTGTCATCCGTCATGTCCATTTCCACCAGGACATAGCCCGGGAAAAATTTGCGTTCGCTGATCGCCTTCTGCCCGCTTTTCATTTCGACGACTTCCTCAACCGGCACCAGAATCTGACCAAACTTATCCTGCATATCAGCGCGCTCAATACGCTCGAGCAGAGTGCGTTTTACGCTTTTCTCGAAGCCCGAGTAGGCATGTACCACGTACCATTTCTTGGACATTAGGCCTCCCCACCCATGAGCATCTGGATGATCGACGCCAGAATCCAGTCAACGCCCCACAGAAAAACCGCCATCACGAAAACGAATGCGAGAACCAGCCCGGTGCTCTGTATCGTCTCCTTGCGCGTGGGCCAGACCACCTTCTTGAGTTCGATCCACGACTCGCGCACGTAGATGGCGAACGTCTTTCCAGGCTCACTGGTCAAGGCCACCAGTGCAGCAACGATCAGCGAACCAATGAAACCGCCAACCCGCACCACCAGCGGCATCTCTGCCAGCAGATAAAATCCGGATATACCGACCGCAATGATCAGCAATGCCAGGAATAACTTGATCTTGTCTAACATCCGGTGTTTCTTCGCATTTGCGCCCCAGGACACCCGCAACCGGGATTGTGCTTACCCGATGTGGCAGGCCAGGAGGGTCTCGAACCCCCAACCTTCGGTTTTGGAGACCGACGCTCTACCAATTGAGCTACTGGCCTAGGAATCAATGGCAACCCGGACCAGCTGGCAAGCCAGCCGGCCACGTTGTATGCACACTTGTCTTTGTTTACTCAAGCACCCGTTCTATTCAAGAACCTTGGCCACAACACCTGCTCCAACCGTGCGGCCACCCTCGCGAATGGCAAAGCGCAAGCCCTCTTCCATCGCAATCGGCTGGATCAGAGTCACCGTCATCTGAATGTTGTCACCAGGCATCACCATCTCGGTGCCCTTGGGCAACTCGACCGAGCCCGTCACGTCAGTGGTGCGGAAGTAAAACTGCGGACGGTATCCATTAAAGAACGGCGTGTGACGTCCACCTTCTTCCTTGCTCAGCACGTACACCTCAGCATCAAACTTGGTGTGCGGCGTGATACTGCCCGGCTTGGCCAATACCTGACCACGCTCGACGTCTTCACGCTTGGTCCCGCGCAGCAAAATACCAACGTTGTCGCCTGCCTGACCCTGATCGAGCAGCTTGCGGAACATCTCAACACCCGTGCAAACCGTCTTGACCGTGTCCTTCAGACCAATAATCTCGATCTCTTCTCCAACCTTGACCACACCGCGCTCAACACGACCCGTGACCACCGTGCCACGACCGGATATCGAGAATACGTCCTCAACCGGCATCAGAAACGGCATGTCCAGGGCGCGCTGTGGCTCCGGAATGTAGGCATCCAGCGCATCGGCAAGCTTGAATATCGCCTGCTCACCGTGCTCGCCAGTGTCACCTTCGAGCGCCTTGAGCGCCGAACCAATAATGATCGGCGTGTCATCACCCGGAAAGTCGTACTTGGAGAGCAATTCGCGCACTTCCATTTCAACAAGGTCGAGCAACTCGGCGTCATCGACCATGTCAGCCTTGTTCAGGAACACCACAATGTAGGGAACACCAACCTGGCGGGCCAGCAAAATGTGCTCGCGCGTTTGCGGCATCGGGCCATCAGCGGCCGAAACCACCAGAATCGCTCCGTCCATCTGCGCAGCACCCGTGATCATGTTCTTCACATAGTCAGCGTGGCCCGGGCAGTCAACGTGCGCGTAGTGACGCTTCTCCGTCTCGTATTCAACGTGCGCCGTGTTGATCGTAATGCCCCGCGCCTTCTCTTCCGGGGCATTGTCAATTTGATCATAACCCTTCTTCTCACCACCAAACTTCGTCGACAGCACCGATGTGATCGCCGCCGTCAGCGTCGTCTTGCCATGGTCAACGTGGCCAATCGTGCCTACGTTTACGTGCGGCTTGGTCCGCTCAAACTTTCCCTTTGCCATGATGACCTCTCGTTAGTTCTCTATGACGCTGCCAAAAGATGCGATTCGACGAATCGTTACTTGGCGGAATCCTTGTTAATAATGCCGTCGGCGACGCTCTTCGGTGCCTCCGCGTAGTGCTTGAACTCCATGGTGTAGGTCGCTCGCCCTTGGGTCAGTGAGCGAAGAGTCGTCGAATACCCGAACATCTCCGCCAGAGGCACTTCTGCGCGAATCACCTTGCCGCCACCTCCGGCAATGTCGTCCATACCCTGAATAGTCCCCCGCCGTGAGGACAGATCACCCATTACATCGCCCATCTTCTCTTCAGGCATTTCGACTTCGACCGCCATGATCGGCTCAAGGAGAATCGGCGTTGCCTTGCGCATTCCGTCCTTGAAGGCAAGAATTCCCGCCATCTTGAACGAGTTCTCGGACGAATCGACTTCATGATACGAACCGTCGAACAGAGTGACCTTTACATCCACGACCGGATAACCAGCCAGGACGCCGCTCGTCAGGGCTTCGGTGATGCCCTTGTTCACCGCCGGGATGTATTCGCGCGGGACAACACCGCCCTTGATCAAGTCGATAAATTCGTAGCCTTTACCCTGCTCATTCGGCTCCAGCTTGAGCCAGACATGACCGTACTGTCCCTTACCGCCGCTTTGCTTGACGAATTTCCCTTCAACCTCGATCGGCTTCTTAATGGCCTCACGGTAGGCAACCTGCGGCTTTCCGATGTTGGCATCCACGCTGAATTCCCGCTTCATCCGGTCAACAAGAATCTCAAGGTGAAGCTCGCCCATACCTGAAATGATGGTCTGGCCCGATTCCTCGTCGCTGCGGACACGGAAAGACGGGTCCTCCTGCGCAAGGCGGCCGAGGGCGATCCCCATTTTCTCCTGATCCGCCTTTGTCTTGGGTTCCACTGCCTGCGAAATAACCGGCTCCGGAAACTCCATCTTTTCCAGAATCAGCACCTTGTCCGGATCGCAAAGTGTGTCGCCGGTGGTCGCCTCTTTCAGGCCCACCGCAGCCGCAATATCACCCGCTCGCACTTCCTTGAGTTCTTCACGCTGGTTGGCGTGCATCTGCAGAATGCGGCCGATGCGCTCTTTCTTTTGCTTGATCGGGTTGTAAATAGTGTCGCCCGAATTCACGACACCCGAGTACACGCGGAAGAAGATCAATTGGCCAACATACGGGTCGGTCATGATCTTGAAAGCCAGCCCCGAAAAGGGCTCATCGTCGCTAGCAGCTCTTTGAGCTTCTTCGCCGTTTTCCATCACACCCTTGACCGGCGGGATATCGCTCGGTGAGGGCATATAGTCGATGATGCCGTCAAGCATCGCCTGAACGCCCTTATTCTTGAATGCCGAGCCGCACATCATCGGCACGATTTCCACTGCGATAGTCCGTGCGCGGATGCCGGCACGGATGTCGCTCTCGGACAGATCGCCTTCCTCGAGGTACTTGTTCATCAAGTCCTCGTTCGCCTCAGCGGCCGACTCGACCATCTTCTCGCGCCACTCCTGGGCTGTATCCCTCAGCTCAGCAGGAATCTCGACCTCCTCGAAGCTCATACCCTGCTTGGAGTCGTCCCAGAGAATCGCTCTCATCTTGACCAGATCGATCACGCCAGTGAAGTTCTCTTCGGCGCCAATCGGAATCTGAAGCGGGACCGGGTTGGCCTTGAGACGGGTACGCATTTGCTCGTACACCTTCAAGAAGTTCGCGCCCTGCCGATCCATCTTATTGACGAATGCCAGGCGCGGGACGCGGTACTTGTTGGCCTGCCGCCACACCGTCTCCGACTGGGGCTGAACGCCACCAACAGCACAATAGACCATGCATGCGCCATCCAGAACACGCATCGACCGCTCTACCTCGATGGTGAAGTCAACGTGCCCCGGTGTATCGATGATATTGATCCGATGCTGGGGGTAGCTGCCGTCCATGCCGCTCCAGAAGCAGGTCGTGGCAGCCGATGTGATCGTGATGCCGCGCTCGCGCTCCTGAGCCATCCAGTCCATCACGGCTGCGCCGTCATGCACTTCGCCTATCTTGTGTGACACCCCGGTGTAGAACAGGATTCGTTCAGTGGTCGTGGTCTTGCCCGCATCAATGTGCGCACTGATCCCGATGTTCCGGTACCGGTTAATTGGAGTCGTTCGAGCCATTTAGTGTTCTGCTTTTTCGTTGCCTGATGATCAGAATCGGTAGTGGGAGAAAGCCTTGTTGGCTTCAGCCATGCGATGTACTTCCTCACGCTTCTTCACCGCACCGCCACGCCCCTCTGACGCTTCCTGCAGTTCGTTGCCAAGGCGTGCCGCCATGGATTTCTCACCGCGTTTTCGCGCAGCTTCACGCAACCAGCGCATAGCCAGTGCGTTACGCCTTGCCGGGCGCACTTCAACCGGCACCTGGTAGTTGGCGCCACCCACACGCCGTGACTTCACCTCTACCATCGGGCGCACGTTCTGCAGCGCATTCACAAAGACCTCAACCGGATCACTGCCGTCTTTCTTGGCAATGTGGTCGAAAGCCCCATAAACAATGCGCTCAGCTACGGATTTCTTGCCACGCGTCATGATTACGTTCATGAACTTGGCAACTTCCTCGTTATGGAACTTGGGATCCGGCAGCGTCTCGCGCTTCGGTACTTCTCTACGTCTCGGCATATTTCCTCGTCAATCTTCCGGTTACAGGGCGCGCATAATCAGCCCGCCTTGACCCGCTTCGCGCCATACTTGGACCGGGATTTCTTCCGATCCTTGACGCCTTGGGTATCCAGGCTGCCGCGAACAATGTGGTAGCGCACACCCGGCAAATCTTTCACGCGACCGCCGCGAATCAATACGACCGAGTGCTCCTGAAGGTTGTGCCCCTCTCCGCCGATGTAGCTGATCACCTCGAAGCCATTGGTCAGCCGCACTTTGGCGACCTTTCGCAACGCCGAGTTCGGTTTCTTTGGCGTTGTTGTGTAAACGCGCGTGCAAACACCACGTTTTGCCGGTGACCCGGCAAGCGCCGGAACCTTGCTTTTCATCTCCGGCACGGAGCGCCCTTTGCGCACTAACTGATTGATCGTCGGCATATTTTTTGGATCCCTAAAAAATCGGGGACGGCGTTTCCGCCGTCCCGGACCGGTGTCTTGCAGTGGTGTCCACCGCTGCGGGATTACGGCCGCAGCAGGGGGCAAAAAAAGACGCAAGATTCTATGGTTACAGCATCATGGTGTCAAGCAACCTGTTCGTCTCCGGATGCGTCCGCAGACACGTCTTCGCTTTGGCCAAAGACGCCTTCTTCAGAAAACACATCCGATTCGGTCTGCACCTTCCGGGTTCGATGGTAGGCCAGGCCGGTTCCCGCCGGAATCAACCTGCCGACGATAACGTTCTCCTTGAGACCTCGCAGGTCGTCCTTCTTGCCCATGATGGCGGCCTCGGTGAGAACCCGCGTCGTCTCCTGGAAAGAAGCTGCTGAGATGAAGGAGTCCGTCGACAACGATGCCTTGGTGATGCCAAGGAGCATGTAGTCATACGTTACCTGCCGCTTGTCCTCCGCCACAAGATTGTCGTTTACTTCCAGCACCTCAGAACGCTCTACCTGCTCACCCTGAATGAAGTGGGAGTCTCCCGCATCGGCGATTGTGACCCTGCGCAGCATCTGGCGAACAATGACCTCAATGTGCTTGTCATTGATTTTCACGCCCTGCAGACGGTACACATCCTGGACCTCATCGATTATGTAGCGCGCCAGCGCTTCCACACCGAGCAGGCGCAGAATATCGTGCGGATCGGAAGGACCATCAACGATCATCTCTCCGGCATTGACGACCTGACCATCGTGCACCAGCACATGCTTGTCTTTCGGAATCAGAAACTCGTGGGAAACACCGTCAAGGTCGGTAATGACCAGACGCTGCTTGCCCTTGGTGTCTTTACCGAATGACACGGTACCGGTGACCGCTGCAAGCACGCCAGCATCTTTCGGCGATCGCGCTTCGAACAACTCGGCAACGCGCGGAAGACCTCCGGTAATATCTCGCGTCTTCGACGTCTCCTGCGGAATACGCGCCAGCACCTCGCCAACGCCTACGTCCTGGCCATCCTTGACGGTAATGACGGAATGGATTGGGAACGTGATGTTCACCGGTGTTTCGGTGCCGGCAATTTTTGCCTCCACACCGTTTTCATCGATGAGTTTCACGCTAGGCCGCAAACCCTTCGTCTGGGCAACACCGCGACGTTTCGGGTCAATTACGACAAGCGTTGCCAACCCGGTTACTTCGTCCATCTGGCGTGCGACCGTCGTGCCCTCTTCCACATTCTCGAACTTCACTCGACCAGCATATTCCGTGATGATCGGTCGTGTGTGCGGATCCCAGGTCGCCAGTACTCTACCGGCCTTTACGGCGGCGCCGTCGGTCAGGCTCAGCATTGCGCCGTAGGGAATCTTGTGACGCTCGCGCTCGCGGCCGAGATCATCGGCAATGACAATTTCTCCGGATCGCGATATCACAACCTGCTCCCCCTGAGCATTGGTGACGTAACGCATCTGGGGCGAGAACCGCATGGTGCCGTTCGACTTGGACTCGATCTGGCTTGCCACAGCGGTACGGGATGCCGCACCACCGATGTGGAAGGTCCGCATCGTAAGCTGGGTTCCCGGTTCGCCGATCGACTGCGCGGCGATAACGCCAACCGCTTCACCCGTATTGACTGGCGTCCCGCGGCCGAGATCGCGCCCGTAACATTTGGAGCACAGACCGAAACGCGTCTCGCAAGCCAGCGGCGTTCTGACCTTCACCTCATCGATACCAAGCTCCTCGATGCGGTCGACCGCTTCCTCGTCGAGTAAAGCTGTTGCCTTCACCAGCACAGATCCGTCTTCAGGAATGACGACATCGTTTGCGGCAACGCGGCCCAGGATACGATCACGCAAAGGCTCTATGACCTCACCGCCCTCAATGAGCGCCTTCATGGTGAAACCTTCTACCGTCCCGCAATCGTCCTCGACAACCACCAGGTCCTGCGTTACGTCGACAAGACGCCGCGTCAGATAACCCGAGTTAGCCGTCTTCAGCGCGGTATCAGCCAGACCCTTGCGTGCGCCGTGCGTCGAGATGAAGTACTGCAGCACGTTCAGGCCTTCGCGGAAATTCGCGGTAATTGGCGTTTCGATAATTGACCCGTCGGGCTTGGCCATTAAACCTCGCATCCCGGCAAGCTGACGGATCTGGGCAGCCGAGCCACGGGCTCCTGAATCCGCCATCATGTAAATTGAGTTGAACGATTCCTGCATCACGTCGACGCCTTTCTTGTCCTTCTGCGTCACCCACTCGTCTTTCTTTTCGTCCCACTTGCGTACCGGCTCCTTACCAAGGCGCTCCATCATTGCCTTGGCGACCAGGTCACCCGCACGGCCCCAGATGTCGACCACCTTGTTATAACGCTCACCCTGTGTGACCAGTCCGGATGTGTACTGGGACTCGATTTCCTTCACCTCGTCTTCAGCTGCCGCGATCAGCGTTTCCTTCTCTTTCGGTATTTGCATGTCATTCACAGCGAAAGACAGACCGGCGCGTGTGGCGTAGCTAAAACCGGTATACATCAGCTTGTCAGCGAAAATAACCGTTTCGCGCAGACCGCAAACACGGAAACTGGCATTGATAAGGCGCGAGATTTCCTTCTTCTTCAGAGCCTTGTTAATTACCGAGAAAGGCAGACCGGCAGGAAGAATCTCCGACAGCAGTGCACGACCGACGGTCGTTTCCTGACGCACGATGCTCTCCTCAATCTGCCCGTCAGGTCCGGCGATGCGCTCAGGCAGACGTGCCAGGCATCGCGCCTGCAAATCGGCCTGCCCGTTGTCGTACGCGCGCTGCACTTCCTTGACATCGCTGAAAGCCATGCCTTCGCCACGCGCTCCGATTTTTTCCCGCGTCATGTAGTACAGGCCAAGAACGATATCCTGGGACGGCACAATGATTGGCTCGCCATTAGCGGGAGACAAGATGTTGTTCGAGGACAGCATCAGCGTGCGGGCTTCCATTTGCGCCTCGAGCGACAGAGGCACGTGAACCGCCATCTGGTCACCGTCGAAGTCGGCGTTGAAGGCCGCACACACAAGCGGGTGCAACTGGATCGCCTTGCCTTCGATCAGTACCGGCTCGAACGCCTGAATGCCAAGACGATGTAACGTCGGCGCCCGGTTAAGCATCACCGGGTGCTCGCGAATCACATCTTCGAGAATGTCCCAGACCTCCGGCACCTCCTGCTCGACCAACCGCTTCGCCGCCTTGATCGTGGTAGCCAGCCCAAGCACTTCGAGCTTGTGGAAGATGAACGGCTTGAACAGCTCCAGCGCCATCTTCTTGGGCAAACCGCACTGGTGCAACCGCAGCTGCGGGCCAACAACAATGACCGAGCGGCCAGAATAATCCACCCGTTTGCCGAGCAGATTCTGACGGAAACGACCACCCTTGCCTTTGATCATGTCGGCCAGCGACTTGAGCGGGCGCTTGTTGGCACCGGTCATCGCCTTACCGCGGCGTCCATTGTCCAGCAGCGAATCCACGGCCTCCTGGAGCATCCGCTTCTCGTTACGCACGATAATTTCCGGCGCTTTCAGTTCAAGCAGACGCTTAAGGCGGTTATTACGGTTGATCACCCGGCGATAAAGATCGTTGAGATCGGATGTCGCGAAGCGGCCACCATCGAGCGGGACCAACGGGCGGAGATCAGGCGGCAGCACCGGCAGCACTTCCATGATCATCCACTCGGGCTTGATACCAGATTTCTGGAAGGCTTCCAGAACCTTTAACCGTTTCGCAATCTTCTTGATCTTTGTTTCCGAATCGGTGGCATCGAGTTCCGCGCGCAGCTTTTCGATCTCGCTACTGACATCGAGTTTACGCAGCAGTTCGCGTACGCCTTCGGCACCCATCACGGCGGAAAATTCGTCACCGAACTCTTCCACTTTCTCGAGATAGTTGTCCTCGGAAAGCAGTTCGCCACGCTTCAGGGGCGTCATCCCCGCGTGCGTGATGACATAAGCCTCGAAGTAAAGCACACGCTCGATGTCCCGCAGCGGGATGTCAAGCACCATGCCGAGCCGTGAGGGTAGCGACTTGAGGAACCAGATATGCGCGACCGGCGAGGCCAGCTCGATGTGCGCCATGCGCTCACGGCGTACTTTTGACAAAGTGACTTCAACACCGCATTTTTCGCAAATCACGCCGCGGTGCTTGAGACGCTTGTACTTCCCGCACAAACACTCGTAGTCTTTTACCGGCCCGAAAATCTTGGCGCAAAAAAGGCCGTCGCGCTCAGGTTTGAACGTGCGGTAATTAATCGTCTCGGGTTTTCTGACCTCACCGTATGACCAAGAGCGAATTTTATCTGGAGACGCGAGCCCGATGCGGATCGCGTCGAATTCTTCCTCCTGGGTGACCTGTTTGAATAGATCGAGCAATGCTTTCATTGTCTGCTCCTTGAATTGCGTGTTCAGTTAGTCCGTGGGCAAAAATCCGGGCCGGATCAGCGACGCTCGAGATCGATGTCGATCACCAGCGAGCGTATTTCCTTCACCAGAACGTTGAACGATTCCGGCATGCCGGCATCGATCTTGTGCTCACCCTTGACGATGTTTTCGTACACCTTCGTACGTCCCGACACGTCGTCGGACTTGACTGTAAGCATCTCCTGCAGTGTGTAGGCGGCGCCATACGCTTCCAGCGCCCACACCTCCATTTCACCGAAACGCTGACCACCGAACTGCGCCTTGCCGCCGAGCGGTTGCTGGGTTACCAGCGAGTACGGGCCAGTGGACCGCGCGTGCATCTTGTCATCGACCAGGTGATGCAACTTC
>Ga0307379_10013172_pt1 | contig 10736 bp, 9 predicted proteins | sample UN2MG_FD_202237 | JGI IMG/M metagenome (GOLD analysis project Ga0307379, IMG submission 202237) | Soil microbial communities from Risofladan, Vaasa, Finland - UN-2 | ecosystem: Environmental > Terrestrial > Soil > Coastal area > Acid sulfate soil | place: Finland: Risofladan, Vaasa | collected... | reverse complement strand
TGAGAGAAGCGGGCTCCTTCCCAGCTTCTGTTGTTAAAATGGCAGAGACGGCATTCAGTCGAAAATCCTGCGGCAATGTGATCGGGATTATCGGACTCTCGGTAATTTTTCTCATGACACGCAAAACAATCCACCGTAGCCCCGATAAAACCCCTCTCCCCATGACATTCTACACAATCCAATGTCCTGTGCACACCTTCCAGGGGATATCCTGTGGCCGCTTCATGATTCCATTTATTCGGCGCCACATGTTTCCATGTGAAAGGCTCGTGACAGTCGGCACAATGGGTGCCCAACCTAAGTTCATAACGGTCGTCCTGCCTTCGTTCCCAGTGACAGACTTCACATGTTGTAGGCGTCCCTTCAAAAACTCCATCCAGATGACACTCTTTACAAGATACCGTCCGGTGTTTTCCGACAAGTGGAAAATTCGTCCGGTCATGGCTCTCGTCACTCCACTGAACCGTTTCCTGTTTTCCTCCCAATCCGGTGTTCTGTCCAGAAAACCAAATAAAAAGAACGATACTAGCAACAACCGGAAGGACTCGTCTTAGGCCTTCCAGGGCCTGGATTCTTGATTCCTTGCTCATACGATCTTACTTAAACTCCATGACATTTCGTTTTAACGGTCTCAATTTCTCAAAATCAATCTCACAAAAAACAAATGTTGATTGGATTCCTCCTGCAGAAAATACTCATATTCTAACGACGCTGCGATTATTCGAGTGATGGGGATGAAAAATTGTGTTGTAAACGTTTTGTAATCATTCAAACGGATAACTTGAGGCGTTTCGTTCCTGTTATCATAGCGGACTCCATTAAACGTGTTGGAAAAACTGCCATGCCATGAGACTTTCCCAAAATCTTTACTCAAAGCCACATAGTAGGAATCGGATTCAGACATCTCCCCACGATTCCACGCATAATTTCCGTAGAGTGTCACTCCTGATTTCAAAATATCGCCGGCAGAACCTCCAAATCGCCAGGTGTGGTTGCGAATTTCCAAGTCTTTCTGTTCACTCTCCATGCGTGAGATATAAAGGCGCAGACTCCGTATGGGTTTAACACTGAGACGCAAACCGTATTGGCTGGAATAGTAAAAGCGTTCGAGTTCCGTGTCGTTGAGGGTGGGATCCTGCGACCTCTCGAGGATGTAACGGTGGTAGTCGAGTCCTCTGCCCGAACTGTAGAATGCCGTCATGTCCACTGTGCGAGAGGGGTCCCAACGCACATTCGCAAATGCTCGTGATAATCGATCTTCACTCCGTACGTTGGATGCGAGCTCATACTCCAGATTGCCGTAGAACGTCAGAGTTTTCACAAACGGAAACATCGTACCCGCATAGATATACTGTCGCTCGGTGGATCCTGAATACCTGAGTTGATTGTAGCTCAGAGAAAACCGCCTGCCATAGTTACCTTGGTACCGGGCAAAAACACCATATTTCTGATAATTATTTTCCAGATGATTGACGTAGATGCTCGATTCCAGGCCTCCATATCCTCCCAAGAGTAGGTCCCGGCCGATTTTATACCCAACAACTCCACCCAAAAGCTGACCGATCCCTGCTGTATCATAAAGATTCATCTGTCCCAGGGAAAGAAAAAGAGGGCTTCCCTGTTTATCGAAAAGGATTCGGGCATCATAGAGGATGACCCGATTCCCTCTTTTTTCGCTCAGCTTCAATCGGTCCCGTGTATCCAGGAGGAAGGTCCATCCTTCACCGCGACGATTGACCATCTCCAGCTTCAGCCGGGTAGAGAGCTGGTGAAAAAAATCGCTTCCCTCATACTTCGCACCGAACCAATCGAAGTAGAGTGCACCCCTCAGATAAAAATCTGTCTGGTTTTCTTGTCCGGCCGATCTTGAAACCAGAATAAAGAGGAGAAAACAAGGGACAAGATACCAGAGTTTTTTATTCACCTTGTTTTCCTCCCCCATATTTCCACTCGCCAGTTATTCCGGCCGTGACAGTCCTGACAGTTATCCTGCTGTCCAGGATGCTGCGGTTCGTGGCAAGAAAGACAACGGGAGTCTTTCATGAGATAGGAAAACGTAGTTTTTCTGGGAAAGGAATTCTCCTTTTTATGGCACGTGAGACAACTGGTGACTGTTTTGTGCTTCCCCAAAAGGGAATACCCTGTTTCCTCATGATCGAAGTCCTCGGCATCCAAATCCACCAGCTTCGAATCATCGCCCCCATGTTCTGCGTGACAGACAGCGCAATCTTCGGCTTTATCCTGGTGGAATCCGCGATTGGTTGAAATGCGTGAGGCCATCTCCTGATGACAGGCAAGGCATTTATTGGGAAGAACTTCCAGGTCATTGTTATGACATTGGTCACAGTTTTTAAGCCCGGGAGAATCTTTGTGAGCGGTGCTTAAAGGGCCCGGAGCATCATCGACGATATACTGCTGCTGAGACCAAAGTAACACTGCACATAGGAGCAGGAGGACAGGTAAGCAGCACTTTAAAATCTTTGTTATAGGCTTCATTTGAACGGACTTTAGTCGATCTTTTTTATCTTAGACCGAAAAAACTCCCTGAAAAAAATCGAACGATTTATACCATAAAAATAATTCCCGGTCAAAAAATTCATTATAAGAAGGAGCATCTCCAAAACCGTGATGACATAAATCTCGTAGCGTTATTAAGTGTTCCAATTGTGTGGTGGAGAAAACCGTGTGAAGGGCTCCATGCGGGCATGGTACATCTCCCATGGGGAGATGTGAGGAAAGCCCGGATCCGAGAGCGAAGTTTCCACGCTGGGGAAACTGAGCGGAATTTCGTTTTCGAAATCACCAATTGGAACACTCAAAATGTCATTCATCACGTTTTTGGAGAAGCTTCCATTCTCAGTGAAAGTTTTTTTTGATACATGTTCATGCACTTTGAAGAGCCTTTTTTACTTTTTCAGGGGTGATGGGCGTGGAATAGAAGCGAACACCGATGGCTCTGTAAACGGCGTTGGCGATGGCTCCGATCGTAGGGATCACGGGCATTTCCCCACATCCTCGCGGAGAGCCGGGCTGATAGTTGTCTAGGAATGCGATCTCAACCGGAGGAATGTCCGAGAATCGAGGAATGTGATACGCAATCAAATCCGCTGTTTGGGTCCTGTGGCCGTTGAGAACGATCTCCTCATGCAGGGCATAACCAATGCCCCAGATGATAGCACCTCGAATGCCCACTGTGGCCGTGTTCCTGTTGATGATTGTTCCGATATCAAAAGCACCGCAGATTTTTTTGACAATAACTTTACCGGATGAGCGGTTGACTTCCACCTCCGCCGCCACAGCACCCAGCTGGCTCCCTCCGTGATTAACGATCGCCATGCCAATACCTGAGTTTGGACCCGGTTGATAAGTGTGATACCCGATCATTTCAGCGCATGTATCCAAGAGGGAAACAAATGCCTGAAACTGGACATTGTTACGCCGGAACTCCAGTGGATCGATCCCAAGGCGGGAAGCCACCATATCAACGTGACTCTCAACGGCAAAACAGGTTTGCACGAAGCTTGTGCCCCGGCTCACAGCGCGGCCGAAGGGCCAATCGGCATGATAGAGCTTGGTCGAAACGTGGGGTATGATATACGTGTTCGTGGTGCCGAATCCCATGTCATGAATAATATCGATCTTCCGGGCTATCATTCTCCCGTTGGCACTAACTCCAGTCGATAGGTCGATAACGCAGGCAGCTTTGAACCTTCCTCGCAGTTGGAATTGATCCTTACGGCTGTAGATCAGCTTCACCGGCATTCTGGTTATTCGGGCAAGCATAGCCGCTTCACCGGTTACGGGATTCGACGTCTTCCCGCCGAAACCTCCCCCGACCGGCATTCCAATCACTTGGATATTTGAATCCGGGATATGTGTGTATCGAGAGATGACCGTTCTCGCCATAAACGGGTGTTGACTACTCACCCATACCGTCGCTCTTGTTCCGCCATTTTCCAGCCGAGCAAGAGCCGTGTCCGTTTCCATTGGCGCTTGGGTTGTGTATTGTGTGGTGTAAGTCTCTGACAGGACAAGGTAACTCGATGCAAGGCCCGCTTCGACATCTCCTTCCTGTTCCTTCACCTCAAAAAGCCTGGCGCGTGTGCGGGATTCCTTCTCTAACTGAAGATTCTCAGAGCGTTCGGGAACCGACCACTCCGCTTTAACGGCATCGAGTGCTTTAAGAACCTCGTTATAACGTTCAGCGACCACGGCAACACGCCCTTTGACCAATTCGACCATGTTGACACCAGGAACAGCCCAGGCAGCACTCAAATCCACTGTCCTGAGCCTTGTCAAATCAGGATGATAGGGTTGCGTAAGCCACCCTGCATAAAGCAACCCAGAAACAGACAGATCTCCAACATATTTTAGCCTGCCTGTGACAATTTTTTTTGCGTTGACGTTTAGTATCCCAAGATCGATATATGACCTGTCATTTGCGCGAAATGTATTTGGATCAATGCTCATCAACACGGCCTTACCACTTCCCAACTCATATGCGCTTATCCGCTGGCTTTTTTTCCCTTTCAGGCTCACTCCCCCATCGCTGTACTCAACATCCTTTGGCTGTATTCCCAAGGACCGGGAGGCACGAGTGATCAGATCCTCTCTGATCTTTGCACAGGCTAGCCAAAAGCCCCACCCCACATACTTGGTTGCGCTGCTACCCGTCGTCGGCCCGTCGTCAGGACAGAGTTCCGTATCACCCTGAACGACTGTTAATTTTCCCTGAAGAATATCAAGCCCCTGAGTGACAACGGCCGTGATGACTGTCTTTAAGCCCTGCCCGAGCTCTATGCGGCCCGTATACACACTGACCTTGCCATCCGGGCTAAAAACAATCCACTCCGTATAATCAAGATCGAGGATTGTGGCCACGCACTCCACATCACCGATATCAAGAGGCAAGATGTCATAGTTTTTTTCTTGAGGGCTTGCGGCAGGAGCGAACCGGAAAGCATACAGGAGGCTTGTGCTTCCTATGGCTTTGAGAAACTGACGGCGGGACACTCTCATTCCGCGGTCCCTCCCCACTGGTCTTTAACGAATGATTCAATAGCCTCGATGATATTGATGTAAGATCCGCACCGGCAGAGGTTGTAGTCCATGGCTTCTATGATCTCGTTCCTGGATGGGTTTGGATTTCTTAGAAGCAATGCTGTCGCCGTGATAATCATTCCTGGAGTACAGAATCCACAACAGAATGCCGTGTGATCGACAAAGGCTTTTTGAAGAGGTGAAAGGTTTTCGAGGGTTCCCAGACCTTCGATGGTGACAATCTTTTGTCCTTGTGAACAGTTGGCCACCTGAATGCAACAAGAACGTCGTGCAACGCCATCGATAAGGACCGAGCAGGCACCACAGATCCCTACCCCGCAGCCGAATTTACTGCCGGTGAGCTTGAGGTCATCGCGGAGGACCCAAAGAAGGGGTTCATCCGGTTCAACCTTGACATTGTAATTCTTACCGTTGACCTTAAGGGAAAAAGCCTGTTTAGCCAAAATTGCTCTCCATTAGGTGCGCTGCATGTATAGTTTCGGTCGTCCGGAGGAGTGAATTTCTTGTGATTTTATTAAGGCGCATATCTGGTTCGGTTTCAGAGAATTATATTATAGCAAAATTCTGATTTCAACCTAACGATTCAAAATGCTATGTAAGCATTTCCAAATGCTTCAGGGAGATTGCTTCTTTGATCTCAGATTTTTAAGATCTAAGAAAATGATTGACTCTGTTAAAATACACTTGTGAGAAATAGAAAAAAGCCTTGGATATCCGTATATCCAAATCCTAGGAGAACCGTTCATTCATAGCGGAGGGCGTCTACCGGATTGGAAAGTGCGATCCGGATTGCCTGATAACTCACAGTAAAGAGGGCAATAGACAATGCGAGCACTGCCGAAATCACAAATATCAACGGATTGATACCGGTTCGGTAGGCAAAACTCTGCAACCAGCGATTCATGGCCCAGTAGGCCACGGGCCAGGCGATCAGGTTGGCCACAACCACAAGAATTATGAACTCTTTTGCCAAGAGGCGGACTAATCCAGGCACAGACGCACCCAGAACCTTACGGATCCCTATCTCCTTTGTCCGCTGTTCCGCCGTGAACGAAGCCATACCGAAAAGGCCCAGGCAACCGATAAAAATAGCAAGAAAGCTGAAATAAAAGGTGATATTTTTCAGTCTCTCTTCCGTTCTGTACTGACTGTCATAAGCATCGTCCAGGAAAAAATAATTGAAAGGCCTGTTGGGATCGAGCTCACCCCATTTCTTTTTCAAAAGTTCCATTGTGTTCGTGATGTTGTCAGGAGCCAAGCGGATAGAGACGGAGAAAAGATTGTCGTAATCATAAAATATAACAAGAGGATTGATCCGCTCGCGGAGAGATTGCAGATGGAAGTCCTTTATTAGACCGATAACCGACACATATGTTGTTTCTCCCTCTCGACCGGGAGGAGGCCGAAAAACAAACCGTTTGCCAACAGGATCTTCCCAGCCAAATTTTTTGGCTGCTGTCTCATTGATGAGGACCGAATCGTCCTGGTCAGTGGCAAAATCCTCAGAGAAATTCCTTCCCGCAATGATCTCCATCCCCATAGCTGGAATGTAATGGGTATCCACATTCATATAATCCATTGTCTGTCGTTGGTCATCCGGGAATCCCTCAGGAAGGAAGGAACCAATGAGGTGTCCCCTGCTCGGCACGAGGTCGGATGCGCCGACATCGATCACTCCCTGTAGATTCAACAACTCACCCCTTATCGAATGGTAGGATTTGCGTATGGCGTCATTCATCCTCGGGATGACAACAACATGTTCCTTGTTGAAACCTAGCTTTGTGTTTTTCATAAATAAAATCTGTTTGTATACAATCAATGTGCCGATGATCAAGGCAATGGATATGGCAAACTGAAGGACAACAAGAATCCTCCGAAAACGGGAGTTTGAGGCTCCAACCTTTAAAAGACCTTTCAACACGCGAACAGGCTGGAAGGAGGACAGAAAGAAGGCAGGATAGCTTCCTGCGAAAAAGCCAACAACTATAGCCATTCCCAGGATCGCCACAAGGAGCCACGGAGTTTGTATGAAATTCATACTCAACTCGCGGCCGATGAGAGAATTAAATAACGGAAGAGATAGCTTGAGCAGGACAAGGGCTAAAACCATAGAGAGAAAGCTATAGATCAATGATTCTCCGAGAAACTGCCCGATCAATCGGCTCCGCACGGCTCCTAAGGTTTTTCTCATCCCCACCTCCTGGGCCCGGGTTGCCGAACGGGCCGTGGAGAGGTTGATGAAGTTGATTCCTGCGATCAACAGGACAAATAAGGCGATCCCAGAAAAAAGATATACATAAGTGATATCACTGTTGGCCGACATGTCACGCTCAAAATCTGAATAGAGGTGAATGCGTTTGAGAGGTTGAAGGGATAGCTGTATCGAACCTCCTGAGGCCTTCAAAGCTTCCCCTACGTATTTATCGAGAAAATCAGGAAGTTTTTGCTCGAGCTTTTTTACGTCGGCATTTTCATCCAGAAGGAGGTACGTGTAGAATCTCACGTCAAACCACTGGTCATCGCTAGCATCTCCTTCCTTGATAAATGTCTGGAACGAACAGAGCATGTTAAATCTAAAATGAGAATTAGAGGGGATATCTTTAACGACACCTGTGACACTAAAATCCCGTTCATTATTAAACCGGAGTATCTTACCCAGAGGGTCTTCGCCGCCGAAATACTTCTCAGCCATGCTTTCCGTGATCACCACCGTATATGGAGCTTCAAGCGCTGTCTTGGGATCACCACTCACAAACGGGAATGTAAAGATATCAAATACGGCATTTTCCGCATAACCAACCCTTGCCTCCTGGAACAGCTTATCTTCATACTTCACAGCTACCCTGTTGGGAGGCAACATCCGGGTTGAATAGATCACTTCGGGAAAATCGCGGACAAGAGCAGGCCCAACCGCAGTGAGGGTAACGGGTGTGTGAAGAGTGGAGCCGACCTCGAGATCCATTGTGACTCTGCAAATGCGATCCGCTTTTTCATGGAATTTATCATAGCTCAACTCATTCAAAACCCACATCAAAATCAGGATGCAGACCGCCATCCCGATGGCAAGGCCAGAGATGTTGATAAAAGAGTAACCTTTGTGTTTTTTAATGCTTCGAAACGCGATTTTCAGATAATTTCTAAACATGATGAAACTCCAATAGACAGAATCTTTGATAAATATCGGCAAAGAACGAACACAGTGCCGCCAATACCAGAGCCTGGCAAACGAGGCTCCCTTTTCACGTACAACCTCATGAAATTCCTCATCAAAATCACCGATTATGGCAAAATTCTCTTCGTACCTGGCGGTGTTTTTGAGAATCCACCCTGCGATTCGAGGGGGATGATATCGGCGTCGTTTCATTGTTTGATACATCGATCAATCACACAATTCTTCAATCAAACGCATAATCGGAGACTCCCTCCCACATTTTCTCATTCATCTCCCGCGCGGTTTTTAAGGCCTTCACGCCTTCTGGAGATACTGTGTAGTAGATCTTTCGCCGCCCGCGTCGATCCGGCGTCGTTTCACCTATAGTTTTCCTGACGTACTTTTTTTTGGATAGTTGGCTGAGTGCACTGTAAAGATTTCCATAGGTGAAATCTTTGTCGATGATCTGTGAGACATATTTGCGGATCTTGACGCCGTAGGCATCTTCCTTCAGCCGCCATATGGCCAGCAGAAGGATCTCCTCGATTTTTGTGAGTTCTTTCATCTTTGTTCCATTTTATTACTGAATTTCAGTATATAGAGTAATACGAGGATACAGATAATAAAGTTTCATGATTCCAATAGATATTAGATCTTTGAATCAGTCAATAGCAAATTACTTCAAGGGCAGGGATCTCATTTTGATATTTATAATGGCGAGCTTCGTTGAATAACCATATAAATGTTACGGCTTTAATCATAACGTAAGTACTTTTTCCTCACTTTTTTGAACTGGGCAAGACCTTGCTCGCATGTTTGCAAAATCGAGCGATAGTCCTGGCCTTCGGATATCATAGCCCGCAGATCTTCATTTCCCCAGAGTTTATCCAGATACTTCGTCATTTTGAACTCTTCGGGGTAGAGTTTCTGCGCCGCACATAATAGCGAAACAGCCAGAACGATCGGTTCAAGCTTATCCCTGTCTAAGACTGTAAAATGAAGGCCATGGCATTTTTCATCCCTGTACTTCGGACGAGACACGACCCCTGGAATAGCCTTGGGTTGGAAGGCGATGGGTTCCACTCTGGCTCCTGCAAGGGCCTCCTTCGGAATCGCATCAAGCCATTCTTTAGAATCGATATAGGGGGCGCCGATGGTAAGAAAAGGGGCATCGGTCCCTCGGCCCTCTGACAGGTTGGTTCCTTCCATGAGGCACATCCCGGGATAGATCACCGCAGTCTCCAATGTGGGCATGTTGGGTGATGGCACTATCCAGGGAACGCCCGTCTCGTCATACCACATGTCACGCTTGTAACCTGTCATGGGGATCACGGTAAGGTCAATACCGAGGGAGAATCCTCCATAGGTCTCGTTGTTGAAAAGCTCAGCGATCTCACCCACAGTCATCCCATAGCGGATGGGTAGAGGAAAAACTCCCACAAAACTTGAAAAGGCAGGATTCGTGATCGCTCCTCCAACGATCTCAGCGTTTATGGGATTGGGTCGGTCTAAAACTAAAAGCGGAATACTATCACGCTTGGCAGCGTGCATCGCAAGAAAGAGGTTGGATATGAACGTGTAGAACTTGACACCGACATCCTGGATGTCGTACACCAACACATCCACATCCTTGAGCATCCTCGGAGTTGGTGTCAGATACTCGCCATAAAGGCTGTACAGCCGGATATCCTCGTAAACCGAGTCGCGGATAGAAGCGGCATCTTCCACATCTCCCATAAACCCATGTTCGGGGCCAAAAAGAACAGTGACGATCCGTGAATGCTCGGCGAGAAGCTCTACGATGCGACGTCCTTTGGAATCCACAGATGTCTGATTGGCCAGAACTCCCAGCTTTTTTCCCTGAATCAGGTCCAGGTGATTCTCCAAAAGATTCTCCAGGCCCGTCTTCACCTGTGGAGTCGCAGTCATTGATGAAAAAACAAATGAAAAAAGGAGAATTATTGCCTTCTTGATGCTCATGGATATCCCACCTAAACTAGAATTTTCCAAACTGTGAAGCGCCGTAGTAGATCGCGTTGAAGAGATATCTGAAAGTGCCGTGCGATTGGCCTCGGTAGAGGACAGGGAAGCCAAAAAGAATGACTCTTCCTTTCTCATAAGGAACATCCACGATGGCCGACTTATCGACGAGGAGGTCTTTGCCGTTGATCCAGCCGCTCAGAAAGGGGTGAGCGGGATATCTGGCAACGCTTATGCCCTCTTTCACGACAAAAACCGGACTCCTGCGGAAAAAGATGGCTGTGTCTCTTCCAAACCCGTACGATATCGGATGATCGGAGTTATTTAATACTTTGAGGATCGAACCCGGAATAAAAAAATCTATCCGGTCTTTCCCGGCTACGCTGTCTTGAACACCCAGATGGAGATGCTCGATGCTAAACTGTGCCGACGAATTCAGGGTGATGAGGGTGCCCCCTTTGCGGACAAATTCTTTGATGTTTTTTACTCCCACTTCTCCGATGCCTCCTGCATACTCTTGTGGGACATCCTTATCTGACAATCC
>Ga0307379_10013169_pt1 | contig 10737 bp, 10 predicted proteins | sample UN2MG_FD_202237 | JGI IMG/M metagenome (GOLD analysis project Ga0307379, IMG submission 202237) | Soil microbial communities from Risofladan, Vaasa, Finland - UN-2 | ecosystem: Environmental > Terrestrial > Soil > Coastal area > Acid sulfate soil | place: Finland: Risofladan, Vaasa | collected... | reverse complement strand
GGATATAACTGGATTTAATTCCCTCTTTCAAGACCATCGTATGGTTAAATGTAAATCAGTATTTATATAATGATGACATAATTTTTCAAATAATTACTAGAAATACAAAATGATTGTTTTGAAAAAACTACAAATAATACCAGTTATTACGGTGTTCAAATATGAAATTGATAGTCACCATACCAGCCTATAATGAAGAAAAAACCATTGACAAGGTCATTAAGGAAATTCCACGGCAAATCAATGGGATCGAAACCATTGAAGTTTTAGTTGTCAATGATGGATCAACAGATAATACTGTGAAAGTTGCAAAAGAAGCCGGTGCAGATCACATAATTACTTTAAAAGAGAATCGGGGTCTTGCTTTTGCATTCAGGACAGGGCTTGAAGAAGCTCTTAAGAGAGGCGCTGACATCATAGTTAATACAGATGCAGATTTCCAGTACAATCAGCAGCAGATACCTGACCTTGTGAAACCTGTGCTAGAACATAAGGCAGACATTGTGCTGGGTTCGAGGTTTAGCGGACATATCGAGCACATGTCGTCACAAAAGCGGATCGGCAATATCATTGCGACCCGTGTTACCAGAATGGCATCAGGTTATCCTGTCACAGATGCACAGACGGGCTTTCGGGCATTTTCAAGGGATGCAGCACTGCGCATGAACATCCTTTCAGATTATACCTATGTGCAGGAAACTATCATGCAGGCGGTCAATCACAACCTGACCATGGTCGAGATACCTATTGATTTCCGTAGACGTGACGGGAACTCAAGACTCATGAGTGGTGTGTTTAACTATGCAAAGCGTGCAGCATCTACAATCATGCGTACATACCGAGATTACGAACCGCTTAAGGTGTTCGGTTTGATCGGGCTGGTGTTCATGTTTGCTGGCATGGTTACAGGAGTACGGGTCTTCATCCACTACCTGCAAACAGGCATGGTTACCCCATACCTGCCATCTGCTGTGCTGACAGTGATACTGGGGATCATAGGCGTGCAGATAATAGTATTTGGCCTTATTGCAGATATGCTAAAGACTCAACGGGCAATAGGGGAAGAAGTGTTGTATCGCCTGAAAAAAATGAAGTTCGAGTAGATTTTCTTACCGATGGGATGAATGAATTATTTAAATTGTGCAGGAGGCACGTTATGAAAATTAATATAATAGGTCCTACCTATCCCCACCGCGGGGGAATTTCCCATTACAATACATTATTGTGCAATCACTTATCCAAGAACCATGATGTTCACCTAATCTCATTTAAAAGACTTTATCCTGCATTTCTATATCCTGGGGGCAATCAAAAAGACGATGTAAGCAAAAATCTGATCAAAACAGATTCAGAAGCAATCGTTGATTCGATCAATCCACTGACATGGCTTAAAGCGTTTGCAAAAATATCTAAAGAAAAGCCGGATATGTTGATATTTCACTGGTGGACACCTTTCTTCACACCTGTTTTCTACTCAATTGCAAAACTAACAAGGATATTCACCAAAACAAAAATCCTATTCATTTGCCATAATGTGCTGCCACATGAAGGAAGAAACATTGATAATCTATTGACTAAATTGGTGCTAAAAAGGGGCAGTTCATTTATCGTACACTCGTCTGAGGACTACAAGAATTTGAAAAAAATACTCCCAAGCGCAAACGTTAAACAGACAGTTCATCCAACATATGATATATTCAACTTTGAGGATCATTATGATAAAACATCTAAGAAAATGCTTGGTATAAATAACAAGTCGATCTTATTTTTTGGTGCCATACGCGAATATAAGGGATTAAAATATCTAATCGAAGCAATGCCAATAGTGCTTCAACACATCGATGCAACCCTTATTATTGCGGGGCAATTCTGGGAAGACAAAAGCATATATGTAAAACAGATTAAAGAATACGGAATTGAAGATAATGTTAATATTGTAGATGAATATATTCCGAATGAAAAGGTAGGTGTATACATGACAGCCGCGGATATTGTTGTACTGCCGTATCTTTCGGCCACTCAAAGCGGCATTATTCAGATAGCATATGGATTCAATAAACCTGTGATATCAACCAATGTTGGTGGATTGCCCGATGTTGTGAAAGATGGTGAAACAGGTTTTTTGGTTGATTCAGCTAACCCCGAGGCATTGGCTCATGCGATTGTTTCATATTTTAATGAAGGGTGCGAGGAAGTGTTTGTTGAGAATATCAAGAAGGAGAATGAGAGATTTTCATGGGATGTTATGGTCGGGTTGGTTGAGGAGATTACAAATGTCTGTTAAGAATATGAAGATTGGGGCTCCAATAGAATACGGATATTTGGGCGCCAAGAGAAGAATGGACTTAATTCTTAATCATCTTGATAGGAAACTCCGTGGGTTGAGATGCGAGGTGCTACAGATGGATGCTGCAAATTTGAGCTTTGAAAATAACACGTTTGATGCAATTTGTTCCATTGAAACTTTGGAGCATGTTCCAAAGCAAAAAAAAAGCATTGGCAGAGATGCATAGAGGTCTTAAAAATAAAGGTGATCTAATTGTATCTGTACCTAATAAATGGTGGATTTTTGAAACCCATGGAGCAAACTTACCATATTTTAAGTGGAATAGAGTACCATTTTTTTCTTGGATGCCCCGAAAAATACACGAGAAATATGCACATGCTAGAATCTACACACAAAGAGAAATTGTCCGATTAATTAGTCAAGCTGGCTTTGAAATATATGCAGTTGAAGTTATGATGCCTCCACTGGACAAAGTTAAAAATAAATATGTTCAAGCTGCATTTCGGCATCTATTATTTAAATTAGAGTCAACACCTTTTAAAATATTTGGTGTTTCAATTTTCATTTTTGCCAAAAAGGAGTACTCCGAATGAATAAATCACTGGTTTACATTATAATAGTAAACTGGAATGGACTTGACGACACATTAGAATGTTTGGAATCATTGAGAAATATCACGTATCCAAAATATAATATTATTGTAGTAGATAATGGTTCAATTGATAACCAGGCAGATACAATTAAAGGAATTTTTCCAGATGTAGAATTAGTAAAAAATGTAGAAAATGAAGGATTTGTTATTGCTAATAATCAAGGAATCGAACGAGCTTTGGAAAAGGGTGCTGAGTATATTCTTTTGCTAAATAACGATACTACGGTTAAAAATGATTTTTTGGAGATTCTTGTAAAATATGCGGAACAAAATTCCGATGTGGGTATTTTAAGCCCAAAAATACTATATTACAATTCTGACTTAATTTGGTCAATGGGCGGAGCTATTAGCTATATAACAGGTTTTTCTATAATGCTTGGTAAGGGTAAAAATTCAAAACAATATAATACAATAATTGAACCAGACTTTATTTCAGGCTGTGCAATGCTAATAAAACGAAAGGTTATAGAAGAGATAGGATTGCTTGATCCTGTTTATTTTGCTTATTATGAAGATGCAGATTACTCGTATAGGGCAAGAAAGGCAGGATCAAAAATCAAAGTCGTTCCAAATAGTGTTATTTGGCATAAAAAGTCGGCAAGTGCAGGAATTAGGGGAGGTAAAAGAAAAATAAGCGATTTGCAGGCATATTTGTGGGCAAGAAATGGTATTGTTTTTGGTATGGAAAACCTAACTGGGTATAAAAAATATTCATTTTTATTTGGACAATTTTCATTTCGATTTGTTTACCATTTAGTGAACGAATTTCGTATAAAGTTCATATCATGTTATATCAAAGGGCTATACCATGCAATCAAAATAGAGTGGTAATTTATGGATGAAATAAATCAAACTATCAGCAAAAAATACCTACTTGCAACAGTATTTTTGATATATGTATTATCATTTACATTTATAGTGATGTCCCACATATATGATCCCCCTTCTTCTGGTCAGGACGAGACTGTTAATTATTTGTTCTCAACTATATATGCAGAAAATGGAAATCTGTTGTATCTTAATGACTTAAATACGTTTGGAGAGGACATAATTCGTCCAAATGGAGTAATACTAGTGAATGAAAAATTCGTCAGTATGAAGTTTATTGGATTTCCTTTGTATTGTGGAAGCTATGCTATGATAATCGGTACCAATTTCATACCATATTTCACATTAATATTTAGTATTATGGGAATTTTTTTCATTTATGTCCTTGGAAATCAATTATACGGAAAAACAAATGGAATCATGTCATGTTTTTTATTTCTAATATTGCCATATCATTTATATTGGAGCTTCCGCCCACTGTTAGAAAATATATTTGGATCTGTGATTTTTGTGTTAGGGGTGGCATATTTTCTCAAGTATATCCAAGAAAAAAATATGAAATATTTAATGCTAGCAGCATTATTTTTGGGAACTTCATTTAATATCAGGCCAGATGTTGTCTTATATTTTATACCATTGGGATTTATATTAATACTCAATTTAAAGAAAATTGGTATTAGAGCAATTATGACTTTCATGTTAATAGGATTAATTACAACCACGCCAATATTGTTATTAAATTATGATTTATATGGTGGTTATCTATCCACTGGACAATCAATCATTCATTCGAAGTCTCCTGATGTGGTAGGTGATTCAACCTCAGTGCTTTTTGATAAAGCACTCGTCAATCTTACTAATTTAAGTAGTGTTTCACCTCTTTTTGCATTACTTATCATCGCAGGTATTTTTATTGCATTTAACAAAAGGTTAAATTCAAAATTAAGTAGAGTATACATATTTTTCATAATCTCCTCCTTCATCGTTTTCACCCTCTATTATCTAACAGGTACATATCCATGGCAAGGGGGTGGTTTAATGGAATCGTATACAAGATACGTCCTACCCATTTATCTCACATCTGTTCCATTGTTATCAAAAGGGATTCAAAACTTCCGCCATGTTGTAAGTAAAGATAATCAGTCAAACATATTTGGAAATAAATTTGTGGTGCTATTGGTGACAATATTTATAACTGTTAATCTATTAGTTGTTTTTTCAACATTGAGTAATGACTGGGATAGACGAGACAAATTTGAACAAATTACAATAACTGTATCCGAAAATACTGAACCCAATGCCGTTATTTTTATTTCATATTTTGATGTGTATGTTTTTCCAAAACGTAATGTAGCAATAATTAATAAAATTCAAAGTGCAAATAAAGAAAAGGCTGTTGTTGATATAATGGTCAACCTTTCTAAACAAAACATACCGCTATATTTCTATTTACAAAATTGGTATTCCGACGGTAAAAGTTCAATTTCATTCAACTTTAATGAATTTGCAAACGAATTGCATGCAAGTAGATTTGAGTTGGTATTGATTGAAAAGAATAGTGTTGGAAAGTTGTATGCAATACGAATCCACGAGTAATTGAAATATTGCAACTTTTACAGCTTCATTTTTTCACAGTCTTGCATATTTTTTTGTTTCTTGTAAACTCTGATTATATTTGTTCAAACTGTAGGGCTTGAGTTAAAAAGAGGAGACTATCTTTGAAAAATAGTGGTGCTAGTTGAACTTATAATATATCATTGTGATTTTTAAAACCATATTTTGTCCTAAAAATGAAATAAAAATCATTAACAATGCTTTTATATTCAAATAATGGGCATTAACAGCTTTTATTAAATAATCCCTTCCATTTTTTAAATCGCCATTTGAGCATAGTCGAACGCCAATTTTAAAATAATGTTTTGACAATATTTTTTTATGTTTGTTAAAATCATCCAAATGATTCATTAAAATAATTTTTAATGCATCAATTGTTTTATTTTGATCGGTGCTGACACTATTTTGAGTATAGTATGATTGAAACAATGCTTGATTTATATATCTGAAATCATAATATTTTGAAATTCCAATCCACAAATCCCAATCTTCTAATGCATGCAAATCTTCATCAAAGTTTGTTTTTTCAAAACACTTTTTTTTAATAAGAACGGCTGGAGCCCCAATGAAATTACCTTTTAAAAGTTCATTGTGTATATTCCCCTCTTTTTGAGTGACCCTATTCAGTGGAATGTATCTTTTTTTGTCCGGTTCGATTCTATAAAAGCCAGAGTACACAACTCCAACTTCATGTGCACTATTATTAAATAAATCTAATTGTTTTTCCAATTTCTCTGGAAACCATTCATCATCACTATCCTGGAATGCTATATATTCTCCATTAGCTACTTTAATTCCTGTATTTCTTGCGGCTGATGGTCCTTTATTTTCTTTATGACGAATATATATTATTCGCAAATCATCTAAATTTTTTATGACATCTTCTGTGCTATCAGTCGAACTATCATCTACAACAATAATCTCGAAATCTTGATATGTTTGATTCAACACACTCTGAATCGATTTACCAATTAGATTGGCTCTATTATAAGTTGGAATAATTACACTAATTTTCGTCATGTCGTCACAACTTCCTCTGTGTAATTTCATGAAGATGTTTACCTGCCAACATCGCCATATTTTGAATTTCTGGGATTTTAATGTGCAAACCTTTTTCAATACCGGAGGAATTATCGATCATCTCTTGAATTTTATCAATAATCGTATTTGATTTTAATTCATTTGGATTCAAACAATAAAAATCATTGCCAAAAATATCTTTGTTAATCCCTTGTGCTTTTAAACTGTAAGCAAAACTTAATGTTGGAACACATGAAGATAAAGCAGCAATTGTTGAATGTGTCCTTGCGCCAGCAAAAATTTTCATTTGACCAATAATCCATTTTGTTTCTGCAGCATTGTATATTGGAGGAATTAAATTAATTGAATTCTTTCTGAAATTTGCTTTCGACATAACATTTCTTAAAAAAATATGATCATTTTCAAGTATATGGGGATTTGTCACGTGTGGTATCAGATATATTTTTCGAGACGTAGATTCACTGATCTTTGAGACGATTTTGGCAGCGATTTCTGTCCATTCATTTATGTTTCCACCAGTTACATATCTAGACATTAAAGGGCTAAGATTTATTCCAATTGCACCATCCTCAATATTGAGTTCATTTTCTTTTGGCTCCATTGAATCCATAAGAAATGCTGGATCTGCAACTCTGAATACATTGTCAATTACTCCTTTTTCAGTCAAATATTCAATCGTAGCAGATTCCCTCACAAATATTGCTGTGACATTGTGAAGATGTTCGACCATGTATTTTTCGTATTTAGAATTTTTGCTGAATGGCCCAATAGAAGCTCCCCAAATACTCATTGGTTTTCCCATTTTCAAAACAATATCATCTAGACTAGTAAATTTTCTCGGGATTCCATAGTCTAAAGAATAATTATCTCCTCCTACTGATAATACTGCTTTAGCCTCCTCAACGTATGGCATCATCTCTTTATACATAAAATGTCCATATGCTACTGGATTGGTGAACCCTTGAATTTTATGGTATAGTCTTGGAAGTGGCCACATTTTTTTGGCTGAATTAGTTCGTTTATGCATTATCGAAGTATCAAATTCCTTGCCACACTGTTTTTTAAACTGCTCCTCACTTCGAAAATGACTTATACATAAAAATGAGGGGTCATTATAATAATGCCTCATGATTTTTACAGTCCCTCTTACAATAGCTTCACAGCCACGATTATCATATGGTCCATTGCCAGCTAAAATAAACGTAGTTTTTTTCCCAGCCATCAGGTCACCTCAATATTTTTTTAAATTGTCTGTGTATAAACAGTAAACATGCAAAAAGCATCATACTAAATTTTTTTATTTTTGTTTTATTAAGACAAATTTGCATTCCATATCTAAAAACTCCAATGTTAAGTGCATTATATTTATAATTGACTGTGAATATATCTTTACTAGCTTTCTGCATTTCATATTTAATTTTGATATCATGCCTTTTTAAGAAATTGATTTTATTCAACATTTCAACCCTTTTAACAGGTACCTTTAATCCATTTGTCTTTGCCATATACAATCGATAAGAAAGTGATTTTTGTTTAAAGTCTATGACCCCATGTTGGCTTTCAATTACCTTTTTCATTGAAATTTTATCAATGTTAATTTGTTTTTCTTTATTACCTTTAAGGATAAGGTCATTAATAAATAGAGTTCTCATAATAGCTAAATTAGTACCTCTACTATCGTGTGAATATTCTGGCAACCAGGCATCCATAAACGTCACATCTGCCAATTCTGCAAAAACATCATCACAAAAATTACAGGCATTTGGAGTAAACCATCGATTAACCCAAGCTTCTGCCACTCCATCGTTCCAGAATATTTTTCCTTCATCACCATTTTCATTAACACAATGGAAATAGTAATTACTGGCGGATTTATCGGGGCTTTTTCCCCGATAATTCACTTTTTGAAGTTTACCACCTGCGTTTGCTAATGTTGAAAGATACACTGTATAATGTTTACTTTTCATCTGCCCGCATACGAGCCCAACAGTAACCGTAATCCTTTCTTTCAATTTTTTGTTTTTTTGAGTGGCAAGCCTTAACCCCTTCAAAAAACATGGCAAACCAACAATTGCATAACGGCCAGGTTTAGCCAAGATTGATTTGATTACCTGGGACATTTCTACGGGATAATACACTGATCCAGATGATGTTAAAATCGAAATTTCATCATCAAATACGGTATATTGAAATAGCTTGTCTGGCTCTTTATGAACAGTAACAGTGATTACGAAATCAACAAGCTTTTTTCGTAATAATGTTGTAAGTAACCATGTAATCATTCCACCAGATGCACTATTCTGCCTAAAATCAGGCGAATAACCAACAAAAGAATCAAGGTAATATCCAGTTTCAGACAAATATTTAATATCCTTTGTGTTGCCATAAAGTGATGTTCCTAACTCATTTTCATTATCATTGTTATCATGAAATGGACATACATGTAAACAAAGCTCACATCTTTCCAAGCAATCTTTTTCTAGATAAGGATTATATTCCCCATACTCATTAAATTTCATTAACAAAACATTTTGAGGGCAAATACCTGCACATATACCACAACCAATGCAGAGTTCATTAGCAACAATTGTATTAACCACATTTTGAGACACTTAATCCCTCCTTGTTTGAAATGGTATAAACGATTTTATCATCTTACATTCATATTGATTTAGACCTGCAAACCATATTATAGACAAATATATCAAAGTGATTGCCACAGAGGCGCTTATCAATGAAATTAAAGTTGAAATGTTAAGATAATGATTGAGTATAGTAATAATTCCTATAATTGCTACCATCGAAACAACTCCTGAAAAAATTGATTTTGTAAACGTGTGTTTCGATACACCTATAACTCTTGTTGCATACCAAGGAATGAACAATGAATTTTTCATTGTCAACATGAGGAATCCTGCAACTGCTACACCATAGTATCCCCATCCTGTGATATATGGAATTGTTATCGCTAACAAAAAGTTTCCTACTCCCATAAATAGTGTAACTAATCCTGGGATGCGTACTTTGTTGAATGATACAATAATAGAAAAAAGGGGAAGCACAGATAAATTAATAATAAGATGTGGTAGAAGTATCCACATCAAAGGTGCAAGTTTCATAAATTCTGGTCCAACCCACAATGATAGTAATTGTGGGGCGAAACCACATATTAAACCGAGTGGCAAGGCCATTGTGAGACTCATAAGCTTCACAGCACTTTTTGAAATTGTGATGATTTGTTCAAATTGATTTTTTGCATAATAAGTTAGAATAATTGGTGTAAGCACTCCTGCGAGCATACCAGCCATTGACCTTAATAGTGTGCTCCACATCAGTATTGTAGCATATTCTCCGCCAGCAGTAGGGCCAAATAATTTATTTACAACGATCAGGTCTACCTGAAGAAACAACAATGCTCCAATCTGATTGACAATTATCCAATTCCCCATCCCAGCCATTTCTTTTAGCTGCGATGTTCTGAAATCGGTATAATTAACTTTTAGGTGTGGATTTACATTTTTTGACGCATATATCGTAATTATAGAAGCAACTAATGCACCTATCAAGTAAGAGAGGCCAACATAACTTAAGTTTGGAGAAAATGCAGAGAATAATAAGACAATTAAACCAACTTGAACAAAGACATTGATTATATTTATGATGTTTTGTACATCTAGACGATTATATGCAAATAAAGATACTCCATATACGCTACTTAATGTTTTAACCAAAAATGCTCCCATAACACCTAAAAAAAGCAGAATCACATCATTTTTTTGGTCCAACGGAGCTTGAAAAAAGTTGGGCATGTAATTTGATACAACGAAAATAATGGGAATTAATACTAAAATAATTCCAATAATTCCAAATAAGGATGTATTAAATGTAATATTTGCTTTTTTGAAATCCCCTCTTTGCAAATCTACAGTTAAATATCTTGATACCGATGTATTAAGTGATTGCGCAATCAAACCAACATAACTAGTTATCGAAGTCGCTAGAGGTATAAGCCCATAACTTGCTACTCCAAGAGTATCAATAAAATATGGTATTAAAAATAAGCCAATTATAATATTTATAATGAAAAATGTGATATTGGATATAAGGTTTCGCGGCAGTTGATTCGAAAAACTTTTTTGATACATTGGCATGTAGAGTAATTCCCAGTAGATTATACTGATATAATAGGATGGATTTTTGACAAAATGTTTTATCTTCATACATCCCGCACATTTTCCTTAACCATAACCCCAGCCCTCAACAAACTCTCAAACGTCCCCGCATCGCTCCAGTAACCATCCAGCACAGAATACCC
>Ga0307379_10013165_pt1 | contig 10738 bp, 5 predicted proteins | sample UN2MG_FD_202237 | JGI IMG/M metagenome (GOLD analysis project Ga0307379, IMG submission 202237) | Soil microbial communities from Risofladan, Vaasa, Finland - UN-2 | ecosystem: Environmental > Terrestrial > Soil > Coastal area > Acid sulfate soil | place: Finland: Risofladan, Vaasa | collected... | reverse complement strand
CCAGGCTGAAAGCTAAAGTTATGCAATTGTTTTATTACTGTGCTGCATTGAAGATTGTTTGCAGTGCATCCTTGAGCACAGCAATTTCGGCATCCACATCGAGACCAGGCGTGCTTGACAGATAGTTCCAGAATTCGTTGTAGCGATCGGTGGTTTCCTGGAAGCTGGGCATCCAACTCTCATGGTTCGGGTTATCCGCATAGGCCATGCTCGCCACAACCACGTCCCAGTTGATCTCCTTGCCAGGGAAGTTGGCTTCAGTATAGGTATCAAAATATGTGTCCTGCAATGAGAGGCACGCTGGCATACCACCATAAATGGTCAGCAATTTTGGCGCAACCTCTGGGCTGAGCATGTAGGTCAACACTTCAAAGGCAGCATCAGGATTCTTGCTACCCTTTGGGATACAGAAGGTATCGGCATGCATCTTTGAAGTCACCACACCGTTGTATGATGGCGTTGCACCAAGATTCCATTCAAAGGAGACACCACCCAAAGCCCAGGGGGCAACATACCAAGTGTGAATGTGTATCATGGCCAGATTACCTGATGAGAATGCACCACCAGGACCCTGCAGGAAGTCAGCACCGGCATTGTCAGTACCAGCAATACCGCCATAAGGCCCATTGGGGATGAACCAATCGGTCCACCAACCATTATAGGTCCACTTCCAAGCTGCTTCCCAGGTTTCGGGAATTTGTGCAGTTATGCCATCATCTGCAACGAGCGAACCAGCGCCAAAGAAAGTGCCCATGGCGCGTGGGTCAGCAAATTGGTTCATAAACCCAAATTGGACGATGTTCTGATTGTCAAAGTCAGGGCTGGTAGCATCATTGCCATTGGCATCAACCGTGAGTTTTATGGCCACTTCACGCAATGTGTCCATGTTCCATTCTACCTCGGTGCCATCTGGCCAGGTATACTTTTCTCCATATTGGGCAGGTGGGTAGTTCAGGCCAGCTTCGTCAAACAGGTCTAAGTTGTAGACTATGAAGGATGGGAAGATGCCGAACGGAATACCCAATTGGCCTTCTTCCTTGACTTGATAGAAATCAACCAATGCCGGGTCATAAACGCTCAAGTCATAGTTATTCTTGTCAATTAAGGGTTGTATATCCAACCAGGCACCCTTGAAGCTGTCACGGCCACGGATTCCAACAGGTCCAACAATGTCTGGAGCGTTACCGGCTGCAATCTGTGTGGCCAGAGTATCGTAAGCAACAGCGTTGTCGACAATCTCGAGTTTCAGTTCGATCTTGTCTTGTGAAGCGTTGAATTCATCGACGACAGCTGTTTGAGGAGCAAATGTGCCTTCATCACTACCAGCACCCAGACCCACAAACCAGCGAACCGTGATCTTTCCAGCTGCTACTTCCTCTTCAGCTGCTACTTCCTCCTCAGTTGTTACTTCCTCCTCTGCTGCAGGTTTACATCCTACCAGAGATCCTACCATAGAAAATACTACAACCATTGATACAACTAGCATCCACAAAAGTATTTTCTTCATTTCCATATCCTCCTTTTAATTAATCACTAATTTTGATAAAATTTTTTTGAGATTTGTTTAGTATGTATCCTGGGTTGCTAGGTCATACACAGACAAATCTCATTTTTATTTTGCATATATAACCTCCTTTCCTAATTTATTTTCTTATAATTTTCTTTTAAGATATTATCTTCACATATTTATTTTTTTTATTTGAACAATAACTCAAGCCAAATAATCTAAAAAACTTAAAAATGCTAGTCCTTATATAAAACACGATAACAGCTTAATTTTATTTAAACAGCCGATGGCTTCTTTAATTATATTTAAAAGAAAATCTTTAAATAAATTATTCCCTTATATTCTTACTTGATTCTCTTACAATTAATTCAGTTGAAACAGTGTTGTATTGAGAAGAATCAATACCACTTTCAATAAAATTAATCAGACTCCTTACGGCAATTGATATCATATCTAACCTGCATGGTTTCTAGCCGAAGCATGAGGTACATATCCATACTTTTCAATAACCTCAATTACTTTTTTCTTTGTTTCGTCTGATATATTGGCATAATCATTGACTACTTTAGGTACAGTGCTTCTCGAAACACCTGCTATTTCTGCTACATCTTTGCTATTCATGGCAGTCCTTAAAATGTCTCTATTACATATAATGAACACTATTCTCTTAAATAGCCAAGTAATTAAATTACCGTTTAACTATAAATATTGACAACTATATAGAAAGTGATATAATTATCTAAGTTATTTTAAGACTTATTTTAAAACTAAAAATTTGTTATGTCAATAGGTAATTTCAGAGTGAAAATTATTACACTTTATGTAAAGGGAATTAAGCATGTTATAATAACAACTAAATTAAAAACTCCTTACTTCAATGTCTAAAATCTTTTGGAGTTTATATAACATAATATATTGAAACCTTTAAAAATGGTCGTCGTTATTAAAAAAAACTTTCAATTTCGCAGATTATGCCTTACATTTATGCAAAGAGATAAAGCAATTTGAATATTACAAATATATATTTGAAACATGGTTAAGAAAAAATGAAATATAAGAAATTCACATCCCAAGATCTGCGTAGAGCCAATCGAACAGAAATCCTTCGCAAAATATATTTCGGAGAGCCGATTTCTCGTCTAGAAATCAGTCAGCAGATCAATATTAGTCCGGCTACTGTGACCAATATTGTCAGCAATCTGCTATCTAAAAATATCCTCGTTGAACATGGATTTAAACGCTCGGAGGGTGGCCGTCCAAGTACTCTTCTTAAGGTTAATCCTAAATATGGTTACTTCATTGGTATTGAGGTGGGTGAAACTTTTATCCACGTAGAATTATTCGATATTTTGTTTAAAAAAATGGATAAAGATTTTCAGCCTCTTAGTAATGAACACATTAGTCCAAAACAAATTGTTTCAATGATGGTTTCTGGTATCGAGAAGGTCATTCAAAAAGCCAATCTCAGCCAGAAGGATATCATTGGTATTGGTATCGGTTTTCCTGGACTGGTGGATCCTGTCAAAGGGGTTTCAGTATTTACCCCAAACTGGGGATGGCATAACGTTTCGATCACCAACTTATTATATGATCGTTTATCTATTCCAATGTACCTGGATAATGGTTCCAAAGCTTTGGCAGTTGCAGAGATGCTCTTCGGTGCGGGTAAAGGAGTAAGCAATATTACAGTTCTACTGGTGGGCACCGGCGTTGGAAGTGGCATTATTACTGACCGCAAGCTCTTCCGGGGTTCAACTAACAATGCCGGTGAATTTGGCCATACCACCCTGAATATCAATGGTCCTAAATGCCGTTGCGGCAGCCACGGCTGCCTGGAAGCGTACATTGGTGCTAATGGCATCATCAACCGATATAAAGAAATTGCTAAAGACACCTCGCCAGTGGAAACTGGGAACCAGATTACTTATATCCAAAAGATTCTTGACGAGTATGAACAGGGAAATCCTACAGCAGTCCATACAGTTCAGGAGACAATTCACTACCTAGGGGTTGGAATCGCTAACCTGATAAATGTGTTCAACCCGGAGTTGGTACTACTTGGTGGTTGGTCTGGTTTGAAGCTGGGTAGAAAATTCCTACCACAAATCGTCGATACAGTTTCAAACTACGCATTACAGCAATCTTTAGCCAAGACGACTATTAAACTTTGTCAACTTGCTGAAGGAGCAGTGGCCAAGGGGGCTGCGACTCTGGTATTGGAACACTTCTTTGAAACTGCAGGCGAATCCGAAACTCTCATGATTGGTGGTAAAGTTCCGAACAAAAGAAAAAAGATTATTACCTAGCTTATGATATCTTTAAATAAGACTGAAATCCAAATCTCCTACCATATGCTAGCCTATAATCATTTTAACAATATTTCCATACATGCTTCTTTTGCTACATAATTTGGTATTAATTCCAGGTTATTTATATATCCTCTTTTATAACCACTCTGGAGCTCATCATAGAACGCAGGACATTCTAGTATTACAGATAATACGTTATTTTTACCTTGGTTAAGAAATGGTTCCGGAATATAAAACTCTCTCTGTGGTCCTAATATATCATACAGTCCTACAGCCCTACCATTTACATATATGGTCAGCCTTTGATCGGCCTCCCCTACTTTAAGTTTAAGAGGTGCAATGAAGTATTTACCAAAGTTGTATTTAAATCTCCTTCTAAACCATACAATATGTCCTAATTCATGTCCTATCACAAACTTTCTAACATCGGGAATAAAATTCCAAGACTCATCATTATATTGTAGTAAGTGATAACCTCTGTTTATTCCAGTCAGACCCTTTTTAATATAGAAGGATGTTAGTGAGATTTTCAATTCTTTATTATTATTATATTTGCCGTATATCTCTATTGGATTCATAATTCCGCTGAATTTTACAATATCACCTTCATGAGGGTGCGACTTATTATGAAACTCATTAGCATATAGAATTACCATAGTATTCTTTCCTGGTTTAAGTACATTTGTTATGTTCTTATGTTTAATTTTTTTATTATAACTTTTATAGATTAACTGACTATTAATATAAATAAACATCCTGTCGGTGTCATTATGTTGATAATCCATAAATACCATTCCCGGAATATCCTCAAGATTAAACTGTTTTCTATACCAGTAATAACCATGTTCAATAAAACCCGCCTCTTCAAGCGACAAGGGTTTATTTAGTTTTAACCAGTCAGAATGATCATATTCATCGGTAACTTCAGCTGAATCTGCTATGTACTTCCAGTCTGATACCCATTGTATCTGTGGTTTATCGATAAATGGGCTCGTATTAAAACTTGCAGTATACATATTTGATTTTTTATTAAAATTAAATATAGATTGAATTTTCTTCCCATCTAGAGTAGCTGAATTAAATTTTATATTTCTCTCCATTGGAAAAATTCTAACCATACCGCCACTATTTTCTTTAACCTGGATATCCAGTTTAATTTTATCCGGTCTCTCATCAATTTTCTGTATGTAATATGTGTCATGAAATAAAAGTCCAGCAGATAACTCCTCAACCCTACCGATCATTTCTTTCTCAATTATAAATAAATATACGTTATCGACTCTTAATACAATTATATCTGAGTGAATATACTTTAATAAACTACCGCCTTTACACTTACTAATCTGTACGGTACCATGTATGACAGTAAATTCTTCAAGATCTTTATTTATGCATATTTCTCCTTCTATCCCACTTTTACCGTACATAACAAATGCAATACGTTTTTTATACTTTCTGGATAGCAACACTTCAGATGTTGAATAATTAACAATTACACAAGTACCAGGAATCTTAAAAGCAACAGGCACAAGCCGTGTTTCTTTTGCCGCAATAGTAGTCTTAAATGTATATTCCTCTCCCATTAAGTCTTTGGAAATTTTTACTTTAACTGCTTTATTATCATCCTCAAGATTTCTCATGAGAAAAAATCTTCCTCTTTTATCTCCTGCTTCATATACATTAAAATTTTCCCTGCTCTTTTGAAGCATTTTATCAATTATTACTCCGCTCTCTTCTAGTAATGCAATATCCTCACCACCGGATTTAACCTTTACATAGGATTTTTTATCACCTTCTAGTACTATATTTGCAAATTCCTTTGAAAATCTGATAAATCCTTTAATCCAGTAAAACTTATTTTTATTAACTTCTCCATTTTCTCTTATCGGAGAAGAACCAAAATCATAACTGGTAGTATTGCCTAATCCACCCAAAAAAGAAATATCACCTCTTGCTCCCATGAAGGGGAACGTGGTTCCACCAACCATCATATAATAATTCATTACTGACGCCTCCTGGATAAGAACACTCTTTGATACACCTTCTACTACATCAATCTGTGGTTCATACATAGGAGCACCTATTTGAGCAAACCAACCTGCTTGTAATTCAAGAATCATAATTGGGCAATCTGGCTGTCCTTTTTTTGAATCAGTTATTTTGTCATCAAAAAGGCTAAATTCCCACATCCATAATCCTGGAATATTTGGGTAGTATGTTCGTGTATCAATTATATCTTTACCTCTTAGGAATACTGCTTCATTGGCAAATTTGGGTATATTTATTCCGCATTCCTCCATAATATTTTTTAAATATAGAAAATAATCTATTGCATCCTGTTTTTTTATAGCTTCCTCTCCATACTCAATAAGGTGATCGTATTCATTCTCAATCTGAGCTGCCACAATCTTTCCACCATTTGTTACTAAGTGGGGATTTATTATCTTGCTAACTTTTTCATACCATTCCCTGCATAATTTTAGATACCTTTCATCAAGTATTCTTAGTCTAATTTCCTTATTTGCAACTTTTTTAATCAACCAATCAGGGTGCCCACCAAAATCAAGTTCAGCACAAATATATGGGCCCGGCTTTATAAGAATATATAAGTCATATTTCTCACATAATCTAAGAAACTTCTCCAGATTATAATCTCCTGACCACCTTTCTTTCCCTTCTTCCGGCTCATGCATGTTCCATGGTACATATACAGATATAAGGTTTGCACCAATTCTTTTCATTTTCTGGAGTCTGTCTTCCCAAAGTTCATGAGGTACCCTAAAATAATGGAATTCGCCTCCTATTAAAAATTCTCTTTTTCCATTGATTACAAATCCTCTATTATCATAAGTAACAATTTTGTTGCTCATCAGTATACCTCTCTCATGTTATTTCCAAGTCATTTTGTTATCATAAAAAAAATTGTAATTAAACATTGCTCCTTATAAATTTTCTCTTTAAATACTTTTTACACAACACAACAAAGATAATTAACTAAACACTAAATAATACTGCAATTCCTAATCCCTCTCGGGATTGGATCTTTTGCTATCTGAATCAGTATCACTTCATAAACACATCAATTCTATCTATAATTCCATCACGTATGTGTTGCGAATAGGGCATAGTAATCACACTGCCCTGGATACTGGCAACTTCCTTCTCCGACTTATACAAAACAATCCGCTTTATCAAGGCTGGGGACTTTCCGAAAGTATCCTTTCTTCCTTTGTTATGATAAATGACCAGTGTCCTGCCCAGAAAATTAAATGCAAAGGTATTATCAGGTAAGGATATTGTTTCTTGCTCCATCTCCTTGTAGACTTCAACATTTTCAGATTTATCTTTAAAAAGCCAGCCAGGAAGGACAGGTTTAAATTCCAAGCATAGTTTTCCACTGTCATCAAGGTAAAATGGTCTCCTACCCACTGCCATTAAAAGCCATATACTGAGAAACTCTGCTGAAGATCCTGACAGCCTTGATACATATCCCTTACCATGAATCTTTTTATCCGGATGTGCGGTACTTACAATAAATGTTGAATTCTCAAGTATACTCCTGCCGTAAACCGCAGGATTAAAAAAAGGAACAAGAGCCTTTTTAAAATCATGGAAAAACTCATCATATAAACCGCATTTTAAAATTTCCAGTAAATATTTATATTCCATATGCAAAAAAACTGCCTCATTTTCAAGCCACCCTCGAGGGAATATGTTTTGTCTTCCGATCTCTTTAGTTTCATCCATTATATAATCATTGACTACATACATTCCCAGTTTATCATCATAAAGTCCTGTATTTTTTATAGAATAATAGAGCTTTTTCGCCTTATTTATATCTTTTTCTACTCTCAGAACATGAACAGGTCCCTCCAGAAAATACGGAATAGGCCTTTGCCTAAATTTCAATGGCTTCACGTACGGATACCTATCTTCACTTTTCAAGGGATCACCGTTTTCATCTGTAATTATTTCATAATCTACTGCCTCATTTATAAAATATGTATAATACACACCGCTTCTTCTGTTATAAGCTTTCTTTAGACCACAATCAATCTTTGCCACAACAGCCTTTAGAAATGCCATAAGCATTCCAATATCAATATCCTCTTCTTTTCCCGAAATGCCAAAAATTGTATTATAACGGAAATTCTCTTTAGCCTTACAGCTTAGATCCCGGTATTCATATTTACTGATATTATTGCTAAGCAGGCCTTCTATCTCCCTGAAGAAGGAAAATACTTCTTCCGGTACTTTTATTCTGGTGTTTGTATTTATTTTGTAGGAATCAAAAATATCCAGTAAAATAAGTGCCAGTCTCTTTATTTCTGCACTTTCATTAATAGACGAGCCAAGTATTCCTGGAAGCCCATTTAATGCGTCGCACCAACCGGGCTTACCAGCTTCCATCTCAACACCAACACCTTCGGGGTCAAGTGAAGCTATCTTATTTACAATAAGACATATTATCTTCGATATCAGAGTACATTTATAAATTTCTCCTTTACCTAGATCTGTACGTACTTTATTGACATCTGAGGTTCTTTCTCCTATCATCTTTTCCTTTTCAGGTATATTAATTATCGATCTAAGCTGCCTTACTCCGTTTTCTGTGAGGACATACTTTTTGTCTCTTGGCTTTACAAACTCTACACTGTCAAAATATGTGAACTCATTCTTATTAAATAGCAAATCTACGATTCTATCAGGAAACACCGAAATATATTTCTCAATAAGGTCATTATTATACGTCCAGTGATCAATCCAGTATCCTTCCTGAAACTCAGCCATATCCTCTTTATTGCTGATAGTCAGAATCTCATTTAAAAACTCGTCAAGTTTATTCTTAACCAAACGAATTTCTTTCAATTCAATAAAACTGAGAAGACTTCCCGGGGTAAATGGTGTGTTTAGAAATTTCTTTAAAGCCCTAATATCACTCTTGCGAATATATTTTTCTATAATCCTATCTGCAGTTTTAATATCTTCAATCTTGAACCTTGATCCTTTAAGTACAAGAGGGTTAAACCCATCCAGCTGGATAATATTAAAGAAAATCTTTATATTAGTATCATCCGTAAAGGGAAAGAAAGATACATCATTTCGTCTATTCTGACAAACATCCCTGAAATTTGAATTACCCTGAGAAAAATTTGTTGCATCTACCTGAAAAAAATTATATTCTCTCTCAAGATCACCATGTTTTCTTGAATATACATAGAAAATATGCCTGCCCTTACCTAATTGCACCGGATAGCCACCCCTAAGAAAATTATCCATAAACGTTTGTCCACAGTACAGGTCAAATTCTCTGGAACTGCTGGAACAAAAAATAGGACTCTTTAGGCTTTCTATAAGCCTTTTATTCTCATCAATTTTATCTATGATATATTTTTTATTTAAAATGTTGTTTACAAACCCGGTAAGTTTTTTATAACTGTCACTATTGCCCACCAGGGTATAAGTTATATTGGACTTACCACCTCCAAGAATAATTTTTTTATATCCGAAACCACATGGAGTAGTCCCCACACTAACCTGGTCCCTGAGGATACTGAAATCCTTCTTAAAAAAGTTTTCCGGATATGTTAAATCTGTTGCACTGCCAAAAACTACCCAAGGTTCTATGATTACTTTTGAAAAATTAATCTTTTCTGCTTTATTAAAATCAAAATTAAGATAGAAATTTCCTCCTTCCACATAGAGTGTTTCTGGGGTATCATGAGGAAGAACTTCAACTTTATAAAAAGGTATTGTTTTGTAATTTTTTACACCCATCCACGCCTGGCTTAAGTTACTCTCGTTTTTCAGATTATAATCTGTTAGATAATAAGGAATTACTATGGGAAGGCCATCTATAACCTCAATCTCAAGAGATTTATCTGAAATATTTGTTACGTTAACACTCCTTATAAGACTGGCTAGTGTTTCACCAGGCAGAGTGCAAAACATCACTTCAATTTTAATACCAAGAGTGTTATTTATTTCTTCTAACCTGAGATCGTATGAAGTAATATACATATTCTGGGATATACTGTAGACCTTATTAAAATAAAAATTATTCTTAAATGGTTCATAATAAGTAGTTTTTTTATCATCCCTTATTTTTAAAAACGTCCTGAATCCGTGAAGTGAGGTTTTCCGGTATGCTTTATTGGCCGGTTCAAATTCCATTATTGAGTAATCCTTATTGTTGATACCTATTGTTGCCATGCACTGCCCCCTATTCACATAAAAAGCCCACATTGGTTTCCCGTATAAACCAGAGACAGCGGGCAGAAAACTTGAAAAAGTTGTCGCATTGTTATAATTCTCAATAACAAACTCCCCATTTTTGTCTATGTGATAGAAAGGATTCTTTTTTAAAGACACTTTATCTTCCCTTTTCAACTATAAATAAGAATACGAAAAACATTTTCTTTAAGTGTTTTATTAAATTCCAGGTAGCCTCAAATGTAAGAGTAAAATTCCTCCTTTTTTAATTCATATTTTATGACTTATTATAAGTATTAAAATATATGATGTCAAGCATATACTCTCATATACTTTTTTATACAGTTAACAGTTGCAAGTATGTTATGAAGTAATTTACACCACTAATGTGGCGACCACCCTAGACATAATAAAAATAATAAAACCTTATACAACTCTATACCCATCCATTATAAGGAAAATGATGCTAAAGTAGATGTAGACACTATAAAGTCTTTTATAAGCAGGTTGTATAATTTTAAAAGATGGTCCATGCAATATTTACCAGGTTTTTTTACAGAGCGGCATCTTATTTTAAAAAGAAATTGATATGCTTATACTTACGAAAGAAATGAGTATGGTTACTATAATCATGTCATATAACCTTAAAGAAAGCATTGAAACAGTCTAAAAATCAAAATTTTTTTATACTTGTGACTGCTAAAAGCAA
>Ga0307379_10013164_pt1 | contig 10739 bp, 10 predicted proteins | sample UN2MG_FD_202237 | JGI IMG/M metagenome (GOLD analysis project Ga0307379, IMG submission 202237) | Soil microbial communities from Risofladan, Vaasa, Finland - UN-2 | ecosystem: Environmental > Terrestrial > Soil > Coastal area > Acid sulfate soil | place: Finland: Risofladan, Vaasa | collected... | reverse complement strand
AGGCCCTCGAACTCTTCCACACAGACTCATTCTACACTCCCAGCCGAGGTACCTTCCTATTCGCGGTTGTCAATCAAAGATTTTTTTCGCCGCCTTGGCGAAATGATCCAGAGGAGTGAACTGTTACTATCGGAGATCGGAGTGATGGAAAGGCCGGAATCCGGATCGCCCGGTACTCCACCACTCCAGCACTCCATTACTCCGGCTGGTCACCTTCTCTTGACCAGCCTCACTATCGTGTCGCCGTCTCGGAACCGGTATCGCATGCCATCCGTGACGTTCTTCATGAGGAAGCGCCCGTATCCACCGGTGTGTGTCGGCTGCTCCGGGCAAGTCACGGCGGTGTCGAACTCCCGACCCCGATACTTCAGCTCGACGGCAAGCTCTCGGGCAGAGGATGAGTCCACCTTCACGCAGACCTTCGCATTGCCGATTCCATATTTCACCGCATTCGTGAAGGCTTCGCCGACGGCAAGCTGAACGTCCGCAATGTCATGTGGGTTATGAAGCAATCCCGAGGCGAGGAAGGACACTATCTTCCGGAGTTTGTAGCATTCCGATAGGTGAGCGGGCACCTGAATTTCCGTCACAGACGACTGATATCGCCACATCGAAAGCACCCCCCGATTCAGCGTCAAGCGCTGTCCTAACAACTGGTCACCTGGCAACCCAGGATTCAGTTCGTCGTACCCCATACAATTCCTTTCTAAACATTTCAGCGTTGGCTAGGAAAAATCAATGCCGTAGACGACGCCCTCCGAGTGCTCGAATCTCAGGCGGAGGCACTCGAAGAGGTGATCGGCGACTGAGGCGCTCTTCCATTTGAGGACATGGGATTCGCTGTCTTCCTTGATGGGAATCGAATCCATTAGATGGAAGCCGGGGAGCTTGCGGCCGAAGGCGTCGCACAACTCGGCTCTAAGCCATCCGCGGATATCGGCGTCGATGTGGATCTCCCCTGCCGGGAAGAACGGCTCGGTGATGAACCCGCCGGGCGTTCGACCTGCCTCCAGGCCCACAAACCGGTTCTTTGCGAATGACGCCGCCATCGGGCGCGACGTGCGGGTTTTGGCATTGTGCATTGAGGGCGTGCCACTGTAGAGGGTGAGCCACCGGTCGCCGAGATCCACTAACGCACCGCCGGCATAAATACCCGTCTTATCCAAACCGTCTGCCGACCTAGGAATCCATCCGCCGCGAACGGGCCGCTCCCAACGATAGCCGTCTCGCGAGAAGCAGAGGTCGGTATCCATGGTCTGAAGGCCGTCCGCCACCCGATAGTATCCCAGGCGGCCGATCATCCAATCCTCCTGCCGGTGAACGCTCAGGAAGTAGAACTGCAAGTCCCACGGGTCGCGGTCATCCGGCATGATGATCAGCTCCGCATCGCTCCAGTTGAGGCCGTCTGGGCTAAGACGGCGATGAATGAGGCGATGGATTCCCGGGGCATTGTCCACGTCTACGCGCCTTTCAGGGATCGCCGGATGAAGCCACACCGAATAGCATTCGAACCGGTCCATCTCCTCGTTGTAGTGGATATGGGTCGAGTCATTGCTCCAAAGCCGCTTGCGGGCGAGGAGCTCGTCCGGCGGTAGCTTGATCTCCGGGATCTTTTCAGGCGCCAGGCCCTCCGCGAGCTTCCAGAGTCCGCCATCGTGCGGATGATACAGCGCCGGCTTATTCATGTCGAGGACACGCCACTTCAGGCCGTCACTGCTCTCGGCGATTAGATATCGAAGCTGTCCGTCGCGATGCTTCCAGAAGTACATCCGCCACTTGCCGTCTGTGAGACGAAGCACGTTCGGCAGGCCGACTGCGCTCTGGTCGCCGGGCAGATTCTCGAAGTGGATGAGATTCGTGCCCTGTCCGAGGTTCACAGGCTTCCAATCGAGCGCATCCTTTGATTGCCATAATCCAATTGCCATGGTGCTCTCATCTGCCGGACGGACCGTTCCATAGCAGCGATAAGAGCCGCCATCCATATTGATGGGATCGCCGAAGTCTATGCAGGCATAGCCGACCCCGCCATCATCCACATGACAATTCAGCTTCTTGACCGGCGCATAGACGTGATGGAGGCCGTATGAACGAGCAGGCTGCTGAAAGAAGAAGAGCCTGTGTGAGATATCGGCCGCGTGACTGGTCGCCATCGCTTTGCCCCCCTGTTCGCCGAGTGTGGGCGCGCCCGCAAGCCCCAGAAACGCCGTCCCCGCGAGCGAGCCCTTGATGAAATCGCGTCTGGTGCTCATTGTGATTCCTTCTCCATGTCTATGTCCGCCGGAACATAAGAGTAGAGGTCCGCGTTCCTTAGGAAGAAACGGATCTTCTTGTCGCCTTCCGGGAGCTTATCGGTCTTCCATGTGAGCGTTCCGCGGACGGAATCGCCGTTGAAGGGGATGCAGTCATCCCGCGAGAAGCCCGGGATCACGGCGTTCTCCCGATCGAGGAGTTCAGCAACGACGTAGCCACCCGGCAGAACCTTGGCATTGATGGTGACTTTCGGCGTCTGGAAGACCTCACGGCGGCTGATGAGCCATCCCTCGTCCGAGCCGGCATGCATCGAGCAAAAGCCGTCCAGGCGGAGGGTCGCAAGTCCAATGGCGCAGTCAGCATCATTCGCGTCATGGATATTGTCGCAGCCGCCGTAGTAGAAGCAAAGCTCATCGTTGACCAGCACAGGGGCGCGGGCAGTGTAAATCATCCCCCAGTCCCAGGCAGGTTTAGCTCCGAGGGCGATGAACGGCTCTCGCTCGGGGGTCCGAGTCCACTGGATCAAGTTCCAGCTCCAGGTGAGTTGGACGTCCACCGTGCATGGACTGCCTTTCTGGGCCTCATACATCTTGTTCGGGCTGTCATAGACTCCATACTTCATCCACCGGGCGTGATAGATCCACGGCAGGCCGATGTACATGCCCTGATACGGAAACACCGGCATTCCGTAGAACTGGGATGCATCCGGATCCAGGTCATCAGCGCCTACAACCGGCCCTTCGACCGGCTTAGTCCACTCCAAGCCATCCTTCGAGATGGCGATTCCCACCGCCCGATGCCGGCGGTTGGCGGTCTTGTAGGTGCAGACGTAACGCTCCCGATAAGGATCATAGAAGAAGTTGACGACATCCGAGGTCTGGAAGAGCTTGGTCTTCCCCTCGATCCAGCGCAGACCGTCCGTGGAGAAATGCACCTGGGGGCCGTTCGGGCCGCCCCAGGAGTACATCGCCCACTTGTCTGGGAGCCTTATCACGCCCGGCAGGCCCATCGTCCCGACGATGTTGTTGTCCTTCGAGCCCTTGAAATCCCAAACGCCCAGGTTCGGCTTTGTCCACTTGATCCCGTCGCTCGACTCGGCGTAGCACGAGTAGCCGCTGTCTTTGCCGATGCACTGGTACCACATTTTCAGCTTGCCGTCGTCCCAGAGGGCTGTGCCATACTGGTAGGGTCCCCATCCCTCCCAGGCCTTGTCGCCCTTAATGAGCGGATTGCCGGGATGCTTCTGCGCCGCATGGAAGACTCTGGCCAGCCCGCTCGATTCCTCGACCACCATGGCATCGAGGAACAGACGCCTGAACGGCGGCTTCCCGGCGAGCGGATCGTCCTGGCCTCGGACGCCGGCAGCGATCAGAATGAGTGAGAGCAAGAGTAGACAGCGCATAGACATCCTCCGCTTGAATTGTAGGAGAATACCCCGCGTCCGTCAAATCCTACTTCAGATCAAGCACCCATATCTCCGAGTAACTCGGCATGGTGATGAACCTGGGCCAGATGTTGCCCAGGATCCCCGGAGAACTCGACCTGGCCTCTGAATTGGTGTAGGCCAGATTCCGGCTGGCCTGGACTGCCAACGATCTGCCGTCGCCGGACCATGACAGATTGGCGATGGCATTCTCCTCGAAGACTGCCCGCGTCTTGCCGAATGCCGTATCGGTGACAAGCAACTGCTGGCTGCCGTTCATCGGATCCCATCGCACGAAGGCGATCTGCTTTCCGTCCGGTGACCAGGTCGGATAGTCATCTATCTTGCTCTTGAGCAAGATCAGGGGCTGGGTGATCTGTTGGAGCGACCCAATAAACTGTTCTTGTAGGCGGTCGTATTGCTCCTCGGGCAGTGTCTTAATGGCATCACTCGTCTCTGCGAATGGCAGGTCTTTCCTCAGATTGAACGAATTCCCCTTGGCTTTGAGTGCCGCCATCACTCGATTGATTGTCTGCTGGAACCTGCCCCCGATCACAGGTGCCTGAGTCACGGCTTCCGCCACCAGGATGATGCCCATCACCTCGCTTTCGGTTACGTCGTTTCCGGCAAATCGTCTAAGCTGCTCCGAGGTATAGACTTTGGGGTATCGCTCCTTGAGAACCTTGATGAGGCGGCTCCGCATCTCGGCCATTCCCTGGGAGATCTGCTCTTTGGATGGCTCGGGCCTTGCGATCGGCCTGGGATCCTTGCCGGAAGGGTCGGTTACCTGAACGCCCGGGAGCATTCCACTCATGCCGGCAGTCTCGTAGGGACTTGAGTATGCGATCAGGTCACCTTTGGGCGACCAACTGGGTGTATATGTCATACCTCTACCTGTGAGTATGCGTGTGCTCTCTCCACACAGCTTGGCGATCCCCAGTCCCCCAAACTCACCAGATCTATGGTCGTCATTGATGCTCATCACTGCGTACACCAATGACCCTCCATCCGGAGACCACGGCTGCTCCCAGACTATCCGGTCGGGAACCGCATCGGTTGCGACTACTTTCTCCTCACCGGATGCCGGGTCCACTACCCCAATGTCGCATACCATCGAGCGATCGCTTGTGCCCATGAGGATCGCAATCTTACTCCCATCTCGCGACCACCGGGGGGCGGCCAATGCCATACCCTCATCAGACCATTTGACCATATCTGCCAGAAGCCGCGTGTCGGCAGATTGTGACTTTGGGTCGAGGTTCTTAGCCACGAACAGCCGTCCCTCGAATATGAGAGCCAACCGCTTTCCATCCGGCGACCAGTCCAGATTCCGAAAGCTGTCTTCATCGCTGTCTTCCATCACCGATGTGGGTTTGAACGCCGTGTCCGGCACCTTTACGTTAAGCTGCCATGCCTGGGGCGGCGCAGCGGGTCCTGACGCATTCTTCGATGCAGGCTGATACTTATTCAAGCCGGACACAATCCAGATCTTGCCATTCGCCAGATAGGCAAGGGTGTCACCATCCGGTGACAGTGACGGACTCGTCCCTCCGCTGGTCTTGCTCCAGTCCGGTACGATGCAGCGGTATCCAGCGAGTTCAGCCTGATTCGGCCCGGCCAGAGCCGACCCCGCCAACAGTACAAAGCAGATAAACGATAGTATGCTGATTTTCATATCAACCTCCAAGTTCCTCAACTGGCACCTGTATGGGGCCACAATTGGCGATGACTTCCAACGCCGGCCGTTCGATGGTTTCGGCGTCCTCATTGGGCGGCAGCGTATGAGTCACAGGCCTTATCTGCTCCAGCGCCGCCTGGGCAATCGCCTGCTGAAGCGCCGTGAAATCATCTGACGCAGGCGTCGGCTGGGAATCCACCGGCTTCGGCTCGGGCGATCTGGCGACGTGCTTGGGAATGAAATGACGTCGTCTAACTGCTGGTCGCTTCTCCTGGAGCTTTTGCACGATGATCCTCGGCGGATTCGGCATGGGCCTTGGGATTGGCTTTTCAATTGGAGCCGGGCTCACCGGGGCGGGCCGCTTGGTCGCCTGATATTCGGGCTTTTGCCCTCGGTTGAGCAACAAGACCACGGCGAGTATGAGAATCGGGATGGCAACTACATACGCCCATTTCAACCGCCAACGCCGCTGGGCGGGCAGGCGGGCCATGACCGCATCCGTCAGATCCGGGGCCTCGATCGGCTGCTTCAGAGCCTCGGTAATCCTTTCATCAGCGGATTTCATCTCGTATTACCCCCAATCTCTCGGCCAGCATCTTCTTTGCTCGGTGCACTCTAACCTGGACAGCGCTCAGACTCTCGCCCAGTATGCCTGCGATCTCTTTGAATGAAAGCTCTTCCTCATACCGAAGAGCAACCGCCACCCGGTAAGCGCCGGGCAGTTTGGCAATGGCCCGGCGGATGTCCTCCAGCTCGGCTCTTCGGAATACTTCCGACTCCACGGTGTCGACATCCGAAAGCTCCTCAGGTAGTTCCTCCTCCGGCTCCTCACGAAGCCGATCCAGGCACAGGTTCAGCACGATTCGGCGCAGCCATGGCCAGAACTTCCGTCTATCTCGGCACGTGCTCAGTCTGCCGTATGCCCGGATGAACGCCTCCTGGGTAGCGTCTTCCGCCTCTTCACGCATGCCGAGAACACGGTAAGCAAACCGATACGCCTGGCTTTGATACCTCAGCATCAGTTCTCGGTATTCCTCCGCGTGCCCCTTGAGAACTCTCCTGATTATCTGCTCGTCCGAGACCAAGGTTGCGCAATCCCTTCGCGGCTGTTCCAATAGATATGACCGCTATTCTGCTGGAAACCTTACATAATGTCAGCCTGATGCTATAATGTAATGCAAAGTGGAGGCGGTACCCTCTACGAGGAGCAGCATAGTGAAGGAACTCATTATCGTTCGGCATGGCGAAGCGGATCATATGGTGAAGGGTTTGACCGGCGGATGGTCAGATGTTGCCCTAACTGAACTGGGCAGAGAGCAGGCTAGATTGGCAGGCATTCGGCTGGCAAGTATCATCGGCGATCGGCCCCTCGACTTCTACTCGAGCGACCTTCCACGGGCCGCCCAGACTGCGGAGATCATCGCCAAGTTTCTTCCCATCAAACCGGTGTTCGTCCAGGGACTCCGCGAACTGAATAACGGCGCTGCCGCCAATCTCACGAAAGCGGAAGCCAAGAAGATCATGATTCCCATCACCCAACCCACGCTCGATTGGGCGCCCTATCAAGGAGCGGAGAGTTGGCGGCGGATGTCCGAAAGGGTGATGTCATTCATGGAGAGCGTTAAGGATAACGGCCATGATCTGACTCTAGTGGTAGTTCATGCCGGCTCGGGTAATGCCGTAATCCACTGGTGGCTCGGCCTGGGACACGGTGGGCAGAACACCTCGTTCACATTAGACCCGTGCAGCATCAGCCGGTTGACCATTAACGAATGGGGCGAGCGGGTTATGGAGAAGCTGAACGACACATCGCATTTACATTCACTGGAAGGGAATCCTCAGTATGGTAGTTGAGGCCTGGCAGTTCAAAGCAATCGAGCGAGTAAGAGACGTATTAGCAGCCGACGAGGGCGTGAAAGGTCTCGTCCTGATCGGCTCTTACACTCCGGATGACATCAGAACCGATGTCTGGAGTGATGTGGATATCGTCGCCGTGGTTGCTGACGAGGCGATCTCCAGGTTCTGCCTGGCGAACGACTGGATCTCCGCTATCGGCGAGCCCTATTGTTTCAGCCAGTCAAGCGAGCACACTCATCGGGGTGGAATTCCTCAGAGTGGGTAGATGATGTCTTATGCGGCGCGGGCTGCATGCTCGATCCGCCTCAATTCGTTGCTCAGCAAGGCCGTGGCCGCTTCATACGGAAGCGCCGTGCACATGGATCCTACAAGCTCCTTCACTCTGGGAGTCCGCAACCTCTCATCGAGCCCTTGCATGTGGGCTTCCCACTCATGCTTGCAGCGATTTTCTCATCATAGCATTCGCTGCCATGCGCGCTATGGTTTGGACCTGCTCCTCCGACTCAGTGATGCCGGCGCAAGAAAGATGATGACCGGCAAAATCACGTGCGGGGTCAAGAAGGGAGTTCGCGTTCCCGGGTGTAAACATTCTATTGGAGTCTCCTTTCGGTTCGGTGTGTTTGCTAACAAACGATTACCTGCTATGGAAGGCCATTCCTTTTTACTTCTCTACCCACTCAACGCGAATGCATCCAGTATCACGTTTCCATGATCTTGCCAATTGACAAAACAGGCGATTTAGTGTATAGTATTTTATAAGATGCATAGTTGGTTTCCACCTTCCTTGCGTCTTGGTTCGGTTTAGCCGGTAAACGCTCCAGTAAGGAGGCGCCCCAAGTGAAGACGGCTCGGATCGTTCTGCTTTTCATTCTTTCTATTCAGGTTGCCGCTTATTCCCAACTAGCGAATACGGCGTGGCCGATGTTTCGGCATGATTTGATGCACTCAGGCCAGAGCCCATATCACGATCCGCTGCCCACTGACGAGTTGAAAGTGCCTGTCAGCGGCAGCCCCCTCTCCTCATGCGCGATCGGCCCTGCCGGCACGGTTTACGTGGGGGCCGGTACGAACCTCTACTCCATAAGCAGCACGGGGACTGTGAACTGGATGTACCCCATAGGCGGCACCCGCTCCACGCCTGCAATTGCGGCCGACGGCACGATCTACATAGGCTCGAGCGATGACAGGCTCTATGCCGTAAACTCCAACGGAACTTTCAAATGGTCATACACCACCGGCGGCGACATAACCAGTTCTCCCGCGATCGGCGCTGATGGGACGGTCTACTTCGGCTCGATGGACGGCTATCTCTACGCCTTGAATCCCGACGGCACCCTGAAATGGTCACTCGTCTTGTCGAGCATCAGCATGAGCTCTCCGGCAATAGCCGATGACGGCACGATTTACGTCTGTGCGGCTGGCCTGCGGGCAGTCAATCCTAACGGCACACAGAAATGGCACTACAACCCCGGCGGCACGACCCTCACCTCCCCGGCGATTAGTCCGGACGGAAGCCGAATTTACTTCGGCAGCAGCACGAATTTTCTCTATTCTGTTGATACCGGCGGGAACATGGTCTGGAGATTTCCCATCGAGTACTACGCTTCGAATACGCCGTCCTCGCCCGCAGTGGCGTCTGACGGCACGATCTACGTGGGTTCGAATTTCGGAACCCTTCATTGCATCCACCCGTCGGGCACCGAGAATTGGCGCTATGAGACCTGGTCGGACATCCGTTCATCACCTGCATTGAATGCTGACGGCACAATCTTCTTCGGCGCATGGAATGGCGGGTTGTATGCCCTCAATCCCGACGGAACCGTAAAGTGGTGGTATTTCGCTCCGGCCAGCATCTACAGCTCCCCCGCGATTGATGCCAGTGGCGGCATATGGATAGGTGTGTGGGATAGCTGTGTCTACGGCAACTTGAACCACAGTCCGCCTAGTACGAATCCTCCGTCGAATCTGACCATCACGCTCACCGCCGATGACAGCGTCAGGCTCGATTGGGCGGACAATTCCACCGATGAATACGGCTTCAAGATACATCGGAAGCAGGCCGGCGGCACGTATGCCATCGTGGGCAGCGTGGGCGCGGGGGTCACGACCTGGTCCGACTCCGGCCTGCTGGAGGGCGAGACCTACTACTACCAGGTGTCCGCGTTCCAGGAGGGAGGGTATGCCTACTCGAACGAAGTGCAAGTCACCATGCCCGGCTTGCTTGCTCCGAAGAGCCTGACGGCGATCCAGTCGCCGGGAGTCGGCATCCAACTCACCTGGTCGGGCGATACTCCGATCGAGACCGGCTACTGGATTGAGCGCAAGGCCGGCAATCTGGGCCTGTTCCGGGAGATCGCCACCGTCGGCGCAGATGTCATGAGTTTCACCGACAGCACCGTGAACCCGGCCGCGGACTACTATTACCGAGTGCAAGCCTTCGATGGTTCCATCGCCTCCGACTACTCGAACGAGGCCTGGTGCGCGTCGGAGGGCCGGGAATACGGCGATATTTCCCTTGTTCCCACCACTCGGAATCAGATGGCCCTGACCTTCGATGCCGGCGAGCCCCCACTTCAGGGGGTACTGGACACCCTCCGGCAGTACAATGTGCGTTGCACGTTTTTTGTAACAGGAACTGTCGCTCAGGCTACTCCGGAGTACTGGATGCAGGCAACCATAGACGGTCACCAGGTCTGCAACCACAGCTACAACCATCCCGACTTCAGGAGTCTGACCGACGATGAGATCCGATGGCAGCTAACTACCGCCGACGATATCATCTATGGCGTCACTGGCAATCACTCCCGGCCCTTGTTCCGAGCGCCGAGCGCATTACGGGACTCCCGGGTACTCGCCGCTGCCGCGAGCGCCGGCTTTCGACATGTGTACTGGTCGCATTGGCCTTTCGATACGGGTGTTTCCCAGATCATCAGTACAACGTTGTCGGCCGCCCGCAACGGTGCTGTGATCCTGCTTCACGCCTCCAAGCCGGACGTGGAAACCGCCTTGCAGACCATCGTCCCGACCCTGCTTTCCCAGGGATATGAGCTGGTCACCGTATCCGAACTTGTGGCTCCTCTGCAGATCACAAGCCCGACTGAAGCCATTTTTGGGAGCAAGAGCTTGATGTCCGTTCCCATCGAGCCCGCCCATCCAGCCCCGCTCCAAGTGTTCCGGGGAGCGCCGATTGACGGCTATCTCATCCAATGGGATAACGAAAGTCAGAGCTCGGTTGCGTACGATGCGTTCGATCCGGTTGGCTTTGGAGGTATCAGTCCCGACTACGGCATGTGGATCACCTCCAGCACGTCGCTCGGTCCTGTGAAGGTTTGCGGCTCGACTCAGACGACCGCGCGGCACATCATGCTCCCGCATGCCTACCTGGCAAGTGCGGGCTGGACAATCATCGGCTATCCTTTCCAGACAGCCCAACAGTGGAGCAACTGCTTTATCTACAATCCCAATGCCACCCCGCCGCAGACGAGGTCAATCGCCGATGCCAGGGATGCCGGCTGGATATCCAGCGTACTG
>Ga0307379_10013163_pt1 | contig 10741 bp, 26 predicted proteins | sample UN2MG_FD_202237 | JGI IMG/M metagenome (GOLD analysis project Ga0307379, IMG submission 202237) | Soil microbial communities from Risofladan, Vaasa, Finland - UN-2 | ecosystem: Environmental > Terrestrial > Soil > Coastal area > Acid sulfate soil | place: Finland: Risofladan, Vaasa | collected... | reverse complement strand
TGTTTCTGCCATGTCGTGCTCCTTTCGTTGGACTATCTGACAAGGGCAGTCTCGCGCATCCGCGCGTAACTGTCAAGGGGGAATCTCGCGAAGTTTCCTCTTGACATGTCCACCCTATCTGCTAGAGTCTATCTTGTCAGCAAGTCCACAAGGAAGGGAGCCACAACATGGCAACGATCACAACGACATACAAGATGCAGGTGCCGGACACGGATCTCTGGTTCGAGCCGGAAGGCCCGCTGCCCGAGAGGCACGATGAGGTCTGGGTGCGCCCGATCACGGACGCCACCGACAACCTCACCGGCCACGAGGTCTCGTGGCTCGTGAACGACGACCACCAGGACGACTACGAGTGGGACGATCCCACGACCGAGCCGACCGAGTGGGTCAACGGATGCTTCCGTGACTTCCGCAACGGCTACCACGGCGGCGGGCAGGAAGCCCGCGACGAGTTCTACGCCGAGATGGTGGAGGCCGTCGGGGAGGATCGCGTGTTCATCGTGGATGTCTACTCCCACGGACTCGATCACTTCTCCCGCTCGATGAGCCGGTTCTACCCGGACCGTCAGTGGGACGTGGCGCCAGCGTGCATCCTCGCGGTGCCAACCGACGTGACGAACCCGCAAGAGTGGGCCGACGGCGTGCTCGACACCTACTCGGCATGGGCCATGGGCGACGTATGGCTCGTGGTGACCAACACGGTCAACCTCGATGGGTCCGTCGAGTCCGACGAGTGCATCGGCGGCTTCATCGGTCGAGAGTACGCCGAGGAATCTGCTCGGACCGGAGGCTACTGACCCCCGGGGCGAGGTCCCGGGATCGCTGCCCACACGGCCACGATCCGATGCTCACCGGAGCAAAAGCCCATCCGCTCGATGATGTCGAGTCGGCTCTGGGCTTCCACCTGGGTCTCGTAGGGCACCTTGTCCTGGCGTCCTTCGGCATCGGAGTCAAGTGCCAAGTGGCGCTCGACGTTGCACACGATCCCGTAGCCCGCCATCTTGCGCCCGGACTTGGCTTCGGTTGAGTATCCCGTAGCCATCAACCCACCGTCGCCATCGAGCCAATGAACAGGCGCGTCATGGCAACCCCATGGAGGGTCACGGCCATCTCCTCAGCAGCCTCCTCAGAGAACCCCTGCTCGATGGCGTGGACGCGGTAGCTAGCGCACACCTCCAGCACGCTGGACAGCAGCAGATTGACGGCCTGGTCCAGTCCCAGCACTTCGGTGAGGTCGATCTCGATGGGAGTATCCATGACGGGACATCCTACCCGGAAGGTGTGACAGGGCCGGGGTCGCCCCCGGCCCCTCACGTCACGACGCCTTGCGTTCCTCCGCCAACATCTCGTGGTAGCCATCCACGTGGCCGCACCGCTCGAACGAGTCGCCACACTCGACGCGCTCCCAATCCGGGGAATCCTCCCACGGAACCAGCGTCAAGTAGGTCGGGACCTTGCCGATGCCGAACACCATGAGGCCCATGGGGGAGAGGACGTAGGCCCACTCAGTTCCCCACAGATCCTCACCGTTGCCGGTCCAGCGGAGCATCCGATCTTCCTCGTCGGGAGCGAGCGTCTCGCCGCGGTGGGTGTAGGACTGCGGGCCGAACCGCTTGTAGAGTTCGCCGTAGTCCGAGACGTAGCCGCGCTCGTGCTTGAGGTCATCGGGGATCGGCGTCCCGACCCCTTCCCCGTAGGTGTCAACCCAGCAAGCAGGCTTGGACAGGTCGTAGCCGCAGATCGAAGACCAGCCGATTTCCTCGTCTTCGATCAGCACCTTGACCATGGCATCGAGGTCGCCCCCGAATGCCGAGTGGTACTGCTCGTGAAGGTGCTGACCCACCCCCGACGGATACCCGTCGGAATGGCAGTAGCGGCCCTCGAATCCGTCGCCCAGCGGGCGAGCGATGATGGAACGTGTGCTCATGTAGTGCTCCTTTCGTGGTGAACTATCTGACGAGATAGAGACTAGCAGATAGCCATGACACCTGCAAGTCCTGTCATGGCCGCCTGATACCCTGTGGCTCGCATGTCGGAGAAATGGAAGATCGCCTACGAACACCAACTGGATGACGGCGCCACCCTGGAGGTCGGGGACACCTTTGCCCTACGGGGCGAGAGAGGGAAGCGCTACCGCTACATCAAGACGGTGCACAACATCGACCGCGACGACACTTGGATCGACTGCTACGGGGGATCGAGAGGGGGCCAGCAGTTTCGGTCCATCCCCTCCGAGCGCCTCATGGGAGCGGAGAAGAAGAAGTGACCTGGGGCAAGAGACACGACAAGGGGGACCTGACCTGCCCCCGGTGCCACCTCCAGTGCCGTTCCTTGACGATGCCCTACTACGACTCCCCATGGAGCGAGCACGGCGGCATCTGCGGCCGCTGTTGCGAGAAGGCGTGTGAGTGGTTCGACCGCCTCGGCTGGCCGCCTCCAGCCCCTAGGCCCGCTCAGTGATCTCGAAGAAGGTGAACACGACCGTCGAGTCCACGAAGAACTCGAAGCCGTTGGTCGTAGTGATCCGGCGCTCAGTCGAGCCATTGCGCTCAGGGAACAGACCCCACGCGCCGTCGCGCAACTGACCCTCGATGAACTCGTCGGGACGAGATCGGTCGGTGGCGAACCGGACCTTGGTGTAGGCCGGGAGAACCGTGCAGAGCAGATTCGGGGACATCCCCGCCTCGATGGCAGCGATGGCCTGATCGGCCTGCTCGGCAGCGTTGGGATCATGCAGAGCCTCCGCGACGTAGGCGAGGTATCCAGCCTCGTTCAGCACGCGCAGAGCCTTGTACGCCTCGACCAGAGCGATGCGGGCCGGGGCCGACTCGACGGGCGGTAGTGCGGTGGTGGTGATCATGGTTGTCTCCTCTCGGTTGACTTACTGACACACACAGTATCGCGCGGGTGTGACACCCTTGTCAAGAGGAGATTTTCCTTGCTCGTGTCACACCCACGTGCTAGGGTCTATCACTGTCAGCAAGCCGTCAACGAAAGGAGCGCATGATGACCGAACTTCCGAACGGACTCCACATCTTCTCTGTGCAGCGCATGGTGAAGGGGATGGTCCGTACCTACAACATCGCGGCTCGCAACGCCGCTGCCGCATCGCGTCTCGCAGATGACCGCGCCGCGGATGAGCGGAGGGCGGCATGAGCGCGCCCGAGTCGCCCCACTACGACCCCGCGTGGGCCGACGACGTGGACGTTGACGACATCCTCGGGAACCCCGAGCCGTACCGCAGTCCGCTCGGTTGGAACTGTCCCACCGTGATTGGCCCTAACCGGCCAGTCGAGGTGCAGGTGTCGTTCCCCAACGAGGACCCCGATACCGAGGATGACCTGACGCTGAACTTCGTGTTCACCGACGAGGGCATCGTCATCGACCTGTTCGTCAGCGAGGACCAGCCGGTCGCTTCCTTCTGCCAGACGTACGAGGAGTTCGTGGGCACGCTGCACGATCTCGACCCGGCGCTGCGCCGGATGGCCGAGAAGGTCAACGCCGACGTGCTCGACTCGATGGTGGAGGCAATCGTCCACGACTCCTCCCCCGCCCGCATCCGCGAGGTGCTGTCGGCCGCCCTGGGGATCACCCGATGACCACCTACCAGTTCGACTTCACTATCGTCGCCGAGGGCGACACCGAGGGCGACGCGCTAGAGGAGGTCATGCAACTGCTGGCCGACTACCGCTTTGCCAAGGAGGCCGCCACGGTCACCGTCTTGGACGACCGGCCCTACCTGCCGGTGGACTCTCCCATCCAGAAGGTCGCCGCCCTGAGCGCCGACCTGCGCGAGTTGATCGAGCACGGTAGTGACGAGGACCAGGCAGACAACGAGCCGGGATTGGTCGAAGACTTGCTGAGCGCCATCGACGCCATGCTCTCGGAGATGGGCCGATGACCAGCGAGCGTCAGTTCTGGATGACCAGGGTGACGATCACGGTGCTCTCTGAGGAGGAGCCTGTGGACGCCCTGAGTCTGGAGCACATCGGCTACGCCGTCACTGAGGGTAACTGCGTGCTGCACGGCAGGGAAGCCGCGGTGATCGCCGTAGACCCCGCCGAGATGGCCCGTCTGCTGGACGAGGCCGGAAGCGAGCCGGGGTTCTTCATGCTCACCGACGTGGGGGAGGACGAGGAATGACCGCCTACATCACACTTCTCGACTGCCCCTGCGGCGAGGTCTATGAGGAGGGTGAAGCGCCCCACTGTTGGGAGTGCGAGAAGCCCCTCTGGGCGATGCCTCAACGACGCCAGCGCCTACCCGACCTGAGCGAGTACGGACCGATCCCGGCCGCCGTGATCCCCGATGGATACGGGTCATGAGCGAGCCGATGAGGAACCCTGAGCGGCATCACCGCGGCCCCTGCCCCGTCCCGACTCCGACCGAGCGGGAACGGGTGCGGGAGATCATCGCCAGGACGAGGACCACGCTCCAGACCGAGGAGCTGGATCGGAGCTGAGGGACCTTACTGGATGCGCCCGCCGATCGAGGGGCAGCGAGCGCTCATCCCTAATCGGCACCTGGGCATCTAATCGGCCCGCGGGCATTTAATCCAGGCCGGGTGTTTGATCCGGCTCCACGCCGTAAATGGCGTCGTCGTACTCGCCTCGCTCAGCGCGCTCACACAGGTCAAGCCAGTCGTAGTCGATCGTGTCTGGGTGGTCGTGGCCATCCCATTGGTTGGTCATGCTTCTCTCCTCGCTCGTGCTTTGGCGATGTCCCACGTTCGTTGCGCTCGGTCGAGCAGTTCGTGGATGTCGGTCTCCTCCAGGTCCATGGAGGTCTGAAGATCCTGCATGACCTCAGTGGTGAAGGCCCCCGACAGCTCTGCCTCGGCCAGCAGCCGAGCGAACTGCAACTCGTCGTCGTCCCACAGGGGGTTGAGTTGAGCCATCAGTAGGCCCTCCACAAGTAGGAGTGGCGGCCGAAGTCCACGGGGGTGTAGTCCGTGGCGAGGTCGGCCGCAGCCGCCTTCCAATCGATGTGGCAGTTGGGCCACACCGCGTCAGGGTTGACGAGTCCGAGATCACCGGCGAAGTCCTGAGCGTACTCCTCGAAGTAGTTCTCGTGGATCATCACCGGCTCGTTCTTGGCGGCCTCATCCAGCGAGACGTACAACTCCGCCTCCAACTCCATGACCTGCCGGATGAAGTCGGCGTCGTCGTCATCGAGTCCAGCGGCCTCCCACAGACCATCGGCATCCTCGCCGTCGGCAAGCATGGGGATCATGGCAACAGCGCCGTCGTACTCCTGGGCCTCGATCTTCTCGAACACGGTACAGACGCACTCGTTCGAGCAGCGGTCGTCCCCACGGGGGTCGGCCTCGTTCTCGGCGATGGCGTCGGCGTCGCGCTCCTCCGAGACAGCCGAGATGGCCTCCCAGATGCGATCCCGCTCAACCACTACATCATCCAGGTCAACGATGTCCTCACCTGGCTTATGTCGTTCGTGCATGTTGTGCTCCTCTCGTTGGTGACTATCTGACACGCGCGAGATTAGCACATGGGTGTGCCACGTCAACCCCCAAGAGTCAGGACTGGATCACCCATAAGCCTCCCAGCCTCTAGGACTGGATGCCTTATGGAGCTTCAGTCCTCCAGGGGGTTCAGGCGGTGGGGGCACTCAAGCGGGGTGCCCTCGAAGTCCACCAACACCTGCTCACTCATGGAGGGGGTGCCGTCCATCCGGCCCCTCTTCTTCCTCAGGTACACCGACCACGACACTCGACATGCCTGACCTCGGCAGTCGTAGTTGGAGTAGGTGCTGCCCTTCCCACACGCCGGGACCGCCTCTCCAGCCAGAAAGCGTTCCACCCGACGCTCCTTAGATTCGCGAGCCGCTTCCCGGTGAGCCTCAACAGCTTCTTCAGTGCGGATGCCTCGGCGGTATCCAGCGCGGCTGCCATCTGGCGTTGAGGGGGTGGAGGGGTCGTACCCGCTCCTCACCCCAGCGCGCTTGGCCCAACGCTTCACCGTGCGCGGAGCAGCGCCAGCAGCGGCAGCCGCGACGGTTGCCCCATGGTCGGCGAAGATCTGGAGGACTTGGCGATACCAGTCCTGTGAGTGGTACTCCGCCGTCACCTCTGGTACTTCTAGGTCAGTGGTCATGTTGTCTCCTTCCCCCATGATAATAGACCAAGGGGTGGCCCTTGAGCCACCCCCGGGTCTTCAGTTGGGTGTGTCGTGGGTCAGGCGGTGACGAGTTCAGCCGGGATCACGAGACCCTGCGAGAGGGCCTCCCCAACGTTGGCCGCTCGCCAAACCACGTCCTCCGCTGCCATCGTTGATGGACCCGACTCCCCCAGGAGAGCGAAGTCGATCTCCACTGCGAAGTCGATGGTGGCGTAGGACTCTCGCCCCACCTCGCCATCCACGCCAAACCAACCCGGGAGGGTGAAGGCTGGCGAGCACGGGCACGAGCAGTAGGCATAGGGGTTCCACCTCAGACCGACGAGAGGGAAGCCGAACCTGGGGAGCACCCGCTCCTTGAGGATCTTGCGCCACTCGTCGACCGGGCGGTTGCGCCGGTTGACGAAGTTCTCCAGCACGGACTCGTTCTGGACGTAGACCGACAGGCGGCTCTTGCGCGTCATGTCGCGCTCGGTGCAGGTGTAGTGGCCTTGGCCGTAGCGACTTGGCACCCAACGGCGCTCGCGGGGGCGCACGTAGAACGTGAGACCAGGCTCCAGGGGGATCTCGACATCACTCATCGTCGTCGTCCTCCTGGTCGTCGATGAACACGATCGTCATGGACTTGACGCGCTGGCCCCAATCTCCCTCATCGGAGATCTCGATGTAGACGGGGTACTGACCGTCGCCGAAGCCAGATCGGCACACAATGCTCATGCCATTGCCCAGGACGCCTGCCTTGGCCTCTGCCAGCGTCGCCCGACATGCCCCGTCGTAGTCGAAGGCGCCGTTCGGTGGGGCGTCCTCACCAGCGCTGGTGAAGTCGCCTCCACCCCACTCGTCGAAGTAGCAGGGGTCGCCCAGCATCATCTGGCCGCTGTCGACTCCGACGTATCCGACGAGTTCACACTCGTCTAGGTTCACGGATCGCTTACTCATTGTGATCTCCTCTCAGTTGGTGACTATCTGACAGGAGTGATTGTACCACATGGGTATGACACGCCGATATGGGGAAAACCCCATACGTGATCCAGTCCCCGTGGCCCGGAGGCGACCGCCGTTAGGCAGCAGCCCCAGGGACGCTCCGCTCCTCTCCCTCGTCGACATGGATGGTGGTGGTGGCCTTCGTCTCGATCCATACCCGAGCGCCACACGAGAGCGGATTCTCTCCCTCGTAGATGACCCTCGAAGGACCGTCGATGGTGACCTCGTGACCCTTGTAGGGACCACCCCTCGCCTGAACGGTCACGACCGGGAGATCGGTGCCGTTCTTGACATTGGCCTTGATGCGGTGCTGGTCGATGTGGATGCGCTTGATCAGACCCGCTCGGATGGTGGTCGTCTCCTCGACCATCAGTTCGCCTGCTCTGGCGCGAGCACCAGGCGGATGTCGAGCAGCAGGTCGATCATGACCCTCGTCTCTACGAGGTTCTGCCTGGAGATCCGATTGATGGCCTGGTCGATGAGGTCAGTTGCCTCAGTGGTCTTGTCGAGGTCCATGGTCTCCAGCATCTCAGACCTCCGCCAGTGGAGTGCGGAAGGCCACGACGTAGAGGTAGCCAGCGGATGCCTTGGTGTCGCCGATGACGATGATGTCTCCGAAGTGCAGGACCACCTGACCTTCTCGACGAGTGTCGATCTCGCCATTCACCAGCATCGCCTCGATGTGTTGGAACAACTGCGTCAACGACATCGACCCGTTGAGGTCGTCGAGGAACGCCTGCTTGGCCTCGGGGTCCGGCGCCAGGATGTCCTGGCGATCAGGCGGCAGGTCAACCTGGCCGTCCTGAGTGACGATGAAGCGCGCTCCCCAGGCGCACACGGCACCCTCGGGCAACGCCTCGGAGAGTCCGAAAGCGAGTCGGGAGGTGGAGGTTTCCATCACGCCACCGCCTCGATGAACGCCCACCCAGGACCGTTGCCCTCGGGGTCGCGGCTGAGTTCCATCTGGAACTTGCGCCCAGCATCGGTCTCGAAGATCAGGGTGGGCCACATCTCGCCGTTGTCGGCGTCGAGAGCGGCGTTAGTGCTCACGAGTCGAGCGCCAACGAGCGGGCCGAAGTGCTCGGCCAAGAACCTCGCGTTCTCTTCCTGGCGGGCCGAGAGGTCGGTGACGGGACTCATACCGCCACCGGCTCGATGAGGCTGACCGGAACCCGCACGGGACCCTGGAACCGACCAGCGGCCTCGGGGTCGTCGATGCGGCAGGTCACGGTCTTGGAGTTGACCTTGACCACCGAAGCGAGGACGCCCACGAGATACCTGGGCTTGATGTGATCGTTGAAGCGGACCTTCTCGCCCACTCGCACGCTGAGTGCTCGGGCGGCCTGTCGGGCGGTGAGGGCTTCGGACACCAGGGAGATGTCGTCGTCGAGGTCACCTGCCCGAATGGCCTTGATGATGTCTAGTGCGTTCATGGTGTGCTCCTTTGGTTGGGGACTTGCTGACATGCTAGATACTAGCAGATGGGTGTGACACTCAGCCGTGCTGGGCGTCGTAGTGCTCGGCGTAGCCGGGGGCCATGGGCTTGTGGTCAGAGTCGACCCGCTCAGGGACCTCCTCGCCACACTCGGGACACTCACGGATCACCGTGCTGCCCTCGGTGCGGACGACGTTGGCGTAGGGGATGCCGAACATCACCGCACCACCTCGACGCCCACAGGCACCGGGTACTCGTGCCCAGCGGAGCACACGAGGGTGAACTTGCCATCCCCGAAGTGCTCCTTGTGTGTGACGTGGATGGTCCCCAGGCCGAACCCGGTGACCTCGTTGACGGTCGCGCTGGTCTCGTGGGCGCTCCCAGGCTCGGCCCCACACTCAGGGCAGGCAGCGGCAGCGGCGAAGGGGTCCTCGTCCTCGTCGCTCACGACGTGGCGCTCGAAGATGTGGAGAACGTCGCCGGAGTGATCATCACCATCGTCGTACACGGTTGAGGTGACCTCCTGCACGATGTTGTCCTCGATGGGGATGTGGGCGATGACCGGCTCGGCGTAGCCGCCGTGGCTGACCTCGATGTGATCAGAGTGGCCGTCCCAGATGTACGACATGAGGTTGTCGCGGTCGTAGTGAGTCAGGTGGACGCGACCGTCGATGTTCTGCTCGCCGCTCTGGGGGGCGTTCAGTAGTACGAAGTGGTTGGGCACCTCGAAGGTGTCAACGTAGTCGAAGGTGTCGGAGGACTTGTGATCCACGACAACCGTGCGGGTGTCCCTGTCGATTCGTGCGCTGGTGATCTTGCTCATGGTGTGACTCCTTTGGTCGGTGGACTTGCTGACGTGCTAGATACTAGCAGATGGGTGTGACAGGTCAAGCCCCAATGCAGGCGTAGTAACCAGCGGAGAACACCGTGACCGAGCCGTCGGCCTCGGTGATGAAGTCGCTGGGCGATCCGGCGAACCAGATGAGGGCGGTGTCGATCAGGCGCATCTCCTCGTCGGAGAGGGCCGGGAAGTTGGCCTCGACTGGCATCTTCCACGTCTCCAGGTCGCGCACCGCCTCTAGGGCGATCCGCAACTCCATCTCGGAGTAGCCACCCTCGGTGAAGTCATCGGGGAGCGAGGAGGGATCGCTCACGGGCATCGAGCGAGCGGGATCGGACTCGATGCGCTCGATGAGGTTGACGGGGTTGACGTTTCTGCGAGCGTTCCGGTCGGTACGTGGCGGCGGGTCGACGAAGATGGATGACATAGTTGAGACTCCTTTGGTCGGTGGACTTACTGACGTGCTAGACCCTAGCAGATGGGTATGACACCCACAAGTTCCCTCTTCACGCATCGCGTGAATTGGCATCCAGTCCGCCCCGCCTGGACGCGCCGAAGCCCGCCCCCTGACCCGTCCGCCTCAGCCATTGGCCTCAGTGTGCGGGTCCCAGGGAGCGGGCCTCAGTTGACAGCGAGTCACCCGAAGGTGTCACACGCCCGACAACCTACCACGTGGGTGTGACAGGACCGAAGGGTGAGGGGCCGCCAAGCCCCCCACCCTCGTCCCACTCGCCTCAGCCTTGTGCTGTCAGCGAGCAGGCGAAGTCCAGCGCATCGAGCGCCGTTGCCTCGATGTCCTGCGCCCGGTCGGGATCAGCGACCACCTGGGCGAAGGAGGTGATGGCGTGGAGCACGCCACCTGCCGACACGTCGCCACCCTTGATGAAGTGGCCCAGGATGCCCTCGGACTCCTCCTCGGTGAAGGAGAACTGCCGCGACACCTTCTCGATCACCTTGGTCGGCTCGCCGACCTCGCAGGTGGCCTTGGCCTCCATCTCGGCGATCTTCGCAGAGATGTAGTCGACATCGAGGAAGGTGCGGACCGCATCGGCCGTCTGCGCCTTCACGAGATCGACGTTGGCCTGCTTGGTCTGCTCAGACCAGCGGATCACGCCCTCGTCCATCTTGGAACCCAGGTGCACCTTGCGGAGCGCCTCCTTGGTGATGGTCATGCCGTTCTTGCAGACCAGCGCCGTGATCACGGGGGTGATGGTGAACGCGCCCCCACCCGTCTCGGAGTTCCCGATGTCGATACCCGCGAAGACCACGGGGTTCTCGGCGCCGGACTGACCGGTGAAGGGAGAGCGGTAGTTCCGCAGGAGCGTCGGCGCGAGCGCCTGGATCTCAGGG
>Ga0307379_10013162_pt1 | contig 10742 bp, 12 predicted proteins | sample UN2MG_FD_202237 | JGI IMG/M metagenome (GOLD analysis project Ga0307379, IMG submission 202237) | Soil microbial communities from Risofladan, Vaasa, Finland - UN-2 | ecosystem: Environmental > Terrestrial > Soil > Coastal area > Acid sulfate soil | place: Finland: Risofladan, Vaasa | collected... | reverse complement strand
AGTATTTGTTCAGGGTCATAAAAACGATATGTTTTACTCATCTCTTCATCTAAGAGATGTGTATCTGTTGTCTCCTGATATAGATAGCGATATTTTATTGTGATTTAGGTATTACTCAGACAGGCTCATAAGTTCATTTTTTAAAAAGGATATTAACGCTTCAAATGAAACCTTTGACTCTTTGGATAACCTTGAATTACTCTGTGAAGAAATCAATACGCTAGCGCTCCAACAAAAAGGTATTGCAGCGATTTCAATTGGATATATTATAGAAAGCATTCGACGGATAGGAGAATACGCTGAGGATATCTCTGAGACTGTGATTAATTATCTCGTTGGTGCTGAGAGTTAATCTATCGTATCTTCAGGATCATAATTTCGTTTGATATAACAACTTTTGATATCATTGTACTAAATCCTTTTCTCCTTTTTCAATATCATTACAGTTTATCAAAATGAAACTAGATGCACACAAAGAGGTTTCCCACTAACTTTAATTTGTAAGTAAAAAACAATAATTCTGATGTTACCGAGCTATCATTGATCGTAACCAATCTGCGACATTCTCTGCGTGGTCAGCAATATCATCCACCCAATCCGCTATCTTTAACAGATGGTACTCATCCATAGGTTTCAGTTTCTTTTCCAATTCATAGATTTTTTTTGTAAGGTCGTATTTCTTCTGATCCGCGTTATATTCTGCCTCATGGACTTTATGGATATAATTTTTTGTTTCCTCTCGTTCTTTTTTTATAAAACCGGATTCAACTAAATCTTTAATATTTTCAACTGCATCCTCCATTGCTTTCACTGTCTCTGTTACCAGACACGTATGTTCGCAAAATAACTTTTTAAGTTCTTTTGGAATTTTTGTATGTCTCATGTCAAGCATCTGAACAAGATTCTCAGCATGATCTAAAATCGCGTCTTGTTCTCGTAAAGCCCATAAAAATCTCCCCTTATCAACTGGCATAAGAAGGGAATTTGGGAGATGATTCCGGATGTTTCCTTTTATGATATCTGCTTCATGTTCAATTGCTGAAACCTTTTCTGCTAACTCTGAGAATCCTTGATACTCTCCTTTATAATATTTTATCAATCCATCTCTCAGCAAATCAATGCATTCTCGTACTTTACCCATATGATCGACAAGCTGATCAAATGGGGATTTTCTTCGATATGTCTCTGAGAGTGGTACTCGGAAATGCACAGGGTCTTTCTTCATAATCTCACATCAATTTCATTATCCTATCATACGTAGGAATATAAATATTATTGCAGAAAACAGTGCCGCTAGAGGAATTGTCAGAAGCCAGGAATAAATAATCTTTTTTATCACAGATAAATCAATTGCTGCTAGTCCTTTTGCAAGACCAACACCAATCACGGCTCCAACCACTGTATGTGAAGTCGAAATTGGTAACCCTAGTTTCGAAGCTATCAACACGGTTGTTGCCGCCCCAAATTCAACAGAGAATCCTCTTGTATTTGTCAAACTCGTAATGCGACTACCAACCGTTCTCATCACTCTTTGTCCCCAGGTTATTGCACCAAAAGTAATCCCTATACCTCCTAACGCAAGAAGGTAGGGTGGTACTGCTTGGAACACACTTAGGCTTCCTTCCGTTGATAGTGATAAAATAGCTGCCACTGGTCCAATAGCGTTTGCGACATCATTTGCACCATGAGAAAAGGCGACAAAACAGGAAGTACCGATTTGTAGTTTACGGAACATCAATTCAACTGTTTCATAATCTTCTGGTGATCGTCCTTTAATCTTACGTAAGGGAAATGCGGTAATAATAGCAGAACAGATACCAATAGCTATTGAAATCCCTATAAGAACAAACAGATTTGTTATTCCTATGATATTACCAAGATTCGTGTTTGTAAAAAGAGAGGTAACAATAAGAAATACCGTTACCCCAATGATCCCTGGGCCAACAATCTTAGCAGCTTCAACAGGATTTTCTCTTGAAAAAATCAACTTCACAATTATCTTAAATACGATAAAAGCGAGAATACAACCAAAAACAGGCGACAAAATCCAACTTGCTGCAACCTCCCCAAGTTTCCCCCAATTGATACAGGTTTCACCCCCCGCAACAAGTCCAAAACCAACCAAAGCACCAACAATTGCATGGGTCGTTGAAATTGGCATTTCTTTCCACGTTGCTAATGTGACAAATATTGACGCAGCAAGAAGAGATGCGATAAAACCAAGAATCATCACTTGGTTATCACCGATCATATGGGGATACACGATATTTCCTTTGATAGTCTCTGTGACATGAGACCCAACAAGGACTGCGCCTAAAAAGGTTAAGACACCAGCAATAAGTACTGCTTGTTTGAATGTGATCGCTTTTGCTCCAACTGCAGTTGCCATAGAGTTGGCTACATCATTGGCACCGATATTCCATGCCATGTAGAATCCGATTGATCCGATCCCACCAAGCAGTGCTAATGTTAGTATGTCCACTGAAAATCTCCCGCAAAAACGTATCTCTCCTTACTACATAAGTATTACGAAAAAAATTAAGCAAAGTAAATTTAAACTTTTTTCCAAGGTATTCTAATTTCTCTATTTTCAGCTTATTTTCTATCGACGTTTTCAATCAGCTTCGTTAATTACTTCTTATTTGTTTTAATAAGGAAGTTATTGAATTGTGTTTATATTTAACTTAAATAACAAAATCTGAGTGTGCGTCAATAGTGTAGATTTGAGTCAAATTTTGGTATCTTTTGGGTAAAATAATAAAAAGAATAAGTGTATCTTCTCTATTATAAAAATAATTAGAGGAATTGATAATATGAAAAAAACACTATTTGCTATTGGATTATGTGCTGTTTTCCTATCGATGCCAACACTTCTTGCTTTCCCAACAACGAATAAACCTTCTCTCCTTTTTACCCCTCAAAAAATGTCTGATGGGACTTTTGCAGGAGGATTAGGACGTGGACATTGGGGAAATGGTAAATTTAACATTGACACTGTCTACGCATATATGAGTGGTCTATATACATCCAGTGTCTACATAAAGATCTCAGGGGATATCATTAAAAACTATGAGAAAATTGGGGAAATCAGTGCGTTTATAATTTATAAAATCATTTTCGGATATACTAAGAATGTTCTAGGGTTTCGAACAACAATGTTTGGATATATAATGAGGAATCAAAACAATCAATTTGTTGGCCGAATAATGAGTATAACTGTACCCGCTTCTCATATATGGGGTTATCTTATCCCGAATAAATAACACGTCATTCATCCTTTTTTTTCTCGGTTTATTAATAAAGTATATAATCAGAAAATCTGATATGAAAATAGGATTTGACCTATGCGTGCTGCGAAGCGACTCCTCTGGTGGATTTTGGTTGGTTCAGCAGGGGGTTTTAATCGCACACGCATTCTTCAAGAACTAACAAAAACTCCACGAAATGCAAATGAACTTGCGACTCTTTTAAAACTCGATTATAAAACCACACGTCATCATCTCGAGATGTTAGAAAAAAATCGGTTAATTACCACCATGGGAAATAAGTATGGAATTCTGTATTTTCCCTCTGAATTACTTGAGGAAAATATGCATTTTTTTAAGGAAATTTGGGGTAAAATAGGAAAAACTGAAATAAATAAGAAAAGTAGTGATGGTGAAGAGAAATGAGCTATATCTCTTATATAAAAAGAATAAATCCAAAAACGAAAGCTATTGTCACAATCTGTGGATTGCTAGTCATAGGAATTATATTCGGATATGTGATTTCGATATTCAGTCTTCAAATAATAATTACAGAGTTAAATAAACTGCCTATACAAATCGATCCTACTCGAATCAGTCGATCAGTGAATTACTATACTGCTGCTCTGATCTGTTTAACTGCTGAAATTACTCTTCTAATCGGACTTCTTTATGTATATTATGATTCGTATCGGAAAACAAAATCACGATTCCTCATCGGTTTGAATATGTTTATCCTCGCTCTTTTTATCCGATCGATCCTCTCGGTTATCTCCATCCATACGATAGCAACTGAATATATTAGGGTTTCTCCCTATGTGAGTAGAATATTTCTTACACCAGGATTCAACGAGTTAAATTTTATCGTATATGCCTTTGAAATTATTGCTCTAAGCATTCTGCTTTACCTTAGTATGGAATAGCTATAAAAATTAGGTTGTATTTGAATGAATGCTGGAACGATAATTTCTTTATCCTTATTTTTTTCTCCCGTTACTATTCTTTTTTTATGAATTTACGAAAATCTAAATGTACGGGGGATTATTTCCAGAACTATTCCCTTGATCTTTATTATTATCATCATCAGGAGATCCTGTTTTTATTACAGTAACAATAATAACCATCATATATTCATGTTCAGTATCATTGACCGTTAAACGTATTTGAAACGTTCCTTCATATGAATAAGCGTGGGTTATGATAGTTCCATTTCCGGAAGTGTTATCCCCAAAATCCCAAGAAAAGATGAGCGGATCATTGTCAATATCAAAAGTACCGGATGCATTCAATGTGATACTTTGATTCATTCTAAATTGAAATGTATTTCCTCTTTTACCATTTACAACGACATCAATGGTTGGTTTTCTATTTCCAATCATATTTTGAAGCGTATTTTCATCTTGGAGTGTTATTTGAGTTCCATTTCCATAATTGATTATCCGTTCTCTATTCCGAAATCGAATCATGGTGCCATTAACGTAGCTGACATTTAGTTCACTAATAACTGGAAGCAGTATGTAGTATTCTCCGCCTTCATATTCATGAATCGAATTACTAAGATCGATATCAATTGAGATCGTATTATCTCCTTCATCGAATTTAAACATATGTTGAATTTGTAGAATGTTTGATGATACATTGAAATTAACTCTTTTCCCATCATTTTTTATTCCAGTTGCATTTGAAATAGCAATTCGAAGTTGCGAATAATTACCAATTTTAAGTTTACCAAATCCTAGAGTTTTAGTAAGATTATACTTATGGAGATACATCAGGTCAATGGTCGTTATATCTAAAGGAACATTTATCCATCCTATTTTATCGCTATATACTTTAACATCAGAAAACGTGAGATTGACATGTTTAAAATCCTCGGTGGGGGAATCTCCAATTCTTATTTCTGTGTTTGATATTTTTGATTCTGATTCCTCTTGAATATTTACGCACCCACAAAGAAATGTCAAGCATATCATCATTACAAACAATTTTAATTTTGCATCCATTTCCTTTTCTCTCCTCATCTCCTAATAATGTTAATTACTAACAATTTATTAATCTGTCTATCTAATTGTTGTGTGGCATGATTTTAGATAGATCATGCTATATCCTAATTCAGGATAAAAAAAAAGAAAATTAGAGTATTGGTTCACTTTAAGTCCTTACTACTGATTTACCAGGAATAGGGAAGATCATTGATGTAAAAGACACTCAGAGAACCATCCTCATGAAGATGCCCTTTGACGGTCACGGTTGTTCCAACCAATCCTTGTAGTTCTGTAAAAATAGTTTCGAGTGTTCCATCGCCGTCATAATCTTCCGGTGATTGTGTAATTTTCATGGACCAGCGTGGACCAAGATGTAGTCTTACACTATTATCGATATAAAATATTCCGTTCGTATAAGTCCATACACCCGTTATTTCGGTTATATTGTCGTACACTGGTTGTTGTACACATACTTGTCCTGCTGTTACAACGAAGCTTCCTGCCGTCAAAAGAGCTAAGATTGCTCCTATTCCAAATATTTTTTTCATTTTTTTCACCTCTTTTTTTATGGTTGGCCGTGGCCGCCGTGTCCATAGCGCCAGCGCCATTCATGTTGTGACACCCATATCGGCTGACCAGGTTCACGGTAGACCTCGCCGTTGATGGTAAAGACGCTCATCCAGTTGTCTGATTGGTAGTGTCCTTCAACGGTGACCGTGGTATTGACAAGGCCTAGGAGTTCGTCAATGACCAGTTCAAGCTGGGTGTCTCCATCATAGTCGACAGAGGACATCGCTGAGGTGATATACCAGGTTGGTCCGAAATGCAGCTCGACGACTTCAATGTAGAAGTTTTTCCCATCGTAGGTCATAACACCAGTAAGCTCCGTGAGATTCGCCCCACCTTGGCATATCCCAAGCATATCGCGGATTCTGTTCCGGATTTGTTGCATAATTCCATTCCCACCGGGTATGATTTTAGGCATCGTTACTGTGAGAGTCGATTCCGGTCCTTCAACATCATACACATCCTTTGCTTTTGCAATTATTGTAAAGGTCCCCTTTTCAGACCAGGAATGATTAACTGTTGCTTGTTCACCTGATGTATAAGGACCATAGGTATGAGTTTCGCTTCCACAGCAACCCCAACTTACAATATAATAAAGGTCATCGCCATCGGGATCTATTGCCATAAAGGTATAATTATATACTACACCTACTTTTCCATTATTGGTTCCGTCTATCTCTGGTGCATTTGGTGCTTCATTGTTGGGATTTGTCGTACTTACTTCAACAAGAAGAGAGTCACTCCACCCTGTTGTCATCCAATCAAAAAAGTCTTCAGTTCCGTGCATAAAGCGGGCTCTCGTCTGCACTTGGTACGTCCCAGGTTCTTCCCATGCGTATTCAGCTCTTACTCGCTCAGTATGATTGAAAGGTCCTATCCAACCAGTGTGATTACCATCACCCCATGAAAAATTATAGTACATTCCATCTTGATTTTGATTCATCATTTGGGTTGTATAATTATATCTGTCTTGGTAACGTACTCGAGCAGGACCACTTGGTTTTTCTGGAGGATCGCAAGTACAATTATTCGTTATAAATGTCCATTCAGGACCGCTTGTGACTCCCCCATTTTGATCTTTAGCGATAACTTTCCAAAAGTATTGTGTTGTATGTTGTAAAACTCCAGGATAATAATTTGGTTTATCAAGATCACTTGCAATTAAACCAGGATTTGTTTCATTCCCAAAATACAGATCATAGACTGCTTTATCTCCAGAATCCGGATCGCCGCCAAGCCAACTAAGATGGGTTTTGACACCAATATCGAGTGCCCCATCTTCTGGATGAGGGCTACTTGGAACATACGGTGGGTTGTTTAGAGTATTGGTTGCTAATGTGGTACCACTGGCAAGAAACAGCATACAAATACATATTCCAACAATTTTCTTTTTCATATTTTTTTTACCTCCTATCTATATTTATTGAAGATATTTAAAATTCTTTTATATTCTTTTACCCAAATCCCACCAGAATTTCTCCCAAATTTCCTTATTATTTTTTACTAAGAATAAAATCTCGGAATTCTATATGAATTTTCGATGATGCGATTGTTTACAATTTATAAGTCATCTTTATAAGGCTGCTCAAAAGAAAATGTTAATAATTATATAAATAAGCTTCGCGTTTGTCTTGTATTTCCTATGAATTTATTATAGATTCGGGGAAAATTCTGGTATAAATTTATATATTAATGCTTCCTTTCTTATCTTAAGAATCGATAAAAAGGAGGATATATGATGGAAAAAATGATAACCCTGAGTCTCTGCCTATTATTCTTAGGCGTTTCAATTGCTGCTGCAGCACCAGGATTGACACAACAGACGACCCAAACAATGCCTTTACCCACAACAGGGTCCTTTCTAGGCAATGTTGGGTTCAAACGACAAGGTCAAAATGCGACCATAGTAGGTAATATATCGGGAACTTATGAGCTGCGCAATCGCGGTGGACGATTTACCGGTGATTGGGCAACGGAAAACAGAACCGGAACCTTTAGAGGTGGATTTGGCAGACACATCCTGATCGGAAGGATCCGCCTCATGGTAAACGGCACTGAACGAACCCTGCCTATCGTAGGGTTTATACGAGTTCAAGACGACGGGTTCCTTGGCAGATTTATGGCACCCATCGGTCCAGCACTGTACTTCTGGGGAACCTACACACCAGATTAAATTCCCTACTCTTTTTTTTCTTTTTGTGTACGATTTATCCATCTTATAGAACGAGCTATTGAGAACAGTTTTGGCTGACAATCTGGCGTGCATCTTGACTGCCTTGTTCACCCTCTCTGCAATGGTTCTTTTATTGAAACGGAAAAACTAAATCTCATTTTTATCTCTGAATATATAATATATCGGAACCGAACCGTACAACTCAGAAATATTTATAAATCGGTCGTTAATTACCCGCCGCATGTCAAACGTTCTACATTTTGAAACACATAACGGAAAACAAAATGGAATACTCATTCTGTACCTCTTGCATTCCCTCCAAAAACAACCTAAATCAGGATACGAAATCATCTCGGAAATCAAACAAAAAACCGAAGGCACATGGATACCAAGCAAAGGAACCATCTATCCCCTTCTAAAACAATTAGAAAAAGACGGACTGATTAAAGTAAAAACCACAGAGAAACGCTCAAAAAATATATTTAAAATAACCCCGAAAGGAAAAAAAATGGTTCTCAACACAAAGAAACAAGGAGAAAGCATGATGAAAAAATTCATGAAATACAGAAATTTAATTATCGACATGATTGAAGAAGACAGTGAAATACTCTCAACCATGATGCAGATACAAAACTCTACGTTTCTGGCTTATAAAGAGAAAAAAAAAGAAGTAATAAAAATACTTAGACGTTGCTCGTCTGAGTTACAAAAGGAGGTAAATTAAAATGAAAATAAAAATAATGACAACAACCATCATAGCAGCACTAATTATCAGTACATTAGTATCGCTCTATATCCCCACGGTTCAGGCAAATCCCGCAGTCATGATTTCACAATACCAATTATCCCCAGAAATCCTCATGCCTGGTGATACTGCTGTGTTAACGCTTCAGGTAAGAAATGCAGAAACCGTTGCGACCCAGACGACGACCTCAGGATTGGGGGGAGAAACAACAACCACTATACGCACCCTTGGAGCCACCATTGATAAAATCTGGATTATCCCTGCACAATCAGGTGGTAAACAAATCAGGGCGACATCAACCTATGAGAATATCGGATATCTCGCTGCAGGAGCAAGCATCGAGGTGAACTTCAAACTTATCATTGATGAAAACATAAGTGAGGGTATCTATTTCCCCATTGCCAAAATCGATGTCAGTGGCGGTATTGATGTCCAATACCCACTGCTTATGAAAGTGAGTAATTCTTCTGTTGATGTTCTTAAAACAAGCGTTCCTTCGAAAATATCAAAAGGAGGGACGACCGATATCATCATTACTGCAATAAATAAAAGAGAAAATGCAGTCAATGAAGTCATTATCACACCCCATGGGGATGATGTCGACTTTGTTCCTTCGAGTTATTTCCTAGGGTCACTTGCTGCAAAGACGTCTCAGGATATTGTGTTTTCGATAAAACCTCTTGGACTCGGAACACAAAATCTTACCTTTGATGTCAGCTATAAAAATGGAGATAATCTCCATACGAACAGTTTGCATGTTCCCATTACTATCATTCAGGCATTGGATGTCGCACCAATCATTACAAATTTTCCCATTAGCATCACCAAAGGTGGCTCCTCACGGATCAATATTGAAGTCTACAATGCAAAAACAGAAAAGATCACTGGTGTCATAATCACACCAATTTGTGATGCAACCGTGATACCCTCACAATATTTCATAGGATCCATGGATCCCGATGATGTCTTTTCTGCATCCTTTGATATCTACGCAGACAATGTTGATTACGGAACACAGATCATAGGATTTACCGTATCCTTCAAACAAGGAAATGATTATTTTGAGACACCCGTGGTCAGCAAATCATTTATGGTTGTTTCTGGTCCCGGCCAAAGCTATCAAGCCTCTGGTAGCTCTACGAGTACATCTGGATCAAATGGTATACCACAAACACTCTCGTTAGAGACGTGTTTAACATCGATTATCCTCCTCGTCGTTGTTATCGTTGTGGTTGTACTGTTGTATGTTCGGTGGAGAAAACGGCGGAAGGCATAATGAGTAAGGATGTCATCGTCACACAGAATGTCTCAAAGACCTATGGTAAACCCCCCTTGCAGGTCTTCGCATTACGAGAGACAAATCTTCAGATTAAACAAGGGGACTACATCGCTATCATTGGACCATCTGGTTCAGGGAAATCCACCTTGATGAATCTCCTTGGTTGTCTTGACAAACCGACCTCTGGGAATATCTTCATTGATGGAAATGATGTCTCAACATTAAATGAAAATGAGCTTGCACGAATCCGAAGGGAAAAGATAGGGTTTATTTTTCAGAAATATAATTTAATCCCGACCTTAAATGCACTAGAGAATGTGGAACTATCGATGGGATTTGCTGGGGTTGACAGCCAAGTGAGAACCGCGAAAGCGAAAAAACTTCTGGAAATGGTTGAGCTTTCAAAACGGTTAACCCATAAACCATCGGAAATGAGTGGCGGTGAACAACAGCGAGTTGCAATTGCCCGAGCACTGGCGAACAGTCCATCGATAATTCTTGCGGATGAGCCAACAGGGAACATCGATACAAAATCAGGCGATAACATTATGAACATTTTAGAAGAGGTCAACCGAAAAGGTGAAACAATCATCGTCGTGACCCATAATATGGCGATCGCACAACGCGCGAATCGAGTCCTTCGGATACAAGATGGCGTCGTCCAGGAGGGCCATGTTTAGGGATCACGTGAAGCTTGCGGTAAAAAATCTTCGACATCGCATGTCTCGATCGCTGTTGACGTTGCTGG
>Ga0307379_10013161_pt1 | contig 10743 bp, 8 predicted proteins | sample UN2MG_FD_202237 | JGI IMG/M metagenome (GOLD analysis project Ga0307379, IMG submission 202237) | Soil microbial communities from Risofladan, Vaasa, Finland - UN-2 | ecosystem: Environmental > Terrestrial > Soil > Coastal area > Acid sulfate soil | place: Finland: Risofladan, Vaasa | collected... | reverse complement strand
CCCCACCACGACGTCCGGCTCAAACCATCTGTAATACCACTCTTTTTCCTGTGCCGCCTCAAAATTAACCGCATGCGCTTCAATTCCCATCTCACGAAGCCCTTTGAAAAGCAGGTCTCCCTGAGTGGCCAATCCTCCCGGTGACGGTGGATAGTCATACGAAACAAGCACCTTCATTTTTATAAACTCCTTAATTCAAGCACGATACACCTTCTAATCAGATCTAAAACAACAAAAGGCTTCTTCCTTTGGAGTAGTCTTTGCCTCGAAACTCTCCGGACTAAAACCATAAACATCCGTTATAATATCATATTTTTTACGCCAGATTTCATCAGGAAGTTCTACCTTAAAATCCGCATTATCAATCGCACGAGGCAGGTACTTGCCACCGCCGTCTTCATAAGCAAACATCCATAGGTCTTTTGCGAAGAGCCCACCATTTTCCCACAAAGCCTTAACAGCCTTTGCCGTCTCCTCATGTCTTCGGTGCCTCGTATACTCTCCACGCAGACCGTGCGTAAAAATCATATCAAAACTGTCGGACGGTAACAATTCAAGTATCGCCACCTGTACTTTACGAGTGTCCAGTGGTGTTTGTTCTGGGCCATCGTCGAGATCGCCCATTACACCGGTGGCATGTAGCCCTTTAAGAGCCTTGAAAAACCTGGGAGCCCTGTCCGGATCGCTCTTACGGCAAAGTGTGATTACGGTCCATTCGCTTTCCGGTTGCATCAGTATGGTTCCACCCACCCACAGGGTTTCATCATCAGGATGGGCAACGATAACGGCACAACGTCCGAGATTTCGCATTCGATCCTTTGTTTTCGTTCCGGCCATCGGCCCGACTCCTTTACGGCCTGTCTATCATAGACGAGGAGAACATCATTCCTTTGCAGGTAACTATCGAAAACAAAAATCTCTCAGGCTGTGGTTTGTCCATCCCCGCCATAAGACATTACCGAATTCTGCTGTTTTGCTTTTTGGAAAATTGAGGATTTTTCCCTGGTGAATTTTACGCCCCTGCCCGTAACTATATCTTTTTCCTCTCTAATAAAGTCGATATATTGTAATAAAGCCCAGGCGCTGTTATACCATCTCATCTGATATCCCCTCTGGTGGGCCTGCTTCTCCATTAAAAGCCGTCTCTTCTGATTGAAAACAAGATAATCAAGGACTCGAGCTATTTGTTCGACTGAGGCCTCGCCAGGGTCCACTAAAATACCTCTTGCGTGCCGGCCGATTACAAGGCCTTCGGGACATCGTTTGTTTGAATGAATCAATTCCACTGCGTATCTAAATTTGGTCGCCACTGCCACCCTGCCTGAACCGAGCGTATCCGCCAATATACCGCTTGATATCTGCTGCATATTAAGATACGGCAGCAGCATGACATTGGTGGCCCCATAAAATCTCATCAGGGTATTCTCATTCAGAAAGGTATCAAGAAAAACTACATCGTATTCATCAAAGTTGGTCGTACCAAGTTCTTTCACTTTGCACCACCTCAATTTGGAATCTTCAAGGGCCTGATTCAGCAACGCTAGATATTCCTGATACGGTTTGCCGCCGTCGGTTTTTACAAAGTCAGGGTGAGACTGTCCGGCAATCAGATATATCAGCTTTTTTCTCTGTGCTTCCGTACAGGATTCATTAAGGAACCGCCCATAAGCTCGGATGCCATACTGAATCCCCTTGTCGGGAGAAAGAAGCCCAAGGGTCGTAATCAGAAAACGGTTTTCCAGACCATACTCACGTTTTATGGCCAATCGGTCATACTGAGAAGGATGCTGCATCCTGATACCGTGGTCAATATGCTTAAGCTTATCGGAAGCAATTCCGTATATATTGGATTCGAGTATGTTAATAGCACTTTCTGTTGTAACGATAAGTCCATCACTATATCTGGCCAGCTCCTGAAAAGTTCTTCTCTGTGCCTCATCAGGCTCGTCAAGAACCGTATGCAGGTAAACCAATGTAATCAGGTCTTGTCCATGAAATGCTTTTGCCAGATTGATAAAATTGGAACCCTGGCCGTCTTCACCTTTTTCATCCGGATCCAGGCCATATTCATGCTGTAAAAGTATAACAGTGGAATTTGCACTCTCCCTTGCACGGGCCGATATGTTGACTATTGCATCAGCCCACGATTCAGGAGTATATTGATCTATAGTCAAATCCACCGGTATATCGTAAGGGCCGTTACCATTGTCAATTGCCGCAATTCTTATATATCCCACTTCACCCGTAAAGTGGGCAAGAGCCGTGGATAAGTCTCTCGAAAAGGTTCCTATTCCGCACTTACGCGGTGGGTATGTCGAGACAATTCGGATGTTATACGGCATATTCAGTTCCTCACATAAAACCGTAATATTCAACTAATAGCTGCCATAACACCTCTGACGTAACCTACGGATTCGGCCAGACCCGCGAGGGGATCATCGGCATCCTTTTCGTATTCAAATGATAGGATACCGGCGTAATTGATCTTTATCAAGGTTCTGAGGAACCTGGGAATGTCAATTACCCCCCGCCCGACTTCGACTCCGTGCCCCTTGGCCGTCGCTTCGGTAACATCCTTAATATGGACATCCAGCAGCCGGTCCGCATACTTCTCGGCTGAGACCGATGGGTCCACCCCCGCTCGCTGCGTGTGTCCAATGTCGTTGCAAAGTCCGATTCTCTTGTCCAGATTCTTGATTTTTTCGTAAGCACTTGCCGGTGTTGGATACACTTTATCTGTCGGCCCGTGATTATGAATCGCCACCTTAATATCGTATTCCTTAACCTTCTTATCTACCAATTTTAACAGCCCGGGCTTAGGCACCCCGATTATAACCTTCATCCCGGCGGCTTTTGCATAATCAAAAGCATGATTCACTTCAGCCTCACTGTTCATATAGATAACGCCGCCCCCATAAAGCTCAAGGCCCGCCTCTTTGACTTTGGCCACGACTTCCTTGATTTGGGCCGGTGTACTATCCAGTGCCAGATGAAAACTCTTGAAGGCAATATATTTCAATCCGACTCTCTTCGTCATCGCCAGCGTCTCATCCAGTTTGAACTTCCTTAAGGTGTACGAAGCCAATCCCAGTTCAAACAGTCTCTTTTTCCTGATTTCAAATCTTGGATTTCGAATCTCGAAACGACCTCGCTCCTTTCCAGCAGAAGGTCGAGCCTGCGCACCAAAAGAGCTGCTCGCACCAGCCAGCGATGCTGCAGCACTTATACCCATCACCTGTAGAAACTGCCTTCTTGTTTTTTTTGTTTTCACCATCTCCATTCGCTCCTTTCCGATAATAGTACTTTGCCTTTTTCTCGTGATCCGAAGCCTATCAATATGCTCGTTATCCGGCACAATTCTTATTTAAGGATAAAGCAAATGACTTTCAGACGCAAACAAATTCTTATTGCGAGTGACGAATACATCTGATATGATTATACCACACAGATTAATAATGAGAGACCAGAGTTCTGAGTCTTATATCGGGAAGGGCAGGCAAAAACCATTGAAAAGCAAAAGAACTAAAAAGGCGAATACACTAACACGCCGGCAGTTTTTGAAAAGCTCGGCAGCCGTCGCAGCGGGTATGGCTTTAGCCGGACCTGCAATCATTCCGGCCTCTGTACTCGGTGCCAACACTCCCAGCAATCGGATTACGATTGGCATGATTGGGATGGGCCGACAAGCGTTTCACTCTAACCTAAAGTCTTTTTTGAACTCATCGGATACACAGGTGGTTGCAGTTTGTGATGTAGACGCCTGGAGACTCGACAATGCTCACAAGGCCGTGGAGAAACATTACGCTAAGGGCCAACGTTCCAATACATTCAAAGGCTGCTCGGCCTATAAAGACTTCCAAGAGCTTCTGGCCCGAAAGGATATCGACGCGGTGATGATTTCCACGCCGGACCACTGGCACGTGCCGATGGCTATCGCCGCCGCCAAGGCCGGCAAGGACATCTGCTGTGAGAAACCACTTACTCTGAGTATCGCCGAAGGCCGGGTACTCAGTGACACCGTACGACGGTACAAGCGCGTGTTCCGCACCGACAGCGAATTCCGTTCGCACTCATGCTTCCAACGTGCGTGCGAGCTGGTACTCAATGGGCGCATCGGCGGGATACATACGATTCGCACCGGCGTGCCGGCCGGTGACAGCGCATGCGGCCCACAGCCAACTATGACCGTGCCGGAGGAACTGGACTACGAGCTGTGGTTAGGACCAGCTCCGTTGGCGCCATATACTCTAAATCGCGTGCATCCTCGACACAGCTACAACCGTCCCGGCTGGATGCGCGTCCGGGATTACTGCGAGGGAATGGTAACCAACTGGGGGGCGCACCTGAACGATATTGCCCAGTGGGGCAATGGCACCGAACGCACCGGGCCCGTCGAGGTCGAGGGCAGCGGCAAGTATCCTTCGGATGGCCTGTGGAACGTGCTGCTTGACTTTGAAATCCGGTATAAGTACGCTAATGGCGTGGAGATGACTTACAAGACAGGCCGACCATACGTGCGGTTTGAGGGCGCCGATGGCTGGATTGAGGCCGATTACAACAATCGCAGTCTGAAAGCTCACCCAGAGTCTATCCTGAAGTCTCCGATTAGACCGGATGAAATCCATCTGCTTCTGAAGGATGAAAAGAGGGACTTTATCGACGCTGTTAAAACACGCGGACAGACGCTCGCGGATGCGGAGGTCGGTCACCGAACCACCTCGCTGTGCCAGCTTGGACACATTGCCATTCAGCTTGGCCGAAAGTTAAGATGGGACCCGGACGCCGAACGGTTCGCCAACGACGACTCCGCTAACCGTCTGCTCAGCCGGCCGATGCGAAGTCCCTGGCGTTTATAGTGTAATTGACCTTTTAAGAAGGATTGAGATTATGAAAAGCAAAAGAAGCAAAAAGTCAAATGTACTAAACCGGCGACAGTTTTTGAAAGGCTCGGTAGTTACCGCAGCTGCTGTTACGTGGCCGTTAATCGTACCGGCTTCGGTCTTTGGTGCCAACGCACCAAGTAATCGTATCACAGTGGGCTGTATCGGCGTTGGTCGCATGGGGCTTGGTGATATGAGAGAAATTTTAGGATTTAAGCAGGCCCGGATTGTTGCCTTATGCGATGTCGATTCCAAAAGGACAAAGCATGCCCAGCAACTCGTTGAAACCCATTATAGTAAGCAGAGCCAGAGTGGAACCTATAAAGGCTGTGCGACTTACGGAGATTTCAGAGATTTGGTCGCACGAGAGGATATTGACGCTGTCTCAATCGCCACGCCCGATCACTGGCATGCGTTCCCTGCGCTCGCCGCAACCAAAGCCGGCAAGGACATCTTTCTGCAGAAGCCGCTGACGCTGACAATTGAAGAGGGGCGTATTCTAAGTGACACAGTTCGCCGCTATGGACGCGTCTTTCAGGTCGGAAGCCAGCAGCGCTCCGAATCGAATTTTCGCTCTGCGTGCGAGCTGGTTCGTAACGGCCGGATTGGCAAGTTGCTAACCGTGAAAGTTGGCTTTGGGACAGACCCTGCCACGGGGCCGCAACCGCCTATGCCGGTTCCGGATTGGCTCGATTACGAGATGTGGCTGGGCCCTGCACCCTGGGCCGCCTATACCGAGAAACGCGTCCACCCGCAAAACGGGTACGGCCGACCGGGATGGCTGCGCATCGCAGACTACGGCGCGGGTATGATTACAGGCTGGGGCAGCCACCACAATGACATTGCACAGTGGGGAATGGGCACCGAATACACCGGGCCCGTGGAAATCCAAGGACAGGCAGAATATCCAACCGATGGGCTGTGGGACGTGCACGGCGCGTTCAGCATTGAATACACGTACGCCGGCGGAGTCAAGGTTACATGCACAGACACGCGAAAAAACAAACAGGGCATTCTCTTCGAGGGGACGGAAGGGTGGGTGTACGTCAGGCGCGGACATCTCGACGCAAATCCGAAGTCACTATTGACCTCGGCCATCGGCCCCGATGAATTGCATCTCTACAAAAGTAATAACCACAAAGGGAATTTCTTCGAGTGTATAAAGTCACGAGCGGAAACAATCGCCCCCGTTGAGGTGGCCCATCGATCGTGCAGCGTCTGCCTGCTTGGCGAGATCGCCATGCGGCTTGGCAGGAAGTTAAAATGGGACCCCGAACAGGAACGATTTACCAACAACGAAGAGGCTAATAAGATGCTCTCCAGGCCAATGAGCAGCCCATGGCATCTGTAAGAAAAAGCCGAAAAAATGAACAGACACAAACAACTTTCCTGGAGACTACGAGATGAGTTGTTGGACAAATTCAGTTGTAGTTTTATTGATAGTTACCGGCTGTAGTATTTTGGCCCCAGCAGAATTGGATGCTTCCGCGAAAGTGAGTGGGCAACAACTGGCGGCCAAGCTCGAAAAGAACCAGGTCACAGTCACCGTTGGCGGTAAACTGTTCACATGCTACAAGTTCGCCGCGTCACAGAAGTATCCGTACTTCTGGCCGGTGAATGGCCCGGCGTCGGGCAAGTCCATCACTACCGAAACATCACAGCCGTATCCGCACCATCATTCACTGTTCTTCGGCTGCGACCGCGTCAACGGCGGCAACTACTGGCAGGAAGGCAACGAACGCGGGCAAATCGTCTCACAGGGGCCGAAGCTCATCGAAGCCTCAGGCGACCGCGTCGTCTTCACCGATAAATGCCTCTGGCAACAGCCCGGAAAGAAACCGATTATCCTCGACCTCCGCCGTATTGTCATCACCGCACCAAGCGAAGGGCTTCGGTTTGTTGATTTTGAAATCAGTCTTGAGGCGTTGACGGACATCCGTATCCTGAAGTCAAACCATGCGCTTTTTTCGGCCCGCGTCGCAGGCGAGTTGAGCGTCAAATCCGGCGGCACGCTGGTCAACGCCGAGGGCAAGACCGGCGAGAAAGATACATGGGGCGTCGCCTCGCCGTGGTGCGACTATACCGGCACGCGTGCCGGTGTCACCGAAGGGATCGCCATCCTGCAGCATCCGGGCAACCGCTGGTTCCCGGCCAGATGGTTCACACGAGACTACGGCTTCTTCTCACCGACCCCGATGAACTGGCTCAAAGGCGGCCAGTTGGAGCTGGCCAAGGGCGAGACACTTATTCTGCGCTATCGCGTGGTCGTCCACACCAGCGATTCGAAAGCAGTGGGAATAAAAGGGATATTCAAGCGGTATAAACAAGCTGCTGGTTCGTGATTCGTGATTTGATTCATGAATCAGGGATATTCCGCCACTGGCGACCATCAGACTCAATAAGGCTCTCGGCCTGAGGGAAGCTGTAACTGCCGGCAGGGTATTCGTAAAGGGCTGCATCATCCTCCTGCCAGGCCTCCAGCACAAGCGTCAACAGTCGCCAGGTCACCTCCACGTCATCCTGTCTTGTAAAAAGAGTTTGGTCGCCAACCATACAGTCCAAAAGCAATCGTTGATACGCCTCGGGCATATCAACACCAAAGACACTTTGATAACTGAAATTCATATTAAGCGTGCTCATACAAACCTTTGAGCCGGGCTGCTTCGCCTGGAAGCTCAAGGAAATGCCTTCCTGCGGTTGTATCTGCATCACAAGAACATTCGACGGCATGTCACCAAGGCCGGCCGACATGAACATAGAATGCGGTACTTGTTTGAAAGTGATGGTAATCTCGGTATTCTTCCTGGCAAGTCTTTTGCCGATCCGCAGATAAAAAGGGACACCCTTCCACCGCCAATTATCAATAAACAGCTTGGCGGCAACGAAGGTTTCCGTCCTGGAGTCAGGTTTTATGCCGGGTTCTTCTCGATAACCGACAACTTGCCTGCCGTTTATCGAGCCTGGGCCGTATTGACCCCGCACAATAAAATTGTTTAGCTCATCCAGCTTGAACGGGCGAATCGACCGCAAGAGTTTGACCTTCTCGTCCCGAACGTGGTCTGCTTCGAAAGATATCGGCGGCTCCATCGCCACCAAAGCAAGCATTTGAAGCATATGATTTTGAAACATATCGCGAAGAGCGCCGGCCTTGTCATAGTAACTCGCCCGATGCTCAACTCCAATCGTCTCAGCTATCGTTATCTGTACACTGTCGATATAATTTCGGTTCCAGACGGGTTCAAAAATCGTGTTGGCGAAGCGAAACATCAAGATGTTCTGAACGGTTTCTTTGCCCAGATAATGGTCGATGCGATATATTTGCGACTCCTCAAAACATCGGTGGATTTTATTATTCAACTCGACAGCGCTTTGCAAACTAAAACCAAAGGGCTTTTCCACAACTAATCTGACATGCTGCTTCGAACCAGGTTCATCGGGACAGGACAGTCCTGCCGAGCCGAGATGCTCTACAATTGTACCATATAGAAATGGGGGTACCGCCAGATAAAAAACGACGGCACCATCAACTTTATGCTTCTTGCCTAACTCAGCTAACTTAATTTTGATATTCTCATAAAACGAAGTATCATTGTAATCACCGCTTACATAGTAGAGCTTGTTGATGAAAGGCGCTATCGCTTTCGCTGACGTATCAGTGGAGTTTTCCTGTATTGCCTGTTGTGCAATTTGCCTGAACTGCTTACTGGTAAGTTTTTTTCTACCACAGCCTAACAGATAAAATCGCTCGTTAAGTAAGCCTCGCTTAAAAATCTCGATGAGACCGACAAGCAATTTCCTGCGGGTCAGGTCTCCGGATGCCCCAAAAACAACTAAAGCACATGGCGGAACTACTGCTTCCACGCAGAGAATATCCTGCTGGGTTACTGTTGGTCTGATTTCTTGCATGTTCTCTGTTCTACACCCTGCTACAGTCCATAGCACAGTTTAGTCTTCAACCGGCTCCAGGGTGACCTTTGTCTGTTACTACAATCCGGATGGATTCCTACTTTTTCAAGGCATTGTCCAGGTCCTTAATCAAGTCTTCAACATCCTCAATTCCAACGGCAAGTCTGAAAAGGGTATCAGTGATTCCTAACTTATAACGCTCTTTCCTCGTATAGTCATAATAAGTTACCAACGCAGGATGCGTTATCAATGTTTCAACTCCGCCCAGACTCGGTCCGATATAGCATAATTTCAAAGAATCCAGGAATCGTTTTGCGGCTCCGAGATTGCCCTTTATCTCAAATGTAACAACCCCGCCCCCGCCGGCCATCTGCTTCTTAGCTATCTTATAATGACGGTGACTTTCGAGAAAGGGATAATAAACCTTTTTAACGCGAGGATGATTCTCAAGAAATTCTGCAATTGTTAAGGCTGATTCATTTTGTTTCTTTACGCGTAAAGGAAACGTTTTGAGCCCGCGTAACAGGAGATAGCAGCAATGGGGGTCGATTGTTCCGCCCATTGACTTATGTAAATCGCGTATACGCTCAATTAGTTCTCCTCTTCCGAGTACGGCACCAGCCAAGATATCATTGTGTCCCCCAAGGTACTTCGTCGCGCTTTGCAGAACAAGGTCCATCCCGAACTCGATGGGTCTCTGGTTCAAAGGAGTGCTAAATGTACTGTCTATGAGCGTCAGAACATTATGTTTATCTGCTATCTTCTTGATTTTGGCAAGGTCGAAAATATTCAAATAAGGATTGGTTGGTGATTCAGAAAATATAAAACGCGTGTTCTTTTTGATAGCTTTCTCAAGAACTTTATAATCTCCGAATGGAACAATAGTGCACCCAATGCTGAATTGTTTCAAGTATGATTTACAAAATTCGAGTGTCTTCTTGTAGCTGTCATCAGTGATGACAATGTGGTCACCCGACCGAACTAAGGAAAGAATAGTCGTAGTTATCGCACTCATTCCAGAGCTAAAAACAACGCAGTCTTCAGCGCCTTCGAGGTCAGCAAGGCGCTTTTCAGCAATTTTTACGGTAGGATTGCCGTACCTGCCATATTCAAAACGTTCTTTGCCCTTCTTGGTATAATCTTCGATGGCCTTGCTGTTCGCAAATGTGAATGTGGAGGTTTGAATGATGGGAGTTGTCAACGAATCGGCATATTTTTTCCTCGGCTCACCGGCATGTATTGCTCTCGTAGACAGGGAATCGCCGCCACGGTTGGCTCTGTTTTTGCGGTATGCTTTAGCCATTAGCCATTTGCTCCTTAATAAAAAACACTATTTGCTTAGGCGCTTCATTTTACCAAATGCTGCCCGCGACAACCTTTGACTGGTTCTTCTGCTGACTTTGTATTGCCGCTGCACTATATTATTTATCTAAAGATACGGTAACATCAAGTAGTTTTTGCCAAAAAGGCTAATCTTCAACCGACTCAAACTCATCCTTGCCCGCACCACAGTCCGGACAGACCCAATCGTCCGGCAAATCTTCAAAAGCGGCGCCGGCTTCCACGCCATTATCAGGGTCGCCCACGGCCGGATCGTAAATGTATCCACACATAAGACATTTGTATTTCTTCATATCTGTAATTCCTTCCCTTAGCTTTACTGCTGATGTTTTCTTGATATACGTTGCAGCAGTTTTAGGCGTTCTGCCATGCTTTATATCACGGTAGTAGGCGTATGTCATAGGCTCTTTATCTTCATCAAGCGTCTCGCAAGCTACGATTCTGGCAATAAATAACGTATGTGTTTCAACATCAATACTTCCAGTAACCTCAGCCTCGATGAAACCTACAGTGTTATCCAAAATTATTGGGCTGCCGGCCCGACCTGTCTTGAAATTTACCTGCTCAAATTTGTCGATTTCTCTGCCGGACCTAAATCCAAACCTGCCGATAAAAC
>Ga0307379_10013159_pt1 | contig 10744 bp, 11 predicted proteins | sample UN2MG_FD_202237 | JGI IMG/M metagenome (GOLD analysis project Ga0307379, IMG submission 202237) | Soil microbial communities from Risofladan, Vaasa, Finland - UN-2 | ecosystem: Environmental > Terrestrial > Soil > Coastal area > Acid sulfate soil | place: Finland: Risofladan, Vaasa | collected... | reverse complement strand
GTCGTCCGATGCCCTGGCGAGCACGGTTCCGAGTGCGATCCCGTCTCTTGCCGCATCGGTGATGGACGAGGCAACCCGCTCGCCGGGTTGTCCCGCCGGCCCGAACAGATGCCGGATCGCCACGGTCTGGTCGCCGCCCGACCTGAGGATCGCCATCGCAGCCGCCACCGCCTCCTCGAACGGAGGGTCCACCCGGCCCGAGAGTGCTTCGCACGCAGCGCGCAGCCCCAGCCCGGCCGCTGCGGCGATGACGAGGAGGTCGGTGACCGTCGAGACGTCGAGGGGGTCGACCACGATCGGTCGTTGCCTCCGACGGGCTCGTGACACGAGTGCGGTCCATCCGCACACGAGCGCGAGCACACCCAGCGCTGGTGCGGCGATGGCCAGCGTGGAGCCGAAAGCAGTCGTCGCCCCGATCGCCACGTCGTCGGTGCTGTCCAACGCTGACGCCCAGCGCAGCGCCGGACCCTGGCGGCTGATCCGGCCGATCGAGCGGACGACGCCGCTCCCTGATGGGCGAGCCGGGACGATGCGCCGCTGCGGCGAGGCGAGCCATGAGAGGACGACGCCAGCCCAGCAGGCGCCGATCAGGGTGGCCTTCACGCGGCCTGCTTCACGGTCGTCGCCATCCATCGAGCACCGAGGAGGTCGAGGCCGACTCCTGTGACGAGGCACGCCACGCCAACGGGAGTGGCGACGAGGAAGTGCAGGGTGCGGGGGTCGGCGAGTCCCGACACGGCCATGAACGCGAGCGGTGCGACGGCCAGCACGTGCGCGCTCGATCGTGCTTGCGCAGCCATGCTCGTCCGCTCATCTCGGAGGTCCGTCCGGCTCCGCAGGACCGTGGCCGTCCGCTCGAGCGCATCGCCGGTCCGGCCGCCGTGCTCGGCCACCATCGAGATCGCTCGTCCGGTGAGTCGAACGTCGTCGTCCGGGTCGGTGGCCCAGGTCGAGAACACCTCGACGATCGGGACACCTTGGTCGATTCGTCGCGAGAGCTCGGCGAGTTCTACGGCGAGGGGTCCGCTCACCGACGCGTCCGAAGCACCGAGTGCCGCCGAGAGGGAAGCGCCGCCGCGAACTGCGCTGGCGGTCGCGTCGGCGAAGGTCGCCAGTTCGGCGCGACGCCGCTGGTCGCGACGGCCACGCATGAACGCGAGCACGACGGGCGGCCCTGTCGCTGCACCGGCGAGCAGGATGAGTCCGACCTCGCCCAGCACTCCGACCGAGGCGGCGGTGAGCCCGGTGGATGCGAGCCACACGGTCAGGAACTGATCGGGCCCGATGGCGAGGTCGGCGGCGTCGATCCGAACCACCAGCCGCTGCGGGGCCCGGACGACCGAACGGCCCGATCGGTGGGGGAGGCGGCCCAGCACGCGCCTTCGGTGCACTCTGCTGGACAGCGACCGCGCAACTGACACCATCAGCGCCCCGAAGAGCAGGACCCCCGTCATACGATTCGTCGGCTCGGCCGGGATCGCTCGCCGACGACACCGTCGGCATCGGCGATCGGTCCGACGATGGCGCCGAGGTCGGGGCCGAGGGCCGGCTCGACGATCGAGGTGATGTGGCGTCGCCCGTCGGACCGTCGCCCGAGTTGCACGATCAGATCGACTGCAGTGTGGATTCGCTGACGGATTCCGGCACCGTCGAGCCCGGATCGAGCGCTGAGGGCCATGGCCTCGAGGCGGCGCAACGCATCGACTGGGCTGTTGGCATGGCAGGTCGTCATCGACCCGTCGTGCCCGGTGTTCATCGCCCACAACATGTCGATGGCTTCGGAGCCGCGGACCTCGCCGACGATGAGTCGGTCAGGTCGCATCCGCAGCGACGCCCGCACGAGGTCGCCGATCGTGACGGCGGTGAGTCCGTCGCTCGTCTCGGGCCGGCACTCGAGGCGGACGACGTGGTCGCCGGGCAGCCTGAGTTCGGCGGCGTCTTCGATGGTGACCGTGCGCTCGGAAGGCCCGAGGTGGCCGCACAGCGCGTTGAGCAGCGTCGTCTTGCCGCTCCCGGTTCCGCCACTCACGACGAGGTTGCACCGATCGTCGATCGCCTGGACCAGCAGCTCGACCACCTCAGCCGGGGCGAAGTCGCCGAGCGGGACGACGTGTGGTCCGAAGCGACGGATCGTCAGGTAGGGCCCGTCGACGGCGACCGGAGGAAGGACGACATGAGCTCGAGAACCGTCGAGGAGGCGGAGGTCGACGATCGGGTTCCGGAGATCGACGCGTCGTCCGCTCGGAGCCGTGATCCGCTCGACGATGCGACGGATCTCGTCCTCCCCGATGACCACGTCGGTCTCGACGAGGCTGCCCTGTTGCTCGACCCAGACTCGGCCCGGTCCGTTGACCAGCACGTCGGTGATGTCGTCTGAGCCGAGCAGGCTCGCCAGCGATCCCAACCCGGCCACCCGGTCGGCGACTTTGGCCAGCACCTGGACCTCCTCGGCCGCGCCGAGCAGCGGGGCGAGACGCCTGAGCTCGTCGAGCACAGCACTGCGATCGCCCGCCGGATCGAGGTGACCAGCGACGACGAGACGATGGAGCTCGGTGGCCAGATCTTCGACCGAGTGCGCCGACGCGACGTCAGGCAGCGTCATCGAGGGCTCGCTGCAGCTTGCGCGGCAGACGGCTCCGCAGGATGCCGGCATCGACGGCTCGAGCGATGGCGGGGTCGAAGACGACCGTGGCACGGACGGGCACGCCGAGCGCGGCCTCGACGTCGGAGGCACCGAGTGCTCGGCCCGGCTCGTCGACCATCACGACCTCGCTCGGCCGATGGTCGGCATCGAGCGCGTGGCGCAGCGCGAGGTAGCACGGACGGGTCACCAGCACCGACCGGTCCGCGCCCCGCACGACGTCGGCTGCCGAGCCGTCCGGTCGGGTGCCGGCGTCGACGATGACCGTCCCCGGGAGGGCATCGAGGAGCCCGAGGACGGTCCGCGCATCGGCGGTCAGCGACGAACGTCCGCGGGGGAGCAGGTCGAGGCCGGGTGCCACCTCGACCAGCAGCTGGCCGATGGCATCGGGAGGGACCGAGTCGAGGCCGGCCAGCAGGTCGGTCAGGCCGGGCCCGGCGGGCTCGGCGATGCCCAGGCAGGCAGCGGCGTCGCCGTCGAGGTCACAGAGCACGGCGCGCGCGGCACCCCGGCGAGCTGCGACCAAGGCGAGCGCACAGGCGACGACCGTGGTGCCGCTCCCGCCCTTGGCGGCCCAACAGGCGATGATCACGGGGAACTCCTGAACGAGAGACGTCAGAGTCCGCGTGAGCGGCGAGCACGCCGGCCGAACGCCGACGAGGAGTGGTCAGATGTCGGAACTCGTGACCGAGTCCCTCAGGACTAGATGTCCTGCACCTTCTTGGCGGCCATGACCGCGAGTGCAATGAGGATGACCAGGAGGAGGAGTTTCTTCACGGGGATGACTGTAGACCCTGTGTCAAGGGATGGCGGAGGTGGACGGGAATCGAACCCGCCGCACGGGGATCGCCCGTGCCAACCGCTTTGAAGGCGGCGGAGCCCACCAGGTACTCGGACACCTCCAGAACTGATGACTCAGACCGCCAAGAGGTCGCGGGCGCCAGTGTCGCTGCTGGGGTGCCGCAGCTTGCTCATGGCGCGGGCTTCGATCTGGCGGATCCGCTCACGGGTGAGGTTGAAGTGCTCTCCGACCTCTTCGAGCGTGCGGGGCTCGCCTCGGTCGAGGCCGAAGCGGAGCTTGAGGATCTCGCGCTCGCGCTCGTCGAGGGGAGCCAACAGGCGGCTGATCTCCTCGGGGAGGAGGGCCGTGGCGGCCGTCTCGAACGGCGATTCGGCCGAACGGTCCTCGACCACGTCGCCGAGCTCGGCGTCGCCGTCCTCTCGCAGCGGCTCGGACAGCGACAGCGGCTCGGCGGCGAACCGGAGGGCCTCAGTGACCTTCTCTTCGGGCATCTCGACCTCGATCGAGAGCTCGGCGAGCGTCGCTGGGCGACCGAGCTTCAGCTCGAGGCGGGCACGAGCCTTCTGGAGCCGGGCCAGGGTGTCGCCGGCGTGCACCGGGAGGCGGATGGTGCGCCCGGTGTTGGCGATACCGCGGGTGATCGCCTGACGGATCCACCACGTGGCGTAGGTCGAGAACTTGAAGCCCTTGCGCCAATCGAACTTCTCGACGGCGTGCATGAGGCCGAGGTTGCCCTCCTGGATGAGGTCGAGCAGGGGGAGGCCCGAGGCCTGGTACTTCTTGGCGATCGACACCACCAGGCGGAGGTTCGACTGCACGAACGTGCGCTCGGCCCGGTCGCCCTGGCGCGACTTCTTGCGCAGCTCGCGCTTCTTGGCCGGGGTGATGTCCTTGCCGCCCGCGTCGAGTTCGAGGCGGGCCTCGTTGCCGGCCTCGATGGCCTGGGCAAGACGGACTTCATCGTCCTTGGTCAGCAACGGGTACTGCCCGATGTCAGTCAGATAGAGCCGGACGAGATCTTCCTCGTCGCGCTCCGCACGCTCCTTGGCCAAGGGTTGCACCTTCTTGTCGATCGACGGGACAGAGCGCGTTCTGAGAACGCGTACAGACATCGCCGTGGCACGGCGGTGTTGAACACGATACCGATGAGGTCAAGTCCTCCAAACTGGAGATCCCCGATTTCCGTGATTCGGTGTGCTAGAAGCCCGTGGTTCCTGGGCAGCTAGGTTGCCGAAGATGACCGACGAAGTTGAGTTGACGATGGTCTCGATGAGCTTCGACGCCACCGATGCCGAGGCGTTGATGAAGGTCCTCGCCAAGTACGTGGTGCTCTCGCGGGGCCATGACGGCTGCCGAAACATCGATCTGGCGGCATCGGTCACGACGCCGGGGCGGTTCGTCATCGTCGAGAAGTGGGAGTCGCCGCAGTCCCAGCAGGCGCACTTCGATTCACCCGAGATGGTCGAGATGGCCACGTCGTGCCAAGGTCTGCTGGGCAAGCCGCCGCACATCGATCTGCTCGAAGGCATCAGCGCCCACGACCTCAACTGACCATCAGGATCTTCGTTGCTCTTCAGCCAACTATTGGTCGGAGAGCAACGAAGATCGTGGGATCTCAGTCGGGTTTGACTGCGAGTGCCTTCTGGCTGTGGCCGTCCACGTCTGCCCAGGTGAGATTCTCGCCGGACCAGAGGGCTTCGAACGCCGCGTCGGCTGCATCGGTGAAGCCGTGGCGGTTGCGGAAGTGGTAGAGCCGCCGCTGGCGTTGTGAGTCGTGTCCGAGGCGCTCCATCCGGCCCATGGCGTAGGTGTCCCACGCCGTGTGCTGCGCGATGGTCAGGTCGCTCTCGGCCGGGGGGTCGCCGAACGCCGCGTCGATCGCATCGCGTGTCCGGAACAGCACCCGCCCGAGGACGTCGGTCGTCCCATGGGCGCTGAACGTGCGGGGCTTCTTCGGGTTCTCGAACGCGCCCGACTCAGCGGTGATCGTGATGGGATCGAGCGACGTCACCTCGACTCGTCCGAGCGGGGTCATCTCGTTGACGGAGATCTTGATCACCGCATCTGCGGGAATCCCGATCTTGGCCGCCAAGTCGTCGGCGAGGGCAGCGATCTCGGCCGCGTCGTACTCGACGTTGTTGAACTCCGGAGGGGTGACCTCGGTCGGCATCAGCTCTGCGCAGCTTGGAGTTTCGCGACCCGGGCGTCGTTCTCGAGCTTCGCCTCATGGGCGATCTCGGCGATCTCGTCGATCTCCTCGTCGGCGAACCCCGCCAGCTCGCGGAACCGGCGAGCCAGGCGCACGGGGGAGTCCTCGTCTTCACCACGGAAGCCTCCGAGGCTGAACAGCTTGTCGACGACCTTCTGGAACTCGAGGGCGGTCTTGAGTCGTTCAGGGTCGTCGGCGGTGATGCGCCGGAGCCAGTCGGAGCCCATCTTCACGTGGGTCACCTCGTCGGCGAGCATCCAGTCCTCGCAGTACTCGAGCATCGGATCGCCGGCGATGTCGCCGAACTCCTTCATGGTGTTGAAGACGTCGATGGCCAGACCCTCGAGCGCCCGGTTGACACCGGTCAGTCGGAGAATCGGGTCGGGGTTGCAGGCGGCCTCGTAGAGGAACGTGTTCTCGGAGAACTCGCCCACCTCGGTGCCCATCCAGTCGCCCAACTTGAGGCTGATCTCGCAGTGGCGAGCCTCGTCCCAGCACTGGCGTGCCATGTCGAGCTTGAGCTCGAAGGGAACCGAGGTGTCGTCGTCCTTGGTTGCCGCGCCACCTCCGGTCGAGCCACTGCCGACCTCGAAGTCCCAGCACGTGCGCCCGGCGCCCTCGAGCGCCTGGATCTCGCCCACGAAGATGCCGTGCATCAGGGCGCGGGCAGCATCGGGAGCATCGGGGCGGTCGGGCGTCAGCCGACCGCCGCCGCCGGTGCGACGGTCGCCGACCGTGCGAGGGTCGGCCATGCGCTCGGTGATCGGCACGCGAGAGAAGCGGTCATCTCGGGCGAGGTCCTCGACGGGAAATGCCTTCCTCATGCCATTGCCTCCTGGGGCTGGTTCGATGCGTAGGCGTCGCCGATGCTGCCGGGGCCGGTGATCCCGCCGGCGGCCAGCATCAGCTTCTGGAGCTTCACTTGATGAGCGGCCGCCCGCTCGATCTCTTCGGGTGTTTCGATCAACGACTGAAGAATCATCTCGCCGTCGCGCCAGTCCTCGAACTCGTCCTTGAGTGCGAACTCGAGCGAACGGATCGTGGGCGCGTCGGTGATCGTCGAGGTGTTGTTGCGGTGATAGGTGTACGCGGCGATCTTGGCCGGGATCAGCACCCGGTAGACGCCGACGAGCTTCTCGATGGTGGTTTCGGGTGCCTCGGGCTCGGTCATCGCGTCGACGAAGGCAACCAGTTCGTCGTTCGGCGGCTCGGTGAGTCGGTCCTGGTTCATCTCGCGCAGCTCGGGGAGCCGCTTGTGCCAGAGCTCGGCGTGCCAGGCGTGGTGGTAGCAGTGGGCGCCGAGGCGCATCTTGACGTCGAGTTCGGGCACGGTGGCGATCCACCCACCCATGACCTCGAAGGTCTTCATCTCGATCCACTTGTAGTGGCCGACTCGCTTGGCGGATTCGTCGACGCTGAAGATCCCGGGAATCTCGCGCCGGTCCCACGGGGCGAACGCCGCTCGTGGCTTGGACGGGTCGGCCATGGTTCTCGTTCCCCCTGGGAGTCGATGACGCGCGTTATCGAGAGACTACCCGGCAACTTGACCCTGCGGTCAAGGAGCCTTCCGGACCACCCGATCGGCGAGGGGGTCAGCCGAGGTTCCACCAGTAGTTGACGTCACCCAGCGCCTTGCGCCCGCCTGTCGAGAGCCAGAACCTCGTGGAGCCGACTTGGCGCGCGGGCCATGACTTCCGCCTGCTGGCGAATGGGCAGATACTTGATTCCATGACCGACGACCCGAACACGACGAGCACCGAGGCTGAGCGCGGGCAGGTGAGCACGGCTGCTGCGGAGATCTACGACGCGTTCTTCGTGCCAGCCCTGTTCGGGCAGTTCCCCGAGAAGGTCCTCGACCACGCGCAGGTCGGCGCCGGCGCCCGGGTCCTCGACGTCGGCTGCGGAACGGGGGTCGTCGCCGTCGCTGCTCACCGACGAGTGGGCCCCGACGGTGCCGTGATCGGGGTCGACCCCAACGAGGGGATGCTCGCCGTCGCTCGCCGGTCGGAGCCAGCGATCGACTGGCGGCCAGCCACCGCCGAGTCCCTCCCCATCGATGACGACTCCGTCGATCACACCGTCAGTCAGTTCGCCGCCATGTTCTTCACCGACCGTGACACCGCCCTCAGCGAGATGGCTCGCGTCACCGTCTACGGCGGCACGGTCACCATCGCGACCTGGGCCGCTCTGTCCCGCACTCCGGGCTACGACTCGATGGTCGCGTTGATCGACGACGAACTCGGCGAAGAAGCGGCCGATGCCCTTCGGGCTCCGTTCGTGCTGGGGGAGGCTGATGACGTCCGGGAGATCCTGAGCCCCCTCGGCGATGACATCCGCGTCGATGAGCTCGCCGGCACGGCTCGGTTCGCATCCATTGCCGACTGGGTGCACACCGACGTCAGAGGCTGGACCCTCAGTGACCTGGTGGACGACGCGGGGGAAGCTGCCCTGGTGACCCGGGCCGAACGTGACCTGGCATCGTTCGTGTCGACCGACGGCACGGTGGCGTTCCCCGCCCCGGCCCTGGTCGGCACGATCCGGATCGACCACTGACGCCAGGCCGTTCAGCGGTCGGAGCCGAGCGACATCGCACGCGGACTCCGTGCGGGGTTGGGCGCTACGCCGCGTTCGAGGGCGACAGCTCGCTGATGAGCACGGCCACGATGATGAGCATCGCTCCGACGAGCGCCGCGGCGCCGAGACGCTCGCCGTCGATCCAGGCGATGGCGGCGGCGAAGACGGGCTCCATCACCAGCAGGATGGCGGCGCGGGACGGACCCACGGTGCGCTGCCCCCAGTTCTGGAGCGAGAACGCCAGGGCGCTGGCAAAGACGCCGGTGAACACGACGCCGATCCACGTCGAGGTCTCGAATCCGTACCCGCCCTGGATCTGCCCCGGCACCGAGAACATCAATGCCAACATGGCGAGTTGGACGAACGTGAGCAGCAGCGCGTCGTGATGCTCGATGACGGCGGCGATGACGACGACGTTGGCGGCGAAGGCTGTCGCGCACCCGAGGGTGAGCAGTTCGCCCCGGCCGAAACCGCCCCCGCTGACGTCGGTCAGCAGGACGAGCCCGCACGCCGCGACCGCGACCGCCACCATCACGCGGGTGGTCGGTGCACGGCGGATCGTGACCGCAGCCATGACCGGGACCATCACGACGAGCAGATAGGTGATGAACGCCGACCGCGACGAGGTCGTGTACTGGAGCCCGACGGTCTGCAGCGCGTAGCCCGCGGCCATGGTCCCTGCTGCGAGCGCGGCGTCGCGCCAGAGGTTGGGCGTGATCGTCGGTCTGCGACGGGCGAGCGCGAACGGCGCGAGGGCTGCGGTGGCCACGGCGAAACGTGCGGCGAGAAAGGCGCTCGGAGCGGCTTCGTCGACGGCGTCCTGCACGACCACGAAGGTCGTTCCGTAGAAGAACGCCGCACCCAGGAGCGCGGCGTCGCCCCAGCGCGATCTCACGTCCGGTAGTTGGGTGCTTCCTTGGTGATGACGATGTCGTGTGGGTGGCTCTCGCGGAGGGCCGCCGGGCTGATGCGAAGGAATCGGGCGTCACGCTGCAGCGTTTCGACGTCGGGCGTGCCGCAGTAGCCCATGGCCTGGCGAAGGCCACCGATCATCTGATGCAGGACCGCGCTCGTGCTGCCCTTGTAGCGAACCTGGCCCTCGATGCCCTCGGGAACCAGCTTGTCGGCCTGTTGGACCTCTCCCTGGAAGTAGCGGTCCTTGCTGAAGGACCGGCCGGCCATGGCGCCCATCGAACCCATCCCTCGGTATTCCTTGAACTGCTCCCCGGCATGGACCACCACCTCGCCGGGACTCTCGTCGGTGCCGGCGATGAGGTTGCCGATCATCACCGAGCAGGCGCCGGCGGCGATGGCCTTGGCGAGATCGCCCGAGTACTGCACGCCGCCGTCGGCGATGACCGGGGTGCCCGTGTCGGCGGCGGCCCGAGCACACTCGAAGATGGCAGTGATCTGCGGCACGCCGATGCCGGCCACCACCCGCGTCGTGCAGATGGACCCCGGCCCGACACCGACCTTCACCGCGTCGGCACCGGCGCTGATGAGGTCGATCGTGGCCTCGGCGGTGGCGACGTTGCCGGCCACGATCTCGACGTCGTGGTTGGCCTTGAGCTTGGCGACCATCTCGAGCACGCCCCGGTGGTGGCCATGCGCGGTGTCGACGATGACGACGTCGACGTCTTTGTCGACCAGGGCGGCCACCCGGTCGGGAGCATCGGGTCCGACACCCACTGCGGCGCCGACTCGGAGGCGACCGGCAGCGTCTTTGGTGGCGTGGGGATAGTCGATGCGCTTCTGGATGTCCTTCACGGTGATGAGGCCCCGGAGCATGCCCTCACCATCGACGATCGGCAGCTTCTCGACCTTGTGGACGCGGAGGACGTCGGTGGCCTCGTCGAGGGTCGTGCCGACGGGCACGGTGACCAGGTTCTCGGTGGTCATGACATCGGCGATCCGTTGGGTGAAATCGGTCTCCCACCGAAGATCGCGGTTGGTGAGGATGCCGAGAAGCCGGCCGGCGTCGTCGGTGATCGGCACGCCGGAGAACCGATACGTCGACATGACGTCGAGCGCGGACTGCACGAGGTCGCCGGGGCGGAGGGTGACCGGGTCGACGATCATGCCCGACTCGGAGCGCTTGACCTTGGCGACTTCGGCCGCCTGATCGTCGATCGACAGGTTGCGGTGGAGGATCCCGAGCCCGCCGTGACGGGCCATCGTGATGGCCATGCGCGCTTCGGTCACGGTGTCCATCGCCGCTGAGACCAGGGGAATGGCGAGGTCGATGTTCGCCGTGAACCGGCTGGCGGTCATCGCGTCCTGCGGGAGCACCTCTGATGCCGCGGGCACGAGCATCACGTCGTCGTAGGTCAGGCCTTCGGGTCCGAACTTCGCGTCGAACGCCGAGCGGTCCGAGTGCGAATCGGTCTCTGCGGAGCGTGCCATACGAAACCCTATCGGACGCTCAGTTCAGAACGAGGGCTTCGAGCTGTTGCGCAGCGACTGTGGTGTCGTCGACGAGGATCGTGTGGAGACCGGCGCTGTGGGCTCCCTCGATGTT
>Ga0307379_10013157_pt1 | contig 10745 bp, 7 predicted proteins | sample UN2MG_FD_202237 | JGI IMG/M metagenome (GOLD analysis project Ga0307379, IMG submission 202237) | Soil microbial communities from Risofladan, Vaasa, Finland - UN-2 | ecosystem: Environmental > Terrestrial > Soil > Coastal area > Acid sulfate soil | place: Finland: Risofladan, Vaasa | collected... | reverse complement strand
TAGGCGGGACACTCCTGTCCCGCGATGGTAGGCGGGACACTCCTGTCCCGCGATGGTGGCCGGGACACTCCTGTCCCGCGATGGTGGCCGGGACACTCCTGTCCCGCGGCGCCGGCCCGACAGGAGTGTCGGGCCCACCCTTTCATTTTCCGCCCTCGAATAATTCCACTTTCCGCCAACCTGTTCTATCATTCTTCATGGAACGATGAAGCTGATCGAGGACTACATCCACACGGTGTGCTCGAGCCGTGAGCTGGGGAGCGAGGTCGCGCACCGGGAGGACATCGCGCCGCGTCCGGCGCGCTTCGCGGCCATGCCGGCGGCGCTTAGGCCGGAGGTGCGGGCGGGGCTCAAGTCGCTGGGTTTCGGCAGGCTCTACACCCACCAGGCCGAGGCCGTGGAAAAGGTCATGGAGGGCCGCGACGTGGTGGTGGTCACGCCCACGGCCTCGGGCAAGACGCTATGCTACAACGTGCCGCTGGTGAACGCCTGCGCGGCCAACCCGGAGTCGCGCGGGCTCTACCTCTTCCCCATCAAGGCCCTGGAGCAGGACCAGCTCGGGGCCTTCCGCGAATTCACCGCCGCCTGCGGCCTGGCCGGCCAGGTCGGGGCCGAGATTTACGACGGCGACACGCCGGACCACAAGCGCAAGAAGATCCGCAGCGAGCCGCCCTCCGTGATCATCACCAACCCGGACATGCTCCACGTCGGCATGCTGGCCTTCCACGAAAAGTGGGAGAAGCTCTTCACCACCCTCGATTACATCGTGCTCGACGAGGTCCACACCTACCGCGGCGTGTTCGGCTCGCACGTGGCGCACGTGATGCGCCGCCTGCTCCGGGTGGCCGCGTTCTACGGCAAGGCCCCGCGGGTCATCGCCTGCTCCGCCACCATCCAGAACCCGGGCGAGCTGGCGTCCCGCCTGATCGGCCGCGAAGTCGCGGTGGTGGAAAACAACGGCGCGCCCGCGGCCGGCCGCCACTTTTTGTTCATCAACCCCAAAAGGCTCTCCAAGACCACGGTGGCCTCGCGGCTGCTGCGCGAGGCCGTGGGCAAGGACCTGGCCACCATCGTCTTCACCAAGGCCCGCAAGATCACGGAGCTGATCTACACCTGGACCATCCAGGCCGAGCCGCGCCTCCGATCGGTCATCAGCGCCTACCGCGCGGGCTACCTGCCGGAGGAGCGCCGCGAGATCGAGAACGCGCTCTTTACCGGAAAGATGAAGGGCGTGGTCACCACCTCGGCCCTGGAGATGGGCATTGACATCGGCGCGCTCGACGTGTGCGTCCTGGTCGGCTACCCCGGCGCCATCACGACCACCTGGCAGCGCGGCGGCCGGGTGGGGCGGCAGGACCGCGACTCCCTGATCGTGCTGGTGGCCGGGGAGGACGCGCTGGACCAGTACTTCATGAAGCACCCGCGCGTCTTCTTCGAGAGCGGCTTCGAGCCCGCGATCGTGGACCCGACCAACCGGCCGATCCTCAAGTCGCACCTCGTCTGCGCCGCGGCCGAGATGCCGCTCTCGCGCGACGACCCGTGGTTTTCCGGGGACCACGTGGCCGCGGCGGTGAAGGAGCTCGAGCGCGAGGGACTGCTGCTGCGCTCGGTGGACGAGGAGGCGTGGCACAGCGTGAAGCGCGGACCCCAGCGCGACGTCAACATCCGCGGCATCGGCGAGAGCAACACCATTTTCGAGGAGCCGAGGACGCCGCTGCCCGAGGGCAAGAAGCCGCGCGTCATCGGCAGCATTGACGGCGTGCGCGTGATGAGCGAGGGCCATCCCGGCGCCATCTACCTCCACCGCGCCAACCAGTACCAGGTCACCCGCCTCGACTTGGCCCGCAGGAACCTCTACGCCCGGCCGGTCAACGTCAACTACTACACCGTGGCCCACCGCGAAAAGGAGACCGCCATCCTCGCCACCCGCCGCTCCAAGCCCGTCAGGAACTTCGTGGCGCGGCTCGGCGAGCTCAAGGTCACCGAGCGCGTCATCGGCTACGAGAAAAAACGGGTGTCGTCCGGCGAGCGCCTCTCCGTGCACGAGCTCGACCTGCCCCCGTACTCCTTCGAGACCGTGGGCTTCTGGATCGAGATTGACGACTTCATCCCCCGCGCCGTCGGCAGAAAGCGCCTCAACTTCATGGGCGGCATCCACGCGGTCGAGCACGCGGCCATCGCGCTGTTCCCGCTGTTCGCGCTGTGCGAGCGCGACGACGTGGGCGGGATCAGCACGCCGCTGCACGCCGAGGTCGGCAAGGCCGCGATCTTCGTTTACGACGGCTACCCCGGCGGCGTGGGCCTGTGCGAGCAGAGCTTCGAGAAGATCGAGGGCCTGCTCGAGAGCACGCTCTCGCTCATCAAAGAGTGCGGCTGCGAGGCCGGCTGCCCCGCGTGCATCTACTCGTCCAAGTGCGGCAACGGCAACGTCCCTCTGGACAAGGAGGCCGCGGTCATGGTGCTCTCCATGCTGCTGGACAAGCCGGAGGCCGCCGAGTGGATCAAGCTGGGCGCGGCCGAGGGAGAGCCGGACGAGGACGAGGCGATCGAGGAGGAAGAGGAGCAGGAGGAGGAAAAGGAAAAAGAGCCGCGGGTCATGGTGCTCGACATCGAGACCAGGCGCGGGGCCGTGGAAGTGGGCGGCTGGTCCAACACCCACCTCATGGGACTCGCCGTGGCCGTGGTCTGGGACTCGAAAACCAAGAGCCTGAAAAGCTATTTCGAGGCCGACGCCCCCGCCTTATTCCACGATCTCAAACAGGCCGACCTCGTGGTCGGCTTCAACATCATCGGCTTCGACTACAAGGTCCTATCCTCATACGACGACGGCACGCTCGCTCATCTCCCCACCTTCGACATCCTGGCCGACCTCAAAAAGCGCCTCGGCTACCGCCTCTCTTTAGCCCACCTCGCCGAGCACACCCTCGGCGCCCAAAAATCCGCCGACGGCCTCCAGTCCCTCGAATGGGTGAAGCTTGGCCGCATGGACCTGGTCGAGGAGTACTGCAAACACGACGTCGAAATCACCCGTGATCTCTTCCTTCACGGCCTCGAAAAAGCCATGCTCCGCTTCCAGGACAAAAAAGGCCGGCTCATGGAGCTGACAGTGGATTGGGACCTGGCCAAGCTGGTGGAAAAAGCGCGCAAATAGGCAGATATTATTGTCCGGGATCATGCGGCCAAAAGTCGGAAAAAGTTCCGGGTCCAGGGCTATCATCCTGAATGGTCAGCCAACGTTGCGGTTTCCCCGAGATAACTCGTGTTTGACACGGGGGTTTGCGGATTGGTATGGTTAAATGGCGTTTTATGGTGATCTATGAAGGCGGATTGCCGCATAATTTCAATTAAAAGAATTCCCCGGCATGTTCTGGGGATTTTTTCACTTGGAATTCTTCTGACAATTTTCGGTTGCCAGAAGGCCCGGCGGTTTTTCCAGCCACCGTCCGGGGAGGTGACATCCGAATCCATCCCCGCCCGGGCCTATACCTATGCTCTGCCGCTGGTGGTGTATACCAGCCCTGCAGATCTGCTGAATTATTTTGGCAAGGACCTGTCATGGCTGGAAAAGGGATCGAGCACTCTGGAAGTGGAAGTCAGCGAGTTGGACGCCCATACCGACATGACGGTGGTCGGCAATGCCGTCAGTTTTCATTTCAGGATCATGGGCATCAGCATTCCCTGCCGGATGATCTGCCTCAAGTACAAGCCGGACCGGGAACTCTGGTGGATGATGATTATGCCCGGAACCGGATGGATTCTGCTCCGATTCGACGTGAGACCGGACGAGGCCGGAAGCCGATTGGATATGGGCGTGCTGGGCCAGATCGATGAAAAAATGAGGCCGCTGCTGGACAACCCCGTATTCATGAACGCGCTCTCCGCCCGGGCGGATCAGATCATGACGCTGATCCAGGCGGAGTTCGACCCCGCCTTGGACGTTGACGAGATTTTATCGCGGGGATTGCGGGGAGAGCTCTCGGAGACCATGCTCATGGGACAGCGGGCGGAAGTATGGATCCAGGCGCGGCCGGACGAGGTCAAGGACTGGGTGATTAAGAAGGAAAACCTTCGCCGGATAATGGAGGGGTTCAAGACAGATGATCGCTACTACGAGGCGGTCCAGGACTCGGCCGAGGGCAGCGTGATATACGCTCCCGCCGTTTTCGAAGCCGGACTGCTGAAAATTGACGTCGGGACTTTTTCACTGCGGATGGAAAACGTCATCCGGACCTACGTGGCGACCTTTGGCAGCGTGGCATATATCGAGACGGAGGTCAGCCCCCACCAGGGGGGCACGCTTCTGACGATGAAATTCGTGGGCGAGATCCCGGCGGGAGGCTCCACCGAGGTGATGAACATGATGATGTTCGCCGGCGGAATCCCCAGGATTCTGCAGGACAAGTTGCTGATGATCAAGAGAGAGGTGGAGGCGCAAAGCGGTTAGGGAGTCGGTCCGAAGGTTCGGTTGTTTCCAATTTTTCCAGCCCTATGAATTCCCCAGCTTGAACCTGTTAGCCTTGTTCTCCGGCGCACCTTCCTCAAGCCATTTGATCACCGTCTCGAAATCCGCGTCCGGGTTTACCCAAATTATTTCACGCAACTGGCCTTTCCCTCGTTGTCTGGAGGCTTTGGCAAAAACGCCCTTCGCTTCTTCATCCCGGGAGGCCACTATATTGTCAGCATCCAAGGCGGCTTCTATGAGATGCATGTCATCTTCCATTATTTCCCGATGCGGACCTGATATCCTCTTGTCAAGGATCTTATCCCTTACCCCTTTGTCATGCGCCGGCCGTAAAGCGGAGCATTTGTGCTTCGTCCTCATCATGGACCTGATCCACTCACGGCTGAAATTGGAGCGGTGCCGCTTCCATTCATTCATGATGTCGTCGGTCAGGACCAGGCGGTGGCAGATTTCCCTGACCCTGATCAGAAATTCACGGCAATTCTCGGAAGTGGGATCAGCGGCATTGCCGGCGGATTGCATGATCGAGGTATCAATGACAAGACGCTTCGACATCACTTGGCTTTCTTCAACAGCACTTTCCCGGCCGCGGTCAGGTATTCATCCGAAGCATTCAGAGATACATCGTCAAAATCCATTGGCCAATCTTCCTCGAAAGAGCCGGCTTCATCCAAGTCGCTGGATGTTATCTTGGTGATGCCGTCCTTCCCCCGCTCAAACCAGTGCAGTTTGACAAGGTCGGGAGATATCTTCTTTTGCGCGACCAAGGTCTGTATGGCCAGCAATAAGAGAGAGCTATGGGTTTCAGCGACAACTCTCACGCCGCGCTTCGCTGCATCGGCCAGGATTTTTGCCAGCGCGACTTGGGCGTTGGGATGCAAATGCAGCTCCGGCTGTTCGATGTATACTAATTGACCCGGATCAGCAACCAAAAGGGCCATTATCACCGGCAAGACTTGAGAGACGCCAAACCCGACATCAGCGATATTAACGAAGTCACTAGAAGCATTTGAAGGCAATCTTCCAATATTAAGTTCAATCTGGGCGCCGCTGATTCGTTTGGCGTCAATTCTGGCGGCTAATCCCAAGCTGGAAAGGTTCTTATAAAGGTCTGTAAGGCGGTCATCGTTTGCCTCCTGCCAATCTACAATTATGCTGGCGACATAATTTTCGAAAGTGCCGGGGAAGTTGGATTGGACCGATAGTGCTTCATAGGACCTTTCCGGATTACCTCGTAGGCCGGGCACATGAATTATATCGCTTATAAGTTCTTTATAATCATTCGCCCCATAGAGTGATATGAGTTCTGTTTTATCGCTGGACTCCCAGGAGCAATAATAGGTTGGCTTTAAAAAGCAGTAATCACGCTCCATCTCCCATCCACTTGATACAGCACTCTCGCCTCTCTTTCTCTCCAATTCATGTAATTGTGAGAGAGCTATGGAAGTTCCATCCGTGAGTAACGAACTAAGTTCTGGTTCGGTCATTTCAGGCCTCAAAGTCAATGGAACATCTAGAGCGATCAACGTCATTTCTGCTATGTCAAAATTTTTTTTCTGATTTTTTCTAAAGGTCAAGGAAATGGATTCCACCTTTTTGCTGATATTCCTAACCTCTATCCTTATGATGAATCGGTCAACGTGCTTTCCGCCGGATAATCTCGATAGAATTTGGTCCGCTGATGTAAATTTCACATTTGGTTCCAGAATTCTTAAGGCTCCTGGATCGGTTGGAGAATGCAAGGTCTGCTTCAGTAATAATAGAGGCTGCATGATGCTTGATTTGCCTGAACTATTGGCGCCCGCGAGAATCGTGAGAGGACGAACCTCCATTTTGGTGGAATGGCATATGGACTTGAAGCCTTGCACGGTTATTGCCGTGACCTCATCATAAATGTGACGTTCCTCTTTCCTTTTGTTAAGCTTTCGACCCATTATCTCACCTTGTTAACAAAGTGTAACAACACATGATATAAGTTGTCAATTATCATCCCTCTATTCGATCAGGCTTTCCGTTTAGGCTGATTGCGACATGATGGCTGATCATTGTGGTGCAGGCGTCCCGCCTGCTTCGGCGCAGGCCAGAGGCCCGCACCACAATTTTTCATCCATTCAAGGTCCCGGCGGCTTCAGGGGCCAGGTGGAGGCGTCGGGGTTGTAGCCCTGTTTTTTGGCTTTGGCTTGTTCTTCGGCGGCGCGGTCCTGGTCGCCGAGTGATTGGTAGGCGAGGCCGAGGTAGTGGTGGGCGAGGGCGGAGTCGGGGTATAGCTCGACGGCTTTTTTGAGGTATCTTCCGCCGTTCATGGCGTTTCCGGACTTGACGTATGCGATTCCGATGTTGATGAGGGCCTGGCGGTTGTCGGGGTCGGAGACGAGGACGCGGTAGAACTCGAAGACGGCGTCGTCGTAGCGTCCGGTGATGAGGTAGATGTTGCCGAGGTTCACGTATCCGTCGAGGTGCTCGGGATTGAGCGCGATTTCGAGGAGGAAAGCGGCCTCGGCTTGCGGCAGCTTGCCCGCGTACAAGAAGGCGATGCCCAGGTTCTGGTAGAGGAAGAAGCCCTTGTGCGGGGGCTTTCGGGCGATGCCCTGCTGCAGGACCTTGATGGCTTCATCGAAGCGGCGGGTGGCGATGAGCGAGGCTCCCAGGTTGTTGTAGGCCACGAAGAGGTCGGGGTCGGCGGCGATGGCGGCCTGGAACTCGGGTATGGCCAGGTCGTGCCTGCCCATCCTTTGAAAGAGCAGGCCGAGCTCGTTTCTGGCCACCGCGTTTTTCGGGTCCAACTCCAGCGCTTTTTTATAGTCATCTTCGGCCTGGGCCGAAAAATTTTCGCCGCCGAGAAAAAAGCAGAGGCCGCGTGCGGCATAGAGGCCGGACTTGCCGGGCATCTTTTTGATGCACTTGCCCAGCTCCTCCAGCGCCTCCTTGGGCTTTCCGCCCTGGCAGAGCGCGGCGCCGAGACCGGCGCAGGCCGGGGCGTTGTCCGGGTCTTTCTTGAGCGCGCCGCGGTAATGCTCGGCGGCCTCGCCGTAGTTCTCGAGCTCCATGAGTTTTTCGCCGACGGGGTCCGGGTACTCCTGCGGCGAGGGCATTTCAACGGGTGGAGCAACGGCCACGCCGGATGGATGGTCAGGCGCCTGAGCGACGGCCGGCCGCGCCAGGGCGAGGCCCGCGAGGAGCAGTGACGCGATCAGCGCGAGCGTTGGTTTACGCATCCGGGCCGCCTTTGTGATCGGTTGGAATGGAACTGTCTCACCCCTTGGCCACGATACTATTATACACGCTCCGGTACTCCCGGGCGGAGGCCTTCCATGAGTGGTCCTCCATCATGCCGTTGCGCACGATCTTTTTCCATTCATCAGGGCGGCGATAGGCAAAAAGCGCTTCCTTAAGCGTCTTCCCCAATGCCTCGGCCGTGTAGTCGTGGAACTTGAAGCCGTTGCCGGTTTTGGTGGCCGGGTCCCACGATGCGATGGTGTCATCCAGGCCGCCGGTGGCGCGGACCACGGGCACGGTCCCGTACTTCAAGCTGATGAGCTGGTTCAATCCGCACGGCTCATACATGGAGGGCATGAGGAACATGTCGGCCCCGGCCTCGATGCGGTGCGCCAGCGCGTCGTTGAACGCGATCTTGACCCCCGCCTTGCCCGCGTATTTCACGCCCGCGTTCTCGAAGATCTCCTGATACATTTTCTCGCCGGTGCCGAGGAGCACGAATTGCATGTCCTGTTTCATCATGTCGTCGAGGATGGAGGCGATGAGGTCGAACCCCTTCTGGTCGGTGAGCCGGGAGATGGAGGCGATGATGGGGACGGCCGGTTTTTCCGGGAGCTTGAACTCGCGCTGGAGCCCGGCCTTGGCTAAAGCCTTTCCGGAGAGGTCCTTGACCGAGTAGCGGGCCGGGAGCGCCGGGTCAATCGCGGGGTCCCAGACCTGGTAGTCAATCCCGTTCACGATGCCGGCGAGGTCCGCGGACCGGCTCTTGAGCACGCCGTCGAGGCCGTAGCCCAGCTCCGGGCCCTGGATCTCCCGGGCATAGCCCCGGCTCACGGTGGTGATCTTGTCGGCGAACACCAGCGCGCCCTTCAAGAGGTTGATCCTGCCGAAATATTCGAGGCAGTTAACGTTGAAGTATTCCCACGGCAGTCCGATCAGCTTCATGTCCCAGTGCCAGAAGATGCCCTGGTATCCGAGGTTGTGGATAGTGAAGACGGAGTGGATGCCGGCGAGGGCCGGGTCGTCCTTGTACACGGTCTTCAGGTAGATGGGGACGAGGGCGGCCTGCCAGTCGTGGCAATGGACCACGTCGGGCCGCCACTTTTTGGCCTTCATGAATTCGAGCGCGGCGCGGCAGAAGAAGGTGAAGCGGGCGCAGTTGTCGGGGTAGTCGCCCCCGGGCGGAGTGTACAACGCCTCCCGGTCGAAGTACTCGTCCATCTTGACGAAATAGACGGTGACGCGGTTGGCGAGGGCCGCGCTCAGGACTTGGGCCTTCTTGGCGATGAGACGGTCGCCTTCCAGGATGGGCACGGTGACGGTCACGCCGGTGGCCGCCGGCTTGAACTTTTTCTCGATGCCCCGGTAGCACGGCATGATCGCGGACACCTTGTCCTTGCCATTCGCCAGCGCCGGCGGCAGCGCCCCCGCCACGTCCGCGAGCCCGCCCGTCTTCGCATAAGGCACCATCTCCGGGACCACCATCAGAATGTCCATGATCTTCTCCATTTTTTATTGCGCCGGGAAAAACCAGGCGTCTTTAAACTATCACCAGTCCTCCCCGGTCCTGGCCCGGGCCTTTCTTGTCGTCTTCCTTGCCGGTGAGGCGGGCCACGGTGCGGCGGAGGAGCGCGGTGAAGAAGGGAGGGACGGGCGCGGCCGGGTCCGCGACGGTGAGGGCAATGGCGGCGCAGATGCGCGCGTTGTCATCCTCGCCCAGCAGCGAGAAGACGTAGGCGCAGTTTGTAAGGCGGCCGCGCCAGGCGTCGCGTCCATCCTGCTCGATGGCCCTTTTCGCCTCCCGCTCATACATGGCGTCTTCCTGCTCGCGCTTCTGGTGCTCCGAGAGCTGGAGCACGGAGGCCTGCTTCTCGGCGAGCTCGGCGATGAATTTCCCTTCCTCCAGCGGCGCCAGCATCCAGTCCTCGAACAGGCGGAGGCCGATCAGCTCGCCGCTCTTGAAGACCAGGCCCTTTTCGGTTTTGAGCGCGTCGGGGTCGAGCTTGTTCCACAGCGGGTGCGGCTGGTCGGGCGCGTCCGCCACGCCGATGGCCCTGCGGTTGCCCAGGTAGTCCTCGCTCTGCGGCTTGCCGAGCCGCCGGCCGGACTCCTCGGACTTCTTGATCATGAACCGCGCGAAGCCGGGCTCGACCTTGGCCACCACCGCGAGCGGATTGTTTTTGGTGGACTCCAGGATTTTGCGGAACTTGGGCAACGGCACCTGGTAGGCCTCGAGCTTGAGCACGCCGGCGAGGTCGTTGGCCAGGACCACGTAAAAGGTGTTCTTGCCGAAGACGGTGCGGTACAGATAAAAGAAGCAGGTGCCGGTGGCGTCCGGCGGCGACATGTAGGCCTCGTCAATGTACTCGTCGCGCTCGGCCAGGTGAAAGGTGGCCGCGGCCTCCGGACTGACGCTCGCGCCCGCGCTCCGGGCCCGGTGCAGGGCCTTGGCCAGCATCTTCTGCTGGTCCTTGGTCGGGGCCGCGTCTTTCAGCGCCGAGAGCATGTCGGCCTTGAGCCAGAGCGCGAGGTGGTCGGCCACCGCGCGCCGCACGTTCCCGGGCAGGCTGAAGAACTCGGTAGGGCCGCACTCGCTCTCCTCGCCCTCGCACGCCGCGGCCCACTTCTCCATCTCCGCGATCAGCTCGGGACCCGGCTTATCAGTACCATTCAGGGCCTTGCCCAGGATGATGAGCGCGGGCAGGCCGGCGCCTTCCTGGCCGTACAGCTTCCCGATCAGCTCCTGGGCCTGGTCATTTCCCGCGAGCCCGGCGAGCCGCTCCGCGGCCTTGACCTGGTCCTCGAAATCCAGGCGCGCAAAAGCGCGGGGAAGATCCTTTACCAATGCGGCCCACGCTTCCTGCCCCGGCTCCGCCTGTATCAGCTCATCCATCATGTTCCTGTCGCCTTTTCCCGCCATCGTGTTTCCTTTTTTATCCCTGGTGCAGGGTCTTATAGTTAATACCACTCTTGTCCAAAATAGGCCGTAAGAAAACCGCCAAGCCATCATGAATAAATAGGTCAGTGGCCTCACCGAGCGTGATGGGTTAGCATCAGCTCATTTACA
>Ga0307379_10013156_pt1 | contig 10745 bp, 8 predicted proteins | sample UN2MG_FD_202237 | JGI IMG/M metagenome (GOLD analysis project Ga0307379, IMG submission 202237) | Soil microbial communities from Risofladan, Vaasa, Finland - UN-2 | ecosystem: Environmental > Terrestrial > Soil > Coastal area > Acid sulfate soil | place: Finland: Risofladan, Vaasa | collected... | reverse complement strand
ATAGCGACGAACAAGCAATTCCAAATCTTGGCGCTCAACGTCGTTCAAGTTGATTGCTGATGGTTTCGGACCCGGCATTGATACTCCCCTGTTTCAGAGTATCTGTCAATGATTATATATAAAACCTTATCATTAGGTCTATATCAGCCCAGATGTACTAGCCACTCTCATCCCCATGATCAAGCAGGCTACGTGGTTTTAGGAAAGATCCGCATTACCGTGGACGGCAAAAGCTGCGATCTTGGACCGGGAGATAGCTACTCTGCACCCTCCGGCATCCTGCACTCGGCAATAGCTTTAGAGGCATCTGTGGTGGTAGACACATTCAGCCCGCCCAGAGATGACTATCGTGCCATCTCCGGTTGATGCAGATGAGGCAAATCTGCAAATCCAAAAAACATTCCTAATCTAAACAAATAATCCAAACAAATATTAGTGAAGAATACCAACAGGACCTCTGATCAGCCCATGAACGTGATAATGAAACTGCTTTATAAAGCCCGGCACAGTTTCTTTCTCTTTGGCCTGGCCAGCCTTATCTGGTTCATCTTCCGGACTGGCAGCAAGCCTACCCGGATGAGCTACCCCTGCCAACAGGCCTCGGCAGCCAGCGGAAAACTGTGGCTCGCGTCCTACGTTCTTCCTTTCATCCTGGCCGTCCGCTCGCCAACGAGGCCAGCCACGAGAAAGGCAGGCCTGATCCTGGCTGGCTTTCTGCTGCTCCTGCTCATCTCTTTATTTGTCCTGGGTGGGCCATTCAGCATCATGGGCCCGGCTCAAATGACGGGAGGTGATGCGGCTGTGGCCAGTAAAGGAGACGCGATTATGATCAACCTTTCCCAAATGCGCTCGCAATCCCCGGTGGCCTCCGATATCTTTGCAATTAATGGCGCCACTGGAAATGACGATGCTGTGAACAGGCTGATCGGCCTTATGCAAAATCACAGCCTTCCTTTCTACGCCCTAAACGACTCACCCGGCATCATTGGCAAGGATGACATAGTAATTATCAAAGTCAACAGCCAGTGGGATGAGAGAGGAGGCACCAATTCAGATCTTGTCAAAGCTCTTGTCCAGGCCATCCTGGATCATCCTCAGGGCTTTGCCGGCGAGGTGGTCATCGCCGACAACGGCCAAGGTCAGTACGGCTCGACGGGCAGTGGAGGCAGCCTGAGCTACACTCGAAACAACGCTGAAGAAAAATGCCAATCCATGCAGGCGGTGGCTGACTTCTTCCCGGATGAAAAGGTATCGACCTATCTTTGGGATACGATTACTCAGAAGAAAGTCGGCGAATATACAAAAGGAGATATGGCAGACGGCTACATCGTATCCGGGCAGCCAGATGCGAAAACCAAAATCGCCATCACCTATCCCAAGTTCCAGACCAAATACGGCACTTACATCAGCTTTAAGCTGGGCGTCTGGGATGCCGTCAATCAGAGCTACAACTCTGACCGGCTCAAAGTCCTTAATGTCCCTGTGCTCAAGACGCATGGCGGCTACGGTGTCACGGCCTGCATCAAGCACTACATGGGTGTGGTCTCCGATCGACTCAGCCGGGAGGCAGGCGGCAGAGCTCATTATTCAGTCGGCTCGGGGGGCATGGGAACGCAGATGGCCCAGACGCGATTTCCAGACCTGAACATCCTGGATGCCATCTGGATTAACGCCAATCCCAGAGGAGGGCCCAGCACATCCTATGGCGATGCCAGCCATACAGGTATAATCGCCGCCAGCATAGATCCCGTGGCCTTAGACTATTGGGCAGCCAAAGATATCCTCATGCCTGCTGCCAGGGAAAAGGGCTATGATGATCTAGAGTCCCTGGACCCGGATAACACTTCTCCCGGCTCCTTCGGCGAATGGCTGAGGCTCTCCTTAGCTGAGATTCAAAAAGCTGGGTATCGGGCCACTATAAGTGAGAAGAGCATGAATGTCTATCTGGCCTGAGAGAAAGCGGTATATTTTGGTCCTCAGGTCTATGGGTTGCCGATTCACTTTTCAATCTGTTCCTGACCATAGTGTTTGTCTCTCAGATTCGCCGGCGAGAGCCTTGTCAATATCATTTCTGTGATGTTAGGCATCTTTGACTTTGAGAAAATTTTATCCAGCATAAGGAATCAAGCTAGCTAATATTTAATGGATAATCAAGGAGATTGCAACGTGGAAGCATTGATAGTATATGGCACAAGAGGCGGCGCTACAAAAGAGATTGCTCAAGAGATGGAAAAAGCGCTGGCTGAAAAAGGCTTTGAGGTAACTGTGAAGTGCGCCAAAGAAGCAAGCGGCATAGATGTCGATGCCTTCGACCTCATTATCATCGGCAGCGGTGTTCAGATGGGCAAGTGGGAAGGAAAAACAACTAATTTCCTGAAGAAAAATCAGCAGGCTTTAGCCAGCAAGAGGGTAGCGCTTTTCTCGTCGGGCATGATGGCAGGTGACCCTGCCATGAAAGAGGAGGCCGAGCGAAGCATTGCCAAGGTGGCCTCGGCCTTCCCGGCGATCAAGCCTGTAGCTTTAGCGTACTTCGGAGGCTATCTGGATTTTAATAGTGGAAAACTCCTCGTCCGCCTCATCAGATTTACTATGAAAAAGCACTGGGAAAAGATGGGCATCGATACGAGCAAACCTTATGATACACGAGACTTCGAGGCCATTCATAAATGGGCAGGGGACGTAGCGGCAAAGGTGAGAGGAGACGCAATTTAATCCAAACAAACGTGACGAAAAACCGCTAAAACCTATTGAGCTGTCTCGCGTTAAGTTAATATCAATTTGAATCGAGAAGTGGAATCGCTTTGCAATCAATAAGATCCGCTAGCTCCACTTGCTACAGTGAGAAATGATTCAGAGGGAGAATTAATGATGACCGTAGGGAGAGTTAAATGATCGCCAGGAGAGCAGAAGAGATCGCCCCCTTTATTGTCATGGAGGTCTTGGAAAGAGCACAGGAGATGGAGCGCCAGGGAATTGATATCATCCATCTGGAGGTAGGAGAGCCGGACTTCGATATTCCTCCCGCCGTGAAAGCTGCCACCTGCAAGGCACTGGAGGAGGGGCTCACCCACTACACGCACAGTCTGGGCGACCTGGAGCTACGAGAGGCCATCTGCCGGAACTATCTGGAGGCTTATGGCGTTTCTGTAAAGCCGGAGCAAGTAGTGGTGACCTCCGGTACCTCCCCGGCCATGATGCTTGTCTTTGCGGCGCTACTGGAAAGGGGGCAAGAGGTTATCATCTCCGATCCGGGCTATGCCTGCTATCCCAATTTTATAACCTTCCTGGGAGGCGTGCCGGCTCCGGTGCCAGTCTATGAAAAGGACGGCTTTCAGTTCAGGCCGGAGGCGATACGAGAGAAGATCAGCAGAAGAACAAAGGCCATTCTCATCAACTCGCCCTCCAATCCGACAGGAAATCTGCTTTCCGAGAGCACCATGAAGGCGATAGCAGAGTGCTCGCCCTACATTATCTCTGATGAGATTTACCACGGCCTGGTCTATGAAGGCCAAGAGCACTCTATCCTGGAGTTCACCGATCACGCCTTTGTCCTGAACGGCTTTTCCAAACTCTATGCCATGACAGGGCTGCGACTTGGCTATCTCATCGCCCCAGAGAGGTTCATCCGGCCTATTCAGAAGATGCAGCAGAACTTCTTCATCTGCGCCAGCTCTCTGGCTCAGAGGGCGGGAATCGCCGCTCTGCAGGAGACCAAATCAGATGTGGCGGAGATGAAGAGGATCTACAACCAGCGCAGAAAGTTCATGATCAAACGCCTAAAGGAGCTGGGCTTTTCCATCACCGTGGAGCCGACGGGCGCCTTTTATGTCTTTGCCAATGCCAGGAGCTTTTCGGGGGACTCTTACCATCTGGCCTTCGACATCCTGGAGAAAGCGCACGTGGGTGTTACGCCGGGAATCGATTTCGGGCAAAATGGTGAGGGATATTTGAGGTTCTCTTATGCCAATTCCTTGGAGAGAATTGCCGAGGGGCTGGACAGGATTGAGCAATATCTGAAAGAGCTAGGTTAATCCAAAACGACCTCGTAGCCCTCTCTTTGCCACTTTTCTATCCCTTCGGCTAAATTATACAGCTCCCTGAATCCTAACGACCTCATGAGCAGCAACGTCAGCCTCGATCTAATGCCGATGCGGCAGTAAAGCAGGTAAGCTTCATTCCGGTCCAGCCTTGCGATTTGATCTATAAAGGAAGGCGATCTAAAATCCAGATTATATAATCGAGCCTTTGAGGTGGCCGGTGCAGTATTCCTGCGGGGTTCTCACGTCCAGGATCACCAGACACTTCGCATCAGAGGGAGTATCCCGGGACGACTTGCCGGAAAGTCGCAGGGCGAGGTCCCGAAATTCTGAAGGGCGAAGCTGCCTGTCTATGCATTCATCTGCATCGACAGGGCGCTCTGGATTTGCTGGGGAGGGATGTATCGGTTTTTCGGACATCTGATATTATGTCGGCTTGTTGCGGTAAATAAGCAACGCACAACCGCTCTGTTGGATCATTCCATGAGCTTTCTTGAGCTCATTTTTTGTCTACACCCGCCAGATCTCCTGCGGCAGACGAGTCAGCCTCTCAGCCCCATTCGCTCCGACGAGGAAGGTGTCCTCAATTCCCACCACGCCCTCTCCCGGATAGATCATCTTCGGCTCCACTGCAACGACCATGTTCTCGACAATTTCATGGTCTACGGGACCTAGCACGGGATACTCATCTATCTGCAGCCCCACTCCATGCCCCACAAATCCGGCTTTGCTGCCAGGCGGGCCTCCCAGGAAATCCTGATAGCCCATTCTCGCGCCTTCGGCCTCGCAGAGGCTCCAGATCTCGCGGCTCGACCTTCCGGGACAAAGCTGTCCGGCTATAGCCTCTTCAATCTCTAGAGCCGCCTGGTGTGCCTCCTCCAGCTTGGCCGGAAGCTTTCCCAGGCAGAATATGCGCGTCTCATCGGCAATGTAGCCGTTATAGCATCCGGCATAGTCCACCAGCACAGGCTCATTGCGCTTGATCTTGGCAAATCCCGGCCCCTGAGCAAAGAAAATGGACATGCCCTTTCCGCCCGTGGGAGAGGACACGAAGCTTGGGAAAGCGGCACTTGCGCCGGCCATGAGGTGGCCCATGGGAAGAGCCTGATTAAACCTTCTAAATGCCACCTTACCCTGATGGCCCATTAGTCTCATGGTGCTCTCCACAACGACGGCCAGATCTATCTCCCGCATACCTTCCTGAAGATGGTCTGGAACAGAAGCGATCCCGGCATCCAGGATTCGGGCCGCCTCGCGAATGAGTCCTATCTCAAAATCGGACTTCACAGAGCGAATGTGCTTGATAATCTCCGAGATATCGGAAAATTGGACATCTTCTCCCAGAGCTTTTGTTAGCCGAGCATAATTATTGTAAGGAAGCACATCCGTTTCCAGGCCGATCTTGGCGCCGGCTGGCAGATCCAGATCTTTTTTGAGGGACTTTAGGCTCCTAAGCGGCTGCACGGGGAGTGGCGATTCCTGACTGGCCCTCTCCAGGCTCTTTCTTATCATGAGGTTTGGCAGACCGTCCCTGGGAACGTAAATTAGACCGTCCTGAGCTGTGCCTGAAAAATAGCCCAGGTCCGTTGATTCAAACAATATGGCGCCGGTCAGTTCGCCCATTCGATCTTGCAGTCTCTTTATCCTGGCATCTATCTCCGAGCGGGGATGCAAAACGTAATCCATCTATTCCACCTAATCCCTATCTTACTGGCTGTCACTTCTCTGATTCGTAAATTTCGGATCAATCCTATTATAACCCTTATATTCTAGTTCTCTTCTTAACGCTATTTTATATTCATACTATTTTCATATTAGTGCCGATCTCCTCTTCCAGGTCCTGGAGGTATCTTCTCAAAACCGCCGTCCTTTCCGCAGCTAGCTTTTTGGCGCTCTTGGTATGCATGCCTGATTCCAGTTTGAGCAGCTTTCTGTAGAAATGATCCAAATTCCATCTCTTATCATCCGGCTCTCTGTCCCGGCAGAATGGATCTTCAGGATGGTAAAGCTCTCTTCCCAAAGTCCCTCCCGTGAGAAAGACCCGGGCAATTCCGATGGCGCCGATGGCATCCAGTCGGTCGGCATCCTGAAGTATCCTGGCCTCCAGAGTAACCGGAATAATTCCCTTAGAAAAGCGGTGCACATCTACGGCATAAAGCACTTTATCTCTTGCCACCTCTTCCAGACCGATCGACTCCAGGAAATCCTCCATCGTCTTTCGCCCCATGCCCTCAGACTCGCCAGGCTTCAAAGCGTGCTTTTTTTCCGATCCCACATCATGCAGCAGGGCGGCCAGAAGCAGCACCTGCATGTCCGCAGCCTCCTGTTGACCAATTATTCGGGCATTTTTGTAAACTCTCGAGATGTGCGAGAAATCATGGGCAGGATCAGCTCCCCGGTACATGGATCGGATAACGCTTACCCAGGATTCGGGATCTATTTTATCGGAGACCATCAAGAAGAGTTTGCGCCTTTGAGATAAATATTATGTTAGAGGGCAAGATGCAAAGCAAAAAAAAGATATGCAGATAGCGAAATGAAATAGGATGAAAAATAGAAAAAGTATCGAATTATTCCCGCAAACCACTAGCTGATAGGCACATAGATGATAGTGAGGATCTCCTCCGGCGCCACTTCTTTAGGATCGTTCAGATAAGCCTCTCTTATGGACCCGGTAAGCTTGCAGCCGTTTTCCTCAAGCCAGGCAAAGAGCCTCTCGTAAACCGGCACACTTTCCTCGTAAGGGCCCTTGTGAGTTATCTTGGCCATCTTTCCGCCAGAAATCTCATAGCACTTGATCTCATCGTTCTCGGGAACTTTTTTGGCAATGGGAATGCAGACCTCTATGTCGGCATTGCCTGCCTCATCAGCTTTCAGGGCTTCTTCTACGCTCTTCTCATGCCAGAGATAGAGAGGCGGCCCGACGATTATAGCATCCCTGCTCACGATATATTCAAAGAGAGCTGGAAACATCTTTGCGATCTCTTTGTAATGCCCTCTCCGCCTCATTCCTGCCACGAGCTGAGGCTTTTCTTCGACAATTGTTACTTCATTCATGCCATCACACCGTTTCATCAATTCATCAATTCAGCAACTCTGCCAAACCTTTTATAATATCTGGTCCCAATTAATGCAATTATTTCTCATTGTCAAAGAGGTGTTCTCTGTATGCTACAGCAGAATAAATCAATAAGTCCAGAAACTTCGCTTTTCCGGACAATAAAAGCGCTTGCGGCATTTATGCTGCTTGTCATGCTGACAATGCCCGCTACTGCTCATTCACCATCGCAAGTGAGCCTCGTCTATGACAGCCAAAATCAGAGCTTATTTGTAACAACGACCCACCAGGTTTCAAATCCTTCCAGCCATTATGTCTTCAAGATTTTAGTTCAGAAAAATGGAGAGCAAGTCTTAACTAAAGAATATAAGAGTCAGCCCACATCTTCCACTTTCACTTACGACTATCCTATCAATGCCACCAAGGGAGATGTTCTCAAAGCTACTGCTTTCTGCAGCATTGCGGGAAGCAGGTCTGGCGAGATCACAGTTGAAGAAGATGCAAAGCTCGCCATGTAGCAGGCAGGACATGGATATACAACTGAGTAGAAGGCATCGCTTCCTCTAAACAAGATCAATCGGCTACCAGCTGGCAGTGGTTCGTCTGCAGAACAATACTGTCGTGGGGCTAGGAGATATTCGCGGAAGGCTGGCTGATGGAAAGGTGGATGACTTTCATCGAGTAGATGGCCTATCTTGAGAGTATGAAAGATTTGGAGTCAAAGCTAAAACCTTCCAGATTAAAATTAAGCCCAAATCATCCCCAGAACCTCTTCGTCCTGGCATACTCTCTCTCTGCCTTCAGGATATCCCGGTAAAACTCCAGCTCATCCCTCTGCCTCTTTCCCACAACCCGTGCCGCTGTTTCCGGGCCCAATCCCCGGCTAGCCAGGGCGATTGCGGCCGTCTTGCCGTAGCTCAAGACCAAATTGGCATTCCGAAAGACCCGCTTCGTTCTGCGCTTGTCCTCGGCAGTCTTCTTTTTCTCCGGCTTCTTGACCACCTTGATCTCCTCCTCTTCCCAGGGCTTGAGGGCTGCCACCATGCGTGATCCGCACAAGGGACACTCCGGTTGCTCGGGCACCCGTTCCACAGCTCTCATTGATTTCCATTTCTTGCAGTTCACACAAAACAAAAGGACCCGGTCGTTCATGATGCGGTTCTTGAGAAGATCGATGACCGCCGCGTCGGCATGCTCGGGCGAAGTGACATCCCGGCCCCCGCCCCGGCCGCTTGTACCTATGGGTGAAAGCCCGCTGGTGATAATCTCGATCGAGCCGTCTTGGATTCTCTCCAGGACCCACTTCGCCCTCTCCAGATCCAGTCGGTCGTGGTAGATCTCTCGCAGCGCTTCGCGGTACATGGGCGAGCCCTCGAAGACGGCCAAAAGCTTGGCCATGCTCACCCTCTGGTAGTCCACATCTCGGGAGAAGGCCCCGAACTTGCGGGCAACATGCACCATCTTCCAGCGCAATAGAGTTGTGTTCTTGAGTGTCATCTCCAAGATAGGCTCCACATAGGTCGGATCCAGCTCGGCCAGCAGCTTTCTTATCTCCTCGGCTAGTAGTGCTTTGGGCAGCGTCAGCTCAATTCGGTAGGGATCGATCTGCAGGGCCACGTTGCTGCCAAATCTTGCCGAGAGGATGGAGGTAATGACCCGGCCCAATGTATCGTTGGTCTTGTGGCCGAAGCAGGCATTGATGATGGCCCCCTCTCCACCGCTCTCCACCACGATGTGAGCTTCATCGGGAATGGGCAGGTTCTTTTCCATCTGCTTAGCAATGAGATCGACCAGCTCCTTTGCCGCCTCTTCGTCTACCGGGTACTTTCCCTGCAGCGTGGCCACGGCCAGGTCTCTTCTGTTGCTGGCGTTGCTTTTGCCCTCGCACTCGCCCTCGCCCCCGCTTCCTTTGCTTTCTCTTCCTCCGTCGCCTTCGCTTTCCAGCACCTGCCGGATCTCCCGTCTGATGCTTCCTACCTCCTGGGCCACAGCAAAGGGAACTGGAATTTCCTCTCCCGTCCAGCTGGGAATCTCCCCGCTTCGGTGAATGGGCACCACCTTGATCTCATCATCTCCAATCTCGGTGATCTCCCAGATCTCTCCCTTGGTAACGAACGTGGCCCCCGGCTGGGCAAAGCTGATGACAAAGGCCTCATCCAATGTTCCCACGGATCTGCGGCCCACGATGTCGTAAACATTGTACCTCTTCTCATCCGGGATCATGGAGAGGTTCTCGATGTAGTACTCGCGTGCCTTGCGAGTCCTCTGTAAAACGTCGCCCTCACCCAGCCACACCAGCCTGTGCTCCGCCATCTGCGTGAGGACGTCGCTCATCTCCTCCATCAAGAGGTTCCGGAAGGGATAGGCTCTGGTGACTATTCTGTGCGCCCTCTCCAGGGCGATCTCCCCGAAATCCATCTCCAGACCCACAATCTGGTTGGCGAGCACATCTGTGGGCTTCTCGTGGATCTGAATGCCCTCTAGCTCTCCGGCCGCGGCTGCCCTGGCAATGGCGCAGCCCTCGGCTACGTCATCGGCACAGGTGGCGATGATGGTCCCGGAAGAGATGAGGCCGATCTTGTGCCCGGCCCGGCCTACGCGCTGCAGCAGGCGCGAGACCTCGCGCGGCGAGCTGTACTGGATAACGTGATCCACATCGCCGATGTCAATTCCTAGCTCCATGGAGGATGTGCAGATCAGGCCGCGCAATTGTCCGGCCTTGAAGGCCTCCTCTGCCTCTATCCGTGCCTCTACCGAGAGGCTGCCGTGGTGCACGCCAATGGGCTCGTTAAGCTGACGGAAGCGGGAGCCTAAGACCTCCGCCGCCTGCCGGGTGTTGACGAAGATGAGGCACTTTTTTGCGTGCACGGTCTCCCGGATGAAGCGAATCTGCGCTGCTAAAAGGGGTTCGCACTCCAGGGTGCCGGCCATGGCATAATCGGCGCGCGTGGGCTGAGGACTTACTACCTGAAAATCGCTTGCTCTTTCCACATCCGTTTGGATAATTCTGAAGCTACGACTGGTTCCTACAAGCAGCCTGGCCACGACCTGCGGCGAGCCGACGGTGGCGGAAAGCCCAATCCTTTGAAAGTCGCCCGCAAGCTCGGCCAGCCTCTCTAAGAGCACAGCCAGTTGCGAGCCGCGTTTGGAGGTGGCCATCTCGTGTACCTCATCGACTACGACCATCTTGACGGTGGAGAGATTTTTGCGCAGGAGCTTGCCGGTAAGCATCACCTGCAGCGTCTCCGGGGTAGTGATCAGCAGATCGGGCGGCTTTAGGGCCTGTTTTCTGCGATCTGCCTGGCTGGTGTCGCCGTGCCGAACGGCTACGGTGATGTGCAGCTTTTCCCCCCATTCGTGAAACCGGCGCAACATATCCCGATTCAGGGCGCGAAGGGGCGTGATGTAGAGGGCTTTCGTGCCTTTGCGCTCGCTAGAAGAGAGGATCTTGTGAAAGATGGGCAGGCTGGCCGCTTCGGTCTTTCCCGTGCCTGTAGGCGCGATGAGCAGAACATTTTCGCCGGACAGGATGGCAGGAATAGCCTCTTCTTGGGGCTGCGTCGGCTCGAAGATGGACTCTTCTTCGAGCCTTGCCCGGATCTGGCCATGAAGCTGGCAAAAAGCGTTCACAAATGATCAATTCCAGTGCC
>Ga0307379_10013152_pt1 | contig 10746 bp, 13 predicted proteins | sample UN2MG_FD_202237 | JGI IMG/M metagenome (GOLD analysis project Ga0307379, IMG submission 202237) | Soil microbial communities from Risofladan, Vaasa, Finland - UN-2 | ecosystem: Environmental > Terrestrial > Soil > Coastal area > Acid sulfate soil | place: Finland: Risofladan, Vaasa | collected... | reverse complement strand
AGCAGCTCCAGGGCTACCATACGCTCCTCTCGTGACTCGCCCTCCCAGAGATGCTGAACAAGGGGCAGGAAGTCCTGGAAAGGCACGTCTCTGTGCTCCCGCCGCCAGGCCTTGATGATCTTGCGAACCTCCCACACGCGCAAGCCATAGACCCTCAGGCTGGAGGGAAGCGACTTCTGGACCACCCGTTCATAGTGGGGATCGGCCCTGGCCTCTATCTCACTGAGCAGCTTGCGCTGTTCGGACACCGTACCCATAGTGGGAAGACTCCTCTTCTGCTTGAGTCGGGAGTTGATGGCTGCCGGCCACGCCGGAGCCAAGATCTCAGTGTGTTGACCCATTGTAACGGCGGTGGCACGCACGAACAAGCGCCGGCGGCTCTGCCTCGCCTCGGGCTATCATCTCCCAGCAGCAGAATGCCCTTGACAGTCTTGCTTAGTGATGGTAGTATCGCGAGCGGAAAGAACAAGCTGTGGGGTGGGAGGCCAGTTTGCACTCACGTGAGCTTTTGGGCAGGTTCTCCAGTCTTGTCTGCGGTCTCCTGGCGGTGGCTATCGCCATCGTCGCTCAGTGGCTCTTGGGTCAGAGTCGCCCTCTGGAGGCGGGCCTGCTCTACGCGGGGTCGGTGTCCCTGGCTGTCTACGCATTCCGCAAGCGGTCTGGTCCCCTTGCACCGCCCGACTTCGTGGACGTGGTCCGCAGGCGGCGCGGTGTCCTGTACGTTGGGCTGTCCTCCTTCGGTTTCGCCCTCGTGCTGGGCATTTTCTCGATTCAGCGTTTTGGTTCCTCGAGCGCGCCCTCATCCGCCTGGACGCTCCATCTGGCAAGTGTCGCGGCGTTCCTCGTGGGCGCGCGGCTGCTGGACGTGGGGAGGGGGCGCGTTATGGGGGAGCGCGCCTGGTCGCGCCCCGAGCTGGTCTTGCTCCTGGGGATCCTCGCCCTCGCCGCTCTCGTTCGATTCTGGGGACTGGACTCTCTGCCGTTCGGGACCTGGTACGACGAGGCGGAGAACGGGCTCGTCGCGCTGCGCATCCTGGAGGAACCTGACTACCTCCCCCTCTATGAGCCGCGGGTCAACTCTGCGGGGCACTACCTCCTGCTGCTGGCTGGGTCGCTGCGCCTTCTGGGTAGATCGACGTGGGCCATCAGATCGGTGAGCGCGCTCTTGGGGACGGCCTCGGTGGCCGCGGGCTATCTCGTGGGACGCGAGCTGCTCGGTCGCCGGGCAGGCCTGGTCTTCGCTTTCCTCCTGGCTGTGTCGCGGTGGAGCATCAACTTCAGCCGCATGGGCATGTACAACGTGGCCACGCCGCTCTTCGAGCTGGTGGCGCTGGGCTTCTTGCTGCGGGGGCTGCGCCGGAGACGCTTCTTCGACCTGGCCCTGGCAGGCGTCGGGCTGGGTCTGGGTTTGGTCTTCTACGTAGGCTTCCTCTCCTTTCCCCTGGTGATTGCCGTATTCCTGGTGCACACCGCTCTATCGGAGCGTAAGGTGTTGAGCCGGTCCTGGCGGGGCCTCGTGGTCCTGGCCTTGGCCCTGGCGGTGACACTAGGCCCTGTGGCCCAGTATTCGTATCTCCAGAGGGAGGACTTCTGGGAGCGTACGGGCAAGACGTCGATTTTCAAGGGCAAGACTCTGGAACAGGCGCTGCCCGCGATTGGGCAAAGCGCCGCCAAGCACATCTTGATGTTCAACTACCGGGGCGACCGGTACGGGCGGCACAACCTCTCAGGAGAGCCCATGCTGGATCCCGTGAGCGGAGCGCTGATGGTGCTGGGTTTGGGCCTCTGTTTGTGGCGCTGGCGGAGGCCGCGATCGCTGCTTCTGCCGGTGTGGCTGCTGGCTATGCTCCTGCCGGGGATACTCTCTCTGGAGTGGGAAGCGCCCCATGCTCTGCGCACCATCGGTTGCTTTCCGGCGGCCTACCTGCTGGCCGTGGTGCCCATCGACGGCCTGTGTGGGGAGTGGCGCCGGGCCTTCGCGCCTCGGCTCCGTTGGGGCTTCCTCCTCATCCTCGCCGTCCTGCTGGCGGCTGTGGGGTGCTCCAACCTCCACACGTACTTCCTTGTGCAGGCCAGGGACTTCGACACGTGGCGCGACTTTTCCACGGCGGAGACGATCACCGCTCGCTTGATGCGGGAGCTGGGAGATGGGGTAGACCTATATGTGATCTCTTACTACGCCGATCACCCCGTGCTGCGCTTTCTGGCGCCCGAGGTGACCGACTATTTTCGTATCGAGACCCACGACGATCTGCCGCTGCCCCTCTCAGAGGGGCGGGAGGCGGTGATGATCCTGGATGGGGGGAGCACCCATCTCTACGAAGAGGCGCAGGACTACTACCCCGGCGGGACCTTCGAGGAGTACGGCTCGCCGTTTGGCGGGCCGCCGGTGGTATACGTCGTCCGGCTATCGCAGGAGGACATCTCCCGTTTACAGGGTCTGATCGGCTACTACCGAAGGGGGGATGACTGGGCGAGCTCTCCATTCTTGATCAGGCAGGAATCTCAGCTCAACTTCGACTGGCCCGGGGGCGTTCCACTGGAGCTGCCCTTCCTCGTGGAGTGGAGGGGAGTGCTCCGCGCCCCAGAGTACGGCGCTTATCGCCTGGTGCTGCGCTCCCCTGCCGTCGCTGAGTTGTACCTGGACGAAACTCTTCTCCTCCGCGGTGCCGGCGAGTCATCAGCGGAGGTAGTGCTGGCCCGGGGCAACCACGACTTGCGGATGAAGACCAGCGGTGCCGAGGGGCACTTCGAGCTGGCCTGGCAGCCGCCGGGAGAGGAGGAGCAGGTGGTGCCTCCCTCCGCGCTGTACGCGGCGCCGGTAACCGCCAACGGCCTGTTGGGCAGGTACTTCCCCAACGGTGACTGGAAGCCTCCCGTGGTCTTCGCTCGTCTCGACCGGCGGCTGGGGATCTACTACCACATCCCGCCTCTGCCCATGCCCTACACCGTGGAATGGGAGGGGAGTATTCTCATCCCGGAGGGAGGCAAATACCTCTTCGCCATCCAGTCCACCGACGAGTCGGCGCTGTACATCGACGCGGAAGAGGTGGTGGCCAGCCCACGGCGCAGCGAGTACGACCAGGCGACCCTCGATCTCAAGGCAGGTTATCACGACCTGCGGGTGCGTTATGCAGCGCGGACCGACCACATGTACCTCAACCTGTACTGGACGCCTCCTGGGGGCACGAGGGAGATCATCGCTCCCGAGGTGATATTCCCTCCCACGGGTGGATGGCAGGTCTTGACTCCTCCAGCGGTGGACGAGTGAGGGAGTGAATGCGGGGGGTTGCGCAAAGACGTCGTTAGTGGTATAATGTTGTCAGGAACTCACAAGACCCCGAGTTCCTCGTGAGGTGTGCGCCTGTAGCTCAGTGGATAGAGCCGCAGACTTCGAATCTGTGTGGGCGGGGGTTCGAATCCCTCCAGGCGCACCTTGGTCCGTGCCATGGTACGCTTGACTGTGAGGACCGTCCCCCGGGCGTTGGGCGGCCTCTCACCTCTGGGAGCGGACCTGGAACGCAGATGCCTTGGGGTGCCCTGGGCGTTGTTGGGCAGGGCACAGGGTGCAGCAGGGAGGGCGGCCCAATGTGCGCGAAGCTTGGTGAAAAGGGGAAGCTGGAATTCCAACTCGTCTTTGTCGTGGAGCCCGACGAGGGCGAGTTCCACGCCTTCTGTCCGGCGCTGAAGGGATTGCATGCTCCGGGAGCGACTGTGCAGGAGGCGTTGGCAAACGCCAAGGATGCAGCGGCTGCCTATGTCCTCTCGCTGATAAAGCACGGCGATCCCATCCCCGTCGGAGTACTGACTTCCCATCGTGACGAATCCGAATCCCCGAAGAATTCGCGGAGGACTCGGGAGTACACGGAGAGAATCGCCCTCGAGATGGCATGAAGTACTCGAGAAACGTCTGGCAACAGCTCAAGAGCATCACCGCTGATGAACTGATCAGAGCTCTGGAGAAGGACGACTGGGTACGAGACATCGGAGTTGGAGCTGCGTTGGTGTACCGACATCAGGATGGGAGGATAGTCTCAATTCATTATCACCCGCGGAAGACCTACCACCGCGGTCTGCTCAAGGGGTTGTTGGACGATATAGGTTGGAATGAAGATGACCTGCGGCGGCTGAAACTGATCAAGTGACGCCGCCGACGGGAGATCACCCTCAGCGCCGCTACGCTTGCTGGTAGCGGCGTTTGCTTAGCGGGAGCCTGCCGAATAATGCCGACCGATGCTGTGGCGGGGCGGCGAATCGACGGGTGCGAAGGGTGAGCGTTCAGAGGGGTGGCGTGAGAAACGCGGGCAGTCCTGTGCCGCGCCCTTGGGCTGCGCTGGCAGCGAAGTGGATAGAGCCGCAGACTTCGAATCTGTGTGGGTGGGGGTTCGAATCCGTCCAGGCGCACTCTTCGTTTGCCAGTTGGGAATTCCAGCGACCTGCAGTTCCTCGAAGCGCTCGGCCCTCACATCAGGCGGCAGCCCCATGGCGCCTTCGGCACCCTCGTCGCTCATCGCATCCTCATGGGCACCGCCTCATTCTCAACGAGTTTGGTCTCCGCCAGACAAGAAAGCGGTCCGGTACGTGCGAGCCGCCAGACTCGACGTAGCTACTTGGGTTCGAGAATGACCGGCAGAATGGCGATACCTCCTGCACCCGCGGCCCCATCATCGTCACCCTGTCACCACGCACGCCAGCCCGCCGCAGGCGACTCCCGCGGGGCGTGCAGCCCTCCGACCACGACCCAGGAGCTCTGGGCCTAGTATCCTGACGGCACCAGTGGTGCCAATGTCTTCTGCTGGGGAGAGCCCGATTCGTCGGGCTCTCCCTTTTCGGTCGGTGTAACACGAACGCTCGTGTTGCGTCCCGGGCGCGCGTGCCCTGTTGGGCCGGAAAGGGCAGGGTGCGATGTACGAACCGTGAAGAAAGATCTACGGAACATGCCGGGCAAGCTGCACTTGCCCAACCGCACCGAGGCGGCGTCCCGAGGTGCACGCTATGAGCGGTTGGTGGCCTTGATGGGCTGTTTGTTCACGTCCACGATGTCGCTGAACCCGGCGCGCTGGAGCATAGCCTCGTACTCGTGGAAGTGCCAGGTTGCCCCGCCGTCCGAGATGGCGAAGTACCACAGCCCAGGGGCCAACGGGTTGGGGTTCTCGCGTCGAACTGCGTTGACGACCAGTGTTCCGCCCTGCACCAACGCTTCGCGCGCTCTGCGGAAGAGGCGAATGTTCTGTTCGGGACTGAAGAAATGGGTGATGTCTCCCAGGTAGACGACGTCGTAGTTCTGGGAGGGGTAGGGCACCGCCCACAGGTCGCCCGGAAGCAGTGTGACCTGGCTCCCAATGCCCAGGTCGGCTGCGACCTTGCCTGCAAGGGTCAAGATCTGTTCCCAGTCCAGCAAGGTGGCACGCACGCCGGGGTGGGCCCGGGCGAGAGCGAAGGACCTGGGCGCGGGCCCACAAGCCAGGTCCAGGACCTCCAGTCCAGCGCGGGGCTCAATTCCTACCTCCTGCCACATCTTGTCGGCCTTGGCCAGGTATGTCTGTGGCACGGCCAGATTGCCAGCATACATGCCGATCCAAGCATCTTGCATCTTGGTGGTTGTGGCGCGGTATCCGATAGGGCGCTTCCCGGTCCGGATCGCCTCCGCCAACTCGCCACTCCCCTCCCAAGCGAATTCTGACTGAAGATACCGGCCCATGTACGTGGGCTTCTCGGGGAGTAGATACTGCTCAGCCTCCGGGACCAGGCGGTACCGACCGCCCTCCTGCGCCAGCAGCTTCATGGCGCAGAGATCGTCAAGCAGCAGCCGCGTCGCCATAGGGTCCCAATGGTGCGCTGAAGCGATGGTCTCGGCGGTGTCTTCTCCAGCGGCCACCTTCGCCCAGATCTGCAATTCGAGAGCTGCGCGGAAGATCCCGACCTGGTGGATGTACGCGGTTATTTGGTCCAGGACTTCCAGGGCGGGCACAGCAGGGGGTTCGTCCATTTGGTGGTTCATCGTCGGCTCCTCCAGACGCGGATGCAGTTGGCCAGCTGGCGCTCAGGGCTGGCCCGGTCCCGCTCGTAGCGGACCACAGACTTACGGATGTAGATCAGCGCAACATCGCTCACCGCTCATCCTCCCCACTCGTGCCCATCCTCTGGCGGCTCTCCCTCCGCAGCAACAGCAAATCCCCATACTGCAGCCACTCGTTCAGCTCCTCGGCTGTGAGCGCGCGCACCATGTCCCGCACCTGCGCGTCGACACCCTCGAGCAGTTCCTCGTCGAACTCCGCCACTTGGAGACCAGCCAGCTTCATGATGCTGGCCTGCGACACCCCGAAGTACCGCGCCATCTTGTACGTGGACTCCGCGCTGGGCCGCCGACGCCCTTTGATGTACGAGCTGAACGCGTTCCTGGATAGCCCTGCCTCGACAGCCGCCGTCGTCACAGCCTTCCCGCGCAGGCGGCATGCCAGCGTCAGGAACTCTCCCAGGTCTTTCGCCTCCCGGCTGAGTCGGCTGATCTCTTGTTGTCCGTACATAGCTCACCCACCTTCATCCCAAAGTGAGGCCGGCTCCATGTCACGGCCACTCGTGTCACCAATTGTATCACGAAAAGCAACATTTGACAACGTCTACAAAGGCTGCTATACTGGCATCAAGCGGTGACGTGGTGGAGACTCATCTGCAGCCTGACCTAGACGGCCAGTATCTCGACCAGTTCGTCGCAGCGCTGGTTGATATCCTGCTCAACGGAAAGGACGAACCACGATGCGAGCCTCAAGGCGAGCGCATGGGGCTCAGCGAGGGCTCCGCGCCTGGCCTGGGGGACTCGGCTACTCTGAGGCCTACTTCTCTCGAGTGATCAAGGGCAAAAACCCTCTCACTCACCCGTTCCGGCGAAGCGCGCGCCTCTAGCTCAGTGGATAGACCCGCGGACTTCGAATCCCTCCAGGCGCACTCATTCCCATGCTTCTACCAGGTCACCGAAGATTTCCCGGAACCATGGTTTGGGGGACCACCTTCACGATCTCCCCGGATTCCACGCTCACCTCGAGCCTCTCGAATACAGAGTGCAGAACCGCCCGGCGCTCTGACGGAGAACCCTCCGCGACGAGACGGCCTTGGTCCGTGACGCGCTGCAGCGCGCTGTCGGGTTCGTATGAGCCAGGTCCCAGGAGTGACTCCAGGTGCTCGATATGGGCTGTGATCTCTGCCTTGCGTTCCAGATACCCCTCCTTGTCGAGTCCCCCTTCGAGGCGCATCTCCTTCAAGCGGACCAGCCGCGCCCGCTTCGTCTTTAGCATGGCAAGGATCTCGGTGTTTCGAGGTTCTGTCTCGATTCGTTCCTTGATCTGTTCCCTGACCATATCCTGCAGGTCCTCGGGTAGCGGTAAACCGTTGAGCAGAGCCACCGCCTGGGTCTCTAGGTCCTCGGCGTCGAAAGAGCCACGCCGCGGCTGGCAAGCTGGTCCGCTGTGGCGATATGTTGTAGTGTCTCGCTCGCCGCGGCGTCTGCCCCAGAGTCGCGCTCCGCACTCGTGACAGTGCAGGAGGCCGGTCAAGAGGTACACCCTGGAGGGGCCTCGACTCGATCCCTTGGTCCTCTTGCGTCTGACTTCCTCCACGCGGGCGGCCAGGTCTTCGTCGATGATCGGCTCGTGCTCGCCGTCGTAGATCTGGGAGTAGCTCCCTTGTCGTTCTCGGCCGACGGGGATCTGGCCGCCGTAGAGCCGCGTGTTCGTGAGCACGCTTCGAATGGACTCCTTGCAGAACGCCTTGTTTCCGTTCCGGTCTCGGAATCGGAACCCTCGATGGTTGAGCTCGGCGGCGACTTGGGCGTAGCTGTACGTGCCGCTGGCGTAGAGGTTCATCAGTAGCAGCACGATACGTGAGTCTTCGTTGGGGATGAGGTGCCCGTCTACCCGCCGGTACCCAAAGGGCGGTATCCCGATGTGAACTCCCTTCGTGCGTCGGTAGCGGATGCTCTCAGTAACCCTCTCACTGGCGAGATCGGATTCGAGGGAAGCCACGATCATCAGGATGGCGAGGAAGGCTTTGCCAATGGGCGTGGTGGTGTCGAACTGCTCGGTGACGCTCACGAGCTCCACGTCGTGCTTCTGGAGCAAGCCCAGAAACACGAAGAAGTCCTTGGGCGACCGGGACGCGCGGTCCAGGGAGTTGACCACGACCGCCACCACCTCGGGGCGGCCTAGCTGAGTCTTGAGGCGGCGCCACTCGGGGCGGTGCTTCTCGGAGCGCCCGGACCGGTGACCCTCGGCGTCTTGGTATACCTCGTAGCTCCAGCCCTTCTCGTGGCAGACGCGGATGCAGTTGTCCAGCTGCCGCTCAGGGCTGGCCCGGTCTGCCTCGTAGCGGACCATGGACCGTCGCACGTAGATCAGGGCAACACCGTTCACTCCACCACCCGGCCCCGCAACTCCCTCACGACCAGCGCCTCAACCCCGCCTGCAGCATCACAACTCGCCGGCTTCATCAGACCCGTTCACTCGCTCCCTCTCTCAGTCGCAACTTCAGTTCTCTTCTCAACAGCTGGGACAGCTCGCCATACTCATCCCCGCCCACCGCCCCAGCTATTCCACGGCAAACCGCACCACGAGCCCGACACCGATCAGCAGCATGAGCCAGCGGAAAGCGCCCTCATGCTGGGCCCCTCCAAGGCAGACTGCACTGCCAGCGCGAGACCCAGCAGTATCATCAGCCGCCGACGTAGGAAGAGAACGACCAGGACTGCTAGCCCATGTGCCGGTGCGACGGTCACCTCGTTCCGCGACATTTCGGCTCTTTTGCTAATTGTTGTTGAACCGACGGAGTTGGTCAGCAGGTTGGTCACGAGGAGAATAGCAGCAGGAGGATTGTATCACGATTCATACGACGCGGCAAGGCCGGTTGGCAACCGCGGGACGTGGAGCGCACCTTCAGGAGGCAGCACCAGACGGCGTAGTCAGGCTCGTCGTCTCCACCAGCGGGGGGAGATTTCGGTATTCAGGCTCACGTGAGCAAGGTCGATCACTCGCTCGACCTCGCTGGGCATAGGGCAGCGTATGAGGATCAATTGCGCGTCTAGCCCGGCCTCTCGTTTCTTTTGGATATTGGCCATGCGTGAATCACCAAAGGACCGAGTACCACTATTGGGCAAAGCGCTCGCAATCCTGGGGCAGCCACAGACCGCTTTTGTGACGGCGGTGACGCAGATCCCCTTGGAGCCGTATAACGTCGTCAGCTTGGTGGCATTATGTGCCAGTTTGTCGAGTTCTATCTCTATGGGAGGTGCTGGCATCACAATCTCTAGTCCTCAGACTGAGTCTCTTGATAGCGCTCTGAATGATCTCATCCAACAGATCCTTGCCGTCCTTTCCTTCCGCGCGGGCCATGAAGCCAATGTAGCTGTGAGGTTTTTCCTTGGGCGTGCACATCAGCCCCGCGAACGTGTTCCCCTCCAACAAGAACGGCCCTTCCTCGGTCAATATCGTGTCAATTCGACCAAAGTCCTTGAAACCCAACACGCGGTAGGCCCGGAGCGCCAATTGCTGCATCATCTGGGTCTCTTGGGCAGTCAGCCGAGCAGGACAAAGGAAGGAATCGTTATCTAGCTCCTTTTTCCCAAAGCTTAGTGTGATATCTCCTTTACGATACACAATCTCCAAGGGAGGAAGAGTTCTTGCATTCTCATTGCCCAAGACACCCAGGGTAATCTCTCTTCCTCGCAGGAACTTCTCTATGAGGACTGGTTGACTCATGGTCTCGAGGCTCTCCACAACTTTGCTGACCAGTTGGTCGTAGTTGTGGACAACGGACGCGTCGTTGATCCCTGCGCTACCCCGGCCAGCTACCGGTTTGACGAAAAGCGGATATTCGAAAGGCGGGTCGTCCCGAAACACCTTGCAGTCTTTCTCTGATCTGGCCAAACAGAAAGGCGATGTCGGCAGGCCCGCTTGCTGCCAGAGCCTTTTCGCCACTGATTTATCCGTGGCGATGGCTATAGTGAAGGTATCGGATCCGACGTAGGGTATCTCTAGTTCCTCAAGGATCGAGGCCTCTACCAGGCTGGAAACGTTAAAGACAAGGTCAACTTGTAAAGCCTGTAGATCGTTGATGAAATTGGGTCCCCAATGAATCTGGCAGACACTATAGCCGGCTTGAGTTAACGATTGTTCGTGATGTTCCACCTCGGCCTCTGTCTCGTCGACGACGTTGTCGGCACCGATGAGCTTCTCTTGGATTTTATAGTTTCCTCGTTTCTTGTTCAGTAGGCCGATTCTCAGGTTAGGTACTGTAGTTCGCACTTGGCTGTATCCTCTCTTGCTTCTGCCGCCCAACTATATGTTTGGCGACAGACATGTCGGCGAACATACGTATACGTGGATCGTATACACCTCTTCCGCTTCGTCAAGTGCTTCCAAACTGTCCAGCGGACTGCAGACTCGAGTCAACCTCTCTTTGCTCACCTGCGTGTACCGTTGAGTAGTCCATACATTTGGGTGCCCCAGCAATTCCTGGATGGTCCTCAGATCAACGCCATCTTCCAGCATGTGTCTGGCAAAGGAATGACGCAACGTGCGAATTGTCGCCTGGGGATTGATCCTTGCCCTCACCTTTGCCCCATTGAAGATGCGCTCTGCTCTCCGCGAGGATATGTCGGTGCCTTGCCTCTTTCCCCCGAACAACCACTCTCTCAATCCGGATTTGACGCTGGTCCGATAGAATATCGCTCACCTTCAGGCTCATCGCTTCACTCGT
>Ga0307379_10013151_pt1 | contig 10748 bp, 11 predicted proteins | sample UN2MG_FD_202237 | JGI IMG/M metagenome (GOLD analysis project Ga0307379, IMG submission 202237) | Soil microbial communities from Risofladan, Vaasa, Finland - UN-2 | ecosystem: Environmental > Terrestrial > Soil > Coastal area > Acid sulfate soil | place: Finland: Risofladan, Vaasa | collected... | reverse complement strand
CGCGGATCTGCTCCGCGGCAGCCGGGTCAGGGCAGCGCACGTCGCTCTCCTCGGCGAGGCGCCACAGCTCAATGTAGGGCAGGTCGGGCACCTGGGCGATCACGCCGCCGATCTCGGTCACATAGCTGCCCACGGCGATGCCCAGTTCGGACAACAGGAGCCGAGCCAGCGCCCCGACCGCCACGCGCGCGGCCGTCTCTCTCGCGCTGGCGCGCTCGAGCACCGGGCGCGCGTCCTGCAGCCCGTACTTGACCATGCCGGCATAGTCGGCGTGGCCCGGGCGGGGGACGGTGAGCGCAGGCAGGTCGCCCGCTTCCCATCGTTCCCGCCAGTTGGCCCAGTCGCGGTTGTCGATCCGCAGCGCGACCGGGGCGCCGGTCGTCACGCCACCGATCACGCCACCCAGGATCTGCACCCGGTCCTGCTCGATCCGTTGGCGCCCGCCGCGCCCATAACCGCCCTGGCGGCGGCGCAGGTCGCGGTCGATCGCGTTGAGGTCGACGCGCAGCCCGGCGGGCAGGCCCTCTACGATCGCGGTCAAGCACGGCCCGTGCGACTCGCCGGCCGTGTAAAAGTGTAGCCGCGTCATGCGCCCATCTCCTCCCGTAGGGCTGCCTGGCAGGCCGCGCGCATGGCGTCTACCGGGGGCCACCGCCCGGTCCAGATCTCGAAGGAGAGCGCGCCCTGCGCGATCAACATGCCCAGCCCATCGATCGTCGCTGCCCCAGCCGACCGCGCCTGTCGCAGAAGCTTGGTCTCAAGGGGGCGGTAGACCAGGTCACAGACGGCCAGGTCCGCTGGCAGGGGGCGGTCGTCAGGCCAGATCGAGGCCTCGACGTGGGGCCACATGCCGAGCGTAGTGGTATTGACCAACAGATCGGCCTCGTTCGCATGCTGCTCGAGCGCACTCGGCGTCAACGCACCGGCCTGGAGCGATGTGCTCCCGGCCCCCGAGGCCAGGTCACCGACCAATGCAGATGCACGCGCTGGCGTGCGGTTGAGGACCACGACCTCCGCTGCCCTTGCCTGGCACAGCGCATAGACGACGCCGCGCGCGCCGCCGCCCGCGCCGACGATGAGGACGCGCTTCCCCGCCGGCTCGAATCCGCCCTCGCGGAGGGCGTGGAGGAAGCCGTCCACATCCGTATTCTCGCCGCGTAGCGTGGGCTGCTCCTCTGCGTCCCGATCGATGATCACCGTGTTCACCGCGCCAAACTCGCGCACGCGCGGTGGCACCACGTCCATGGCGCGCAGCACGGCCTCTTTGTGCGGCACGGTTACGTTGGTACCGCGAAACCCCAACGCCACCAGGCCTGCGATGGCGCTGGGCACCTCGCCCGGGCGCACCGGGAAGGCCAGGTAACGCCAGTTCAGGCCCAGGATGTCAAAGGCGGCATTGTGCATCGCTGGCGAGAGGCTGTGGGCGATCGGCCAGCCGATCACGCCGACGAGCGTTGTCTGGGCGTCGATCATGGTTGCTCCTTGCGGCTCGTGTTGCGTATTCCATCAAACGTCCGGTCACGGAATACGTGCTACGCGTCACGCGCTAGCTGCGCAAACCTGCGCTTCCCTACCTGGACGATGATCCCTTCCTCCACTTCTACAGTCAGATCGATGTCGTTCACCGGTTCGCCGTCGATGCGGACGCCGCCCTGGTCGATCAGCCGCCGGGCCTGGCTCTTGGAGGGCGCCAGGCCCGCCTCGACCAGGAGGTCGACCACGTTCACCTGCGGGCTGCCCGGGCGGTAGACGGGAATGTCCGCCGGCAGGTCGCCGCGCTGGAACACGCGCCGGAACTGCGCCTCGGCCCGGGCCGCCGCACCTTCGCCATGGTACCTGGATACGATCTCGCGCGCAAGCTGCATCTTGGCCACCATCGGGTGCAGGTCGCCGTTCACCAGGCCCGCCTGAATGTCCGCGATCTCGTTGGGCCCAAAGCGCGTCACCAGCCGGTAAAAGTCCAGCATGACGTGATCGGGGAGGCTCATCACCTTGCCGTACATCTCGTGCGGCGGCTCGTCGATGCCGATATAGTTGCCGGTGGTCTGGGACATGCGCATGTGGCCGTCGGTCCCGACCAGGATCGGCATCGTCAGGAGCACCTGAGGGCGCTGCCCAAAGTGCTCTTGCAGCTTGCGCCCGGCCATGAGGTTGAAGAGCTGCTCCGTCCCGCCGACCTGCACGTCGGTCTGCAGGGACACTGCATCGTAGCCCTGCATCAGGGCGTACAGCATCTCGTGCATCCAGACCGGCTCACCTCTCTCGTGGCGTTTTGCCAGGCGCTCTTGCGCCAGGAACTGCTGCACGGTGAACTGGGAGGCCAACTCGATCACGTCCCTCAGACGGAGGTCCGCCAGCCAGTCACCGTTGTAGCGGACACGCGCCCGCTCGCGGTCGAGGACCTTGAACGCTTGCTCGGCGTACGACTTGGCCTTCTGGGCCACTTCCTCCGGCGTCTGCTGCCTGCGCGCGCTGTCTCGATCGCTGGGATCGCCGATCAGGCCGGTGATGGAGCCGATCAGAAAGGTCACCTCGTGACCCAGGTCCTGGAACTGCCGCAGCTTGTTCATGGTCACCGTGTGCCCAAGGTGCAGGTCGGGCGCGGTGGGGTCATAGCCACAATAGACGCGCAGCGGGCGCCCCTCTGCCAGGCGTTCGCGCAGCTCGGCGGCCATGACTTCCTTGATCTGGTCGTCGCCGTACTCGACCCCCTGCATCAGGATGGCCATTTGCTCGTCTATGGTAGGCATCGGTTCGCTCCTTCTCGTGGTTGTATCTCGTGCTGCTATGCGTCGAGGGCCATCTCGCGCACGAGCGAGAGCCGCTCGAGCGGGATGTGGAGCAGGTCCCAGGAAAGGGCCAGGCCGTCGACTCCGGCACCCAGGATGGCGCGCAGGTCGGCGCGGATCTGGGTCTCTGTTAGCGCGGTCACGCCCTCCAGATCAACCAGCTCGATCCCGGCCAGCAACGTGCGGACCCCCGCCGCACGGCCTTTCCGCAGATCCTCGGCCAATGCGGTGGCTGACAACCCTGGGTTGCGCAGCGCGGCGCACGTGGGCGGCAGGAGCAGGCCACAGGCGCCCGAGAGCGTGGCGAGCGCCGCCTGCTCTGTGGTGCCGGAAGCGATCAGCCACTCTGCCAGGCCCAGCAGCTCGAACGGCATGCCCGCCGGCCCGAGCGTATGGCCGTAGCTCATGACCTTGGTCCACGCCCCGTGTGTGCTCAAGGTACCCAGGTCCTGGCCGACGGTCCAGGCCAGCGAGGGGGAAAAGCAGTCCAGGCCCACCTCCAGCCCCTCGTCGCGAATCAGCTCGGAAGCGAGGGCGACGAAACGGACGACGCTCACCGCGCGAAAGCGCAGGAACTGCTGCAGGGCCTCCAGGTCAGGGTCGCCGTCCGAAGGGAAGGCAGGGTCGAGCAGCGCGTGAAGAAAGGCGACGCGCTTGCCAGGTACGCCCAGCAGGGCCTCGATCCGGCGCCGCGTCTCGTCCAGATCCATCCCGCTCTCCGCTGCGGCGCGGCGGCAGTCGGCGCAGAAGCAGGCCAACGCGTGTGCTGGGTCGCTGGCAGGCGAGGGATAGCGGATGCGGTCGAGGAACATGCCGTCATACTGGCCCGTACGGCACAGGCCACGCAGGTGGGCGAGCGCGGCCTCGCGCACGGCGGGGCGGTTGGGACAGAGAAAGGTGAACTCGGGCATGTCCTGGAAGCCGGCGACCGGCGCGCCTGTCAGGCCGATCGTCCGCCACTCGGGGCGCGGCACGATGGTGCCGTCGCCGCTGAGCAGGGGATGCCAGCGGTAGAGCCGTGCCCCTGCGCGCTCTGTCTCCTGCCGGCAAGCGCGGATCACGGCGCCGGGCAGGTTCCAGCCGAGCAGGACGTGCGTGAGGGGCAGGCGGGCGAACGCATCCCGCAGGCGCGCGGCGGCGTCGGCAGGCGCGATGGCGGCGACGCCCGGTCCGTCCTCGAGGTATTGGATCGTCAGGATCATCTCCCCTCGCACAGCCCTTGCAGCACGTCCCAGAAACCGGGGAACGAGTCGGCGATGCAGTCGGTGCCCTCGAGCGTGGTCTCTCCCTCCGCAGCCAGTGCGGCGATGACCAGGGCCATGCCCAAGCGGTGGTCGCCCTGGCTGTCGACGACGGCGCCGTGCAGCGGCACCGGGCCGTGGACGACGAACCCGTCGGCCTGCGGCTCGATCTGGGCGCCCATCTTGCTCAGCTCCGAGACGGCCGTCGCGATACGGTCGGTCTCCTTGACCCGCAGCTCGGCCGCGTCGCGGACGAGCGTGGTCCCTTCTGCCTGTGTGGCGGCGACCGCGAGGAGCGGGAACTCGTCGATCATGCGGACGACCGTGTCGCCAGCGACGGTCGTGCCCCGCAAGGGGGCGGCACGGACCAGCAGGTCGGCGACCGGCTCGCCGCCGCGATGGTGCTCCCGCAGCAGGTCGATCTGGGCACCCATGCGGCCCAGCACGTCGAGCAGCCCGGTGCGCGTGGCGTTGACGCCCACTTCCCGGATCGTCACCTCCGACCCGGGCACGAGCACTGCCGCGACGAGGAGGTAGGCCGCCGAGGAGAAATCGCCGGGCACCTGCAGCGAGAGCGGAGCGAGGGGCGCCTCGCCGGGTGGGCGGATCGTGACCTCCAGCCCGTCGGCCTCGATCTCGATGCCCATGGCGGTGAGCATCAGCTCAGTGTGGTCGCGCGCAAGGCCGCACTGGCGGATCACGGTGGGCGCGTCGGCGTACAGGCCGGCGAGCAGCAGCGCCGACTTGACCTGGGCGCTGGCGACGTTCAGATCGTGGACGCAGCCGTGCAGCGGGCCGCCCACCACGTGCAGCGGCGCGTGCCCGCCCTGATCCTTGATCTGGGCGCCCATGCGGCGCAGCGGCTCTGTCACGCGGCGCATGGGGCGGCGGAGCAGCTGCGCGTCACCGGTCAGCGTCGCTTCAAACCGCTGCCCGGCCAAGATGCCGGACAGGAGGCGCATAGTGGTGCCCGAGCGCACACAGTCCAGCGGCGCACCGGGCGCGAACAGGCCATGCAGCCCCCGCCCGTCCACGGTCAACGTCGTCTCGTCGTGGCGCTCGATGGTCACGCCCAGCGCGCGCATGCACCCTATGGTGGCCATACAGTCGCCCGACGGCAGGAAGCCGCCCACGTGGCTCTCGCCTGTTGCCAGGCTGCCGAGCATGAGCGCGCGGTGCGAGATCGACTTGTCGCCGGGCACGCACGCCGTGCCGTGCAGGGAGGCTGGGGGCGAGATGGCCCAGCGCGAGGATCTCGTTGTTGGTTCGTTCATCGTCTGATCGCTCCGGGTGTAGCCTCTCGTGTCAGGGGTACATCTCGCGGCGCGTCTCGCGGATCGCCGACAGTCTGGCGCGCAGCGCGTCCTCGTCGCCACTGGCGACCAGCTCCCTGAGCTGCTCGAGCTGCGAGAGATACACCTCTGTTGCCGCCATCACCTTGTCGCGGTTGGTGATCAGGATGTCGAGCATCATGGTCACGTCACTGCCTGCCACGCGCGAGGTGTCACGGTAGCCGCCTGCGACAATCTCCCATACCAGCGGGTCGGCCGAGGTAGTCGCGTCTGCCGTGCTGACCAGCGCGCAGGCGAGGAGGTAGGGCAGGTGACTGACCGTGGCGACGAGATAGTCTTGCCGCTGCGCCTCGACAAAGAGCGGGTTGGCACCGACCGCCTGCACCAGAGCCTGCCCCAAGGCCAACGCGCGCGTCGACGTGCGCGCCAGCGGGGAGAGGATAAAGGTGCGCTCGCGGTACAGCGCCGGGTCGGCGACTTTGATCCCCGACTTTTCCTTGCCGCACATAGGGTGGCCGCCGAGGGGCTGGACGTGCGGCGGCAGGTCGGCCATGGCGGCGACGATGTCGCCCTTGGTGCTGCCCAGGTCCATCAGCAGGCAGCCCGGCGGGAGCAGCGGCCCGATGGTTGCCAACTGCCGGAGGATGACGCGCACCGGCGTGGCCAACACAACGATGTCTGCCTCGACGGCGCCGTCCTCGAGATCCATCGTTGCCTGGTCGACCAGGCCGCCCGACAGCGCGGCCTCTATGGTCTCGGTGCGGCGTGCCACGCCGACGACGCGACGGCACTGCTCGCGCAGCGCACCCGCCAGCGAGCCGCCCATCAGCCCGAGGCCGACGATCGTCACCTGCGCGTCAGCGAGCCGGTCGACTCGTACGTCGCAAAAGTGAGGCTCTCCCTCAAGCCCGCTCACAGTGTCCTCCCCACCGCCTCGGCGACGGCGCGCAGTTCGGCCATGAGCTTGGCGAACCGCTCTGGCTTGAGCGACTGTGCGCCATCGGACAGTGCCTCCTCCGGCGAGGGATGGACCTCGATTAGCAGGCCATCGGCCCCGGCGGCGACGGCGGCCCTGGCGACTGGCCCAACCAGCTCCCACTTGCCGGTGCCGTGGCTGGGGTCGACAAAGACGGGCAAGTGGGTCAGCTGCTTGAGCATGGGCACGGCATTGATGTCGAGCGTGTTGCGCGTGTACTGCTCAAAGGTGCGGATGCCGCGCTCGCACAGCATCAGGCGGTCGTTGCCGTGCGAGAGGATGTACTCGGCCGACATCAACAGCTCTTCCATAGTGGACATCATGCCGCGCTTGAGCAGCACCGGGCGCTGCGCTTCGCCCACCGCGTTCAGGAGGGCATAGTTTTGCATGTTGCGCGCCCCGACCTGCAGGATGTCGGCGTAGGTCGAGACCATGGGCACTTGCTCGGGCGACATGACCTCGCTCACGACCAGCAGTCCGGTCTGCTCGCGTGCCTCGGCCAGGATCTTGAGCCCCTCAGGGCCCAGGCCCTGGAAGCTGTAGGGCGAGGTGCGCGGCTTGTACGCGCCGCCGCGCAAGACCTTGGCCCCTGCCTCCTTGACCGCGTGTGCCGTCTCGAGCAGCTGGCTGCGGCTCTCGATCGCGCACGGGCCAGCACAGACCACGATCCCCTTGCCGCCGGCAGTAAAGCCGTTCAGCCTCACCAGCGTATCCTGGGGCCGAAAGTCGCGGCTGGCCAGTTTGAAGGGCCGCAGGACAGGTACCGTCGACTCGACACCGCTCATGCGCCCGATTTGCTCGCGATCGATCGGACGCCCGTCACCGACCACACCGATGATCGTCCGTTCGTCTCCTTCTGAGAGGTGGACCTGCCGGCCCAGTTGTTCGATCCGCGCGGTCACGTTGGCGATCTCTCGCGCCGTTGCGTCCTTGCGCATAACGATGATCATCCCTGGTTCACCTATTGATGTACCCGTATGCCGAGAGGTGGGAGCGGCGCCAGCCACTCTGCCCCCGGCGTGGCTATTCCTTTTCTACCATCATATCGAAGAACCTGACGATGTCGTCACGTTCCTTGGTCTCGTTGAACTGCATCGCCGAGCGGGGGTGCTGGTTCAGCATTCCCGTGATCATGTAGGGGATGTCGAACCCCCAGCGCAGGTCCGCCCGCATCGGCTCGATCTGATCGCGGACGCAGCGCAGGATGGGGCGCAGGCGGTACTTGGGGTTGTGCAGAAAGCCCAGCAACTGCTCGATCGAGCAGTTGCCCGCGCCTCGTCCCAGGCCGGCGATGCTGCCATCGAGCATGTTGGCACCCAAGATGATCGCCTCGATCGTGTTCGCGTAGGCCAGCTGCTGATTGTTGTGCGCGTGCATGCCGACCATCTTCCCGCGGGGGATGGCGTGGCGCAGGTACTTGCGTATGAGATACTGGACTTGCTCCGAGTAAAAGGCACCAAAGCTGTCGACCAGGTAGATCGCGTCAACTTCTGAATCAGCCATCAGCTCGAGTGCCTCGTCGAGCTCCCATTCCTGCACCGTCGACACCGCCATCAGGTTGATAGTGGTCTCGTAGCCCTTGTCGTGCGCGTCCTTGACCATGTCCAGTGCGGTAGGCATCTGGTGGATGTAGGCCGCCACCCGGATCATGTCCAGCACGCTCTGTTCGCGCGGCAGAATGTCCTCGTGATAGTCGGTGCGCTCGGCGTCGGCCATCACCGATAGCTTGAGCCCAGTCTCATTCTCGCCGACGATGCGCCGGATGTCGTCCTCGTCGCAGAACTTCCAAGGTCCGTACTCGCTCGGGGCAAAGATGCGCTTTGAGGCCTTGTACCCCAGTTCCATATAGTCGATGCCCGCCTCGACATTCGCCTGGTAGACGGCTTTGACCGTCTCATAGTCGAACCCGTGATCGTTCATCAGGCCGCCATCGCGGATCGTACAGTCGAGCACGCGGATCTCGGACCGATAGGACAGCCAATGCCTAGCACGGCTCTCTTTTGCTTCCATCAAGTTCATCTATCCACCTCCCTCTCAATGTGCCTCGTTTGTGCTGCCGCGCAGCGAGGCAGACGGCCCCTCACATTTCGTCATCGAACGGCGTCGTCGCCGCCGGATAAGAGCCGAGCAGCTTGACAAAGGACGAGCGGCGCAGCAACCCCATCAACGCGGCCTCGGCCGCCGGGTCCTGCCAGTGTCCCTCGAAATCGAGGTAGAACAGGTACTGCCAAGGCCGGTTACGCCGTGGGCGGGACTCGATCTTGGTCAGGTTGATCCCGCGCTGGGCGAACTCACCGAGGCTGTCATAGAGCGCGCCCGGGTTGTGACGCGTAGTAAAGATCAGCGAGGTCTTGCTGCGCTGCGCGCGCGGTGGATCGTCCAGGCCCAGGACAAAGAAGCGCGTATAGTTAAAGGGCAGGTCCTCGACCTGATCGTCCAGGATCTCGAGCCCATACAGCTCGGCGGCCAACGCACTGGCGATGACGCCCGTCTCCGGCTCTGGGTCTTCGGCCAGTTCGCGCGCGCTGCCGGCAGTGTCGAAATTGGGCACCGACTCGAGGCCACGCCGCGCCAGGTAGCGCTCGCACTGGGCCAGCGCCTGCGGGTGCGACTTGACCCGCTTGAGGTCGCCCATCTCTGTCCCGAGCGCTGCCATCAGGCGATGTCGCACGCGAAGGATCACCTCGGCGCGCACGCGCAGGTCGTGCTCCATCAACAGCTCGTAGGACTGGACCACTGACCCGGCGAGCGAGTTCTCGATCGGCAACATACCAAAGTCAGCCGTGCCCTGTTCGACGGTGACGAACACGTTGCTGAAGGTGCGGCAAGGCAAGGATTCAACCTGTGGGCCAAAGAACTGCCGGATCGCTTCCTCGGAATACGCTCCGGCGATGCCTTGGAATGAGACGGTGGTCATGTATGCCTTCCTCTTTCCCTATGCCTCGTGGGCCACCAAGTCGGGCCGCAGCACCTGCGCCGCGCGCAGGTAGACGTGCTGAATCTGGTCGATCGGGCGGTCGGTGTTCCAATGGACGAGGACGCGGATGCAGCGCGGCAGGCTATCGGAGACGGCCATCTCTTGCGTGCAGAACAGAGCGGTGTGCGTCCAGCCTAGCCGGCGTGCAGCGACGGCGGGATAGACCGCGTCGAGGTCGGGCGTGGCGGTAAAGGTGACGCTGGCGACGTCTTCCTCGCGCACGCCGTTGGCGGCGATGATCTGCTCCAGGAGCTCACCCGTGGCTTCCAGGATGGCCTCCCTTTGATTGAGGGTTACTGTCGTGGCGCCGCGGATCCCCCGGCATACGGTCATGCTGCGCCTCTCCTCTACAGGTGTGACCTGGAACGAAAAAGAGCGTGGAGCTCGATTGCTCCACGCTCTTCCGTTGTGTCCAGGTCTTCTGGTGCGCTCCCCGTTCACCCGGCGTGAGGCAATCTGCCTACCCGGCCATAAAAGTAATAAAAGGAGAACGCCAAGGCACGCGCGAGGGCGGCACAACCGCCGTTGTGCATGGCATCGGTCAGTCTGAGTTCAAGCGATGGACGAGCCATGTGTCGCTCCGTGCCCAAGAATGTAGCTATCATATCGCAAACAGGGGGAAATGTCAAATCGCCTTGGATTCTGCCAGGGTCATCTGCCGGGCCAACAGTGAGATCTGCCCGGCGTGGTAAATGCTGTGCTGCATCGTGCCGTGCAGCGTCAAGTAGAACGGGCCGCGCACGCCGACCGGCTCTTGGTCGAGGATGGCATTGTCCAGTCGCTTCACCGCCCAGACGAGCGCCCGATTCGCCCTTTTGAGCTCCTGGATCGTCTCTTGCCACGCGGCCTCGGACGTATCGCTGACAGCCGGCCAGGTCGTTTCGCCCTCAACCCAAGGCTCTGCAGTGCCTTCGATGAGGGCACGGGCGTAGACCAGTTCTGCAGTCAAGTGGACGGCGATATCCCAGATGCTATGTGGGCTACTGCAGGGCCTTTCGATGGCTGTGTCGGCGGCGACGCACTCGAGCGTGCCAAGGACGGAGGGGCCATAGTAGGGTTTGCCCTCAAAGGTCTGTTGCAGCAGGCGCGCGATTCGTGCGATCTCACTCATCGTGCTCCCTTCCCATAGCCTGATTCACAAGGTACCTGGATCTTAACCACGATACGATGAGAGTTGCGACATTCCCCATCGCGATCCCCAGGTTTGCCCCAAAGTCCGACGCCGCACTACTATCAGCTCCGTCGGTGATGCCGCGAATCTCGACGAATGGAACACGGCTGAAACGACAGGCCCTTGCTCCTCCCGCGCCCTCCCAGGCAACAGCAAGTGCTCCTGTCAACCCGTGAAGCACTTGTCTCCGATCCGTATCCACCACATCCTCATCTCCGCTGGCTATGGGACCAAAGCGCACTTGGAACGAGCCGCAAACCGGTATCACGGACCGAAGCTCAGACACGATGGTCTCCGCGCTT
>Ga0307379_10013150_pt1 | contig 10748 bp, 7 predicted proteins | sample UN2MG_FD_202237 | JGI IMG/M metagenome (GOLD analysis project Ga0307379, IMG submission 202237) | Soil microbial communities from Risofladan, Vaasa, Finland - UN-2 | ecosystem: Environmental > Terrestrial > Soil > Coastal area > Acid sulfate soil | place: Finland: Risofladan, Vaasa | collected... | reverse complement strand
CAAGATCGGCAAGATGCTGGAGGCACAGCAGAAGGTGGCGGACATCCGTGTCTTCCTCGACAAGATCTACAATTCCAGCGGTCGCAAGGAAGACCTGAACTCGCTGAGCGATGCGGACATCATCAACCTGGCAAGGAACCTGGTGAAGGGCGTGCCGATGGCTACGCCGGTATTCGACGGTGCGCCGGAGGCGGCGATCAAGTACATGCTGGAGCTGGCGGACCTGCCAGCCAGCGGCCAGACCACGCTGTTCGATGGCCGCACCGGTGATGCCTTCGATCGACAGGTCACGGTCGGTTACATGTACATGCTGAAGCTCAATCACCTGGTTGATGACAAGATGCATGCCCGTTCCACCGGTCCCTACAGCCTGGTCACCCAGCAGCCGCTCGGCGGCAAGGCGCAGTTCGGTGGTCAGCGCTTCGGCGAGATGGAGGTATGGGCGCTGGAAGCCTACGGCGCCGCCTACACGCTGCAGGAGATGCTGACTGTCAAGTCCGACGACGTGAACGGACGTACCAAGATGTACAAGAACATCGTGGACGGCAACCATCACATGGACGCCGGTATGCCGGAGTCCTTCAACGTGCTGGTGAAGGAAATTCGCTCCCTCGGGCTCAACATCGAGCTGGAACAGGACTAGCTACAGGAACATGCAACAGGAATATCAGCAGCCGGTTCGCCGGTAACGCGACACTCCACGTGCAGGAGAGATGATGAAAGACTTACTGAATTTACTGAAACCGCAAGGCCACAACGATGACTTCGATGCCATTCGAATCAGCCTGACTTCACCCGACATGATCCGTTCCTGGTCGTATGGCGAGGTCAAGAAGCCGGAGACGATCAATTACCGCACCTTCAAGCCGGAACGTGACGGCCTGTTCTGTGCCAAGATCTTCGGACCGGTGAAGGACTACGAGTGCCTGTGCGGCAAGTACAAGCGCCTCAAGCACCGCGGCGTTGTGTGCGAGAAGTGCGGCGTGGAAGTCACGCTCGCCAAGGTGCGCCGCGAGCGCATGGGCCACATCGAGCTCGCCAGCCCCGCCGCGCATATCTGGTTCCTGAAGTCACTGCCCTCGCGTATCGGCCTGCTGCTCGATATGACACTGCGCGACATCGAGCGTGTGCTGTATTTCGAGGCCTACGCAGTGGTCGATCCCGGCATGACCACGCTGGAGCGCGGCCAGTTGCTGACCGATGAGGCCTACCTCGATGCCATCCAGGAAAACGGTGACGAATTCGACGCGCGTATGGGCGCCGAGGCCGTCTACGAGCTGCTCAAGGGCCTCGATCTGCATGTCGAGGCGGCCAACTTGCGCGAGGAAGGCAATTCCACCAAGTCCGAGACCAAGCTCAAGCGCATCACCAAGCGCCTCAAGCTGATCGAGTCCTTCCTCGATTCCGGCAACCGTCCGGAGTGGATGGTGCTGACAGTGCTGCCGGTGCTGCCGCCGGAACTGCGTCCGCTGGTGCCGCTTGACGGCGGCCGCTTCGCGACCTCCGACCTGAACGACCTGTACCGCCGCGTCATCAACCGCAACAACCGCCTCAAGCGTCTGCTGGAGCTGAGCGCGCCGGACATCATCGTGCGCAACGAGAAGCGCATGCTGCAGGAATCCGTCGACGCGCTGCTCGACAACGGCCGCCGCGGCCGCGCCATCACCGGCACCAACAAACGCCCGCTCAAGTCGCTGGCCGACATGATCAAGGGCAAGCAGGGCCGCTTCCGCCAGAACCTGCTCGGCAAGCGCGTCGATTACTCCGGCCGTTCCGTGATCGTGGTCGGTCCGACGCTCAAGCTGCACCAGTGCGGCCTGCCCAAGCGCATGGCGCTGGAGCTGTTCAAGCCGTTCATCTTCAGCAAGCTGCAGCTGCGCGGGCTGGCAACCACCATCAAGGCGGCGAAGAAACTGGTCGAGCGCGAGGGCCCGGAAGTCTGGGATATCCTCGAGGATGTGATTCGCGAGCACCCGGTCATGCTGAACCGCGCGCCGACCCTGCATCGCCTCGGCATCCAGGCCTTCGAGCCGGTGCTGATCGAGGGCAAGGCGATCCAGCTGCATCCGCTGGTGTGCGCCGCGTTCAACGCCGACTTCGACGGCGACCAGATGGCCGTGCACGTGCCGCTGTCGATCGAGGCGCAGCTGGAAGCGCGTGCGCTGATGATGTCGTCCAATAACATCCTGTCACCCGCCAACGGCGAGCCGATCATCGTGCCGTCGCAGGACGTGGTGCTCGGTCTGTATTACCTGACCCGCGAGTCGATCAATGCCAAGGGCGAGGGCATGGTGTTCGCCGATGTTTCCGAGGTGCACCGTGCCTACTCGACCGGCGCGGTATCGCTGCATGCGCGCGTCAGGGTGCGCATTCCGCGCTATGAACTCGACGAAAACGGCGAGGCGCAAAAGGTGAAGGGCCTGGTGGAGACTACCGTGGGCCGTTCGCTGCTGTCCGAGATCCTGCCCGGCGGGCTGACCTTCGACCTGGTCAACCGCGACATGACCAAGAAGGCGATCTCCGGCCTGATCAATGCCTGCTATCGCCGCGTCGGCCTGAAGGAGACCGTGATCTTCGCTGACCAGTTGATGTACATGGGCTTTACCTACGCCACCCGTTCCGCGGTCTCGTTCGGCATCAACGACATGACCATTCCCGAGGTCAAGGCGAAGATCCTCGAGGATGCCGAGGACGAGGTGCTGGAGATCGAGAACCAGTACACCTCCGGCCTGGTCACCATGGGCGAACGCTACAACAAGGTGGTCGATATCTGGTCGCGCACCAACGAGCAGGTTGCCAAGGCAATGATGGAGGTGCTTGGACACGAGGAAAAGATTGACGCCAAGGGCAACAAGGTCAGGCAGCCGTCATTCAATTCCGTATACATGATAGCCGATTCCGGCGCGCGTGGTTCCGCCGCCCAGATCCGTCAGCTGGCCGGTATGCGCGGCCTGATGGCGAAGCCGGACGGCTCCATCATCGAGACGCCGATCACGGCGAACTTCCGCGAAGGCCTGGATGTGCTGCAGTACTTCATCTCCACGCACGGTGCGCGCAAGGGTCTCGCCGATACGGCGCTGAAGACCGCCAACTCCGGATACCTGACCCGCCGCCTGGTCGACGTGGCGCAGGACCTGGTCATCATCGGCGATGACTGCGGCACCGAAGAGGGGCTGTACATGACGCCGCTGGTCGAAGGCGGTGATGTGGTGGAACCGCTGCGCGAACGCGTGCTGGGCCGCCTGACGGCCGAGGACGTGCTGCGCCCCGGCAGCGACGAGGTGGTGGCAGCGCGCAACTCCCTGCTCGACGAGGAGTGGGTCGACCAGCTGGAGGCGCTGGGCGTCGACGAGCTGAAGGTGCGTTCGCCGATTACCTGCGACAACCGCTACGGCGTGTGCGCCGCCTGCTACGGTCGCGACCTGGCGCGTGGCCACATGGTCAACGGCGGCGAGGCCATCGGCGTGATCGCCGCGCAGTCCATCGGGGAGCCGGGCACGCAGCTGACCATGCGTACCTTCCACATCGGTGGTGCCGCCAGCCGTGCCGCCACTGTCAACAGCGTCGAGGTGAAATCCGGCGGTACCGTTCGCCTGCACAATATCAAGACGGTCAGCAACCGCCACGGCAACCTGGTCGCGGTGTCGCGTTCCGGTGAAATCGGCCTGGTGGACGAGTTCGGCCGCGAGCGCGAGCGCTACAAGGTCCCGTACGGTTCCGTGATCAGCGCCGCCGACGGCGACGCGGTGAAGGGCGGCAGCGTCATCGCGACCTGGGACCCGCACACCCACCCGATCGTCACCGAGGTGGCCGGTGTCGCCCGCTTCTCGGACTTTATCGACGGCGTTACCGTTCAGGAGTCCACCGACGAGGTGACCGGCCTGACCAGCCTGGTGATCACCGATCCCAAGTCCCGCGGCAGTGCCGCCAAGGACCTGCGGCCGATGGTCAAGCTGGTCGATACCAAGGGCAAGTCGCTCAAGCTGGCCGGTACGGATCTGGATGCGCAGTACTTCCTGCCGTCCGGCGCGGTGGTCGGGCTGGAGGACAGCGCCGAGGTGTGCGTGGGTGACGTCATCGCGCGTATTCCGCAGGAATCGTCAAAAACCCGTGACATCACCGGTGGTCTGCCCCGCGTGGCCGACCTGTTCGAGGCGCGCAAGCCGAAGGAGCCTGCCATTCTGGCAGAAATCTCAGGTACGGTCGGCTTCGGCAAGGATACCAAGGGCAAGCAGCGGGTGATCATCACCGCCGCCGAGGGCGAGACCCACGAGGAACTGATCCCGAAGTGGCGCCATGTCACCATCTTCGAGGGCGAGCATATCGAGAAGGGCGAGACCCTGGTCGACGGCGAGCCCGGCGCCCATGACATCCTGCGTCTGCTGGGGACCTCCACCATGGCCGGCTACCTGGTCAAGGAGATCCAGGACGTCTACCGGCTACAGGGCGTGAAAATCAACGACAAGCACATCGAGGTCATCCTGCGCCAGATGCTGCGCAAGGTGGAGATCGTCAACGGCAACGAAAGTCGCTTCCTCAAGGGCGAACAGGTGGAAAAATCCCGCGTTCTGGAGGAGACCGAGGTGCTGCAGCGGAGCGGCAAGCAACCGGCCGAGTGGACGCCGCTGCTGCTGGGCATCACCAAGGCCTCGCTGGCGACCGAGTCCTTCATCTCGGCGGCCTCCTTCCAGGAGACCACCCGGGTGCTGACGGAGGCCTCGGTGCGTGGCAGCCGCGATCCCCTGCGCGGTCTGAAGGAGAACGTTATCGTGGGCCGCCTGATCCCGGCCGGTACCGGCCTGGCCTACCACGCGGCGCGCCACCGTCAACGCGAGGTCATTCCCATGGATATATCCGAGGAAATGGCGGCCGTGGATGCGGTGGATGAGGGGCAAATGGAGGGCGTGACCGCGCCCTCCGCGGCCGAATCTTCTGCAGAAGAATAGAAAACAACCTTGACAGGGCAGTGCCCTGCTTCTAAAATTCCGCTCCTTTCGACAGGCCGGTCCTACCGGCCTGTCGTTTGTTTTCAGCTACAGAATAATTTCGATCTAATTCTCGGGGTTTTGTTGAGTAATGGCCACAATCAATCAATTAGTACGCAAGCCGCGCTCCCGTAAACGGGAGAAAAGTACCGTACCGGCGCTGGAGGCCTGTCCCCAGAAGCGCGGTGTCTGCACGCGCGTCTACACCACGACCCCGAAGAAGCCGAACTCGGCGCTGCGCAAGGTCGCGCGCGTGCGGCTGACCAACGGTTTCGAGGTCACCACCTATATTGGTGGCGAGGGCCACAACCTGCAGGAGCACTCGGTGGTGCTGATCCGCGGTGGTCGTGTCAAGGATTTGCCGGGTGTGCGTTACCACACCGTGCGCGGCAGCCTCGACACCTCCGGTGTCACCAGTCGCCGCCAGGGCCGCTCCAAGTACGGTGCCAAGCGTCCGAAGTCATAGTCCAGGTCGAACAACGAACAGCGATTTGAGAAAGCATAATGTCCAGAAGAAGAGTTATTGGTTCACGTGAAATCCTGCCGGATCCCAAGTACGGGAACCTGATGCTGGCCAAGTTCATCAACATGGTCATGGAGTCGGGCAAGAAGTCAGTTGCCGAGCGCATCATCTACGGCGCGCTCAGCCAGATTGCCGGCAAGGGCAACAAGGACCCGGTTGAAGTGCTGGACAAGGCACTGGACAACGTGCGTCCGATGGTCGAGGTGAAGTCCCGCCGCGTCGGTGGCGCCACCTACCAGGTGCCGATCGAGGTGCGCCCGGTGCGCCGTACCACGCTGGCCATGCGCTGGGTACTGGATGCCGCGCGCAAGCGCAGCGAGAAGTCCATGCCGCTGCGCCTGGCCGGTGAACTGATGGATGCGGCCGAGAGCCGCGGTGCCGCGGTCAAGAAGCGTGAAGATACGCACCGCATGGCGGAAGCCAACAAGGCGTTCTCGCATTACCGCTGGTAAGCAGACGCCGCAATAGACAGAGACCAGGACTACAACCGTGCCCAGAACCACACCCATCGAGCGCTACCGGAACATCGGTATCTCCGCGCACATCGATGCCGGCAAGACCACGACGACCGAGCGTGTCTTGTTCTATACGGGTGTGAGCCACAAAATCGGCGAAGTGCACGATGGTGCCGCGGTCATGGACTGGATGGAGCAGGAGCAGGAGCGCGGCATCACCATTACCTCCGCCGCCACGACCTGTTTCTGGGCCGGCATGGGCAAGCAGTATCCGATGCACCGCATCAACATCATCGATACCCCCGGCCACGTCGACTTTACCATCGAGGTGGAGCGTTCCATGCGCGTGCTGGACGGCGCCTGCATGCTGTACTGTGCGGTCGGCGGCGTGCAGCCGCAGTCGGAAACAGTCTGGCGCCAGGCCACCAAGTACAAGGTGCCGCGCCTTGCCTTCGTCAACAAGATGGACCGCGCCGGCGCTGATTTCTTCAAGGTCGAGCGCCAGCTGCGCGAGCGCCTGCATGCCAGCCCGGTGCCGGTGCAGATCCCGATCGGCGCGGAAGACAAGTTCCGGGGCGTCGTCGACCTGATCAAGATGAAGGCCATCCTGTGGAGCGAGGAGGACATGGGTACCGCCTTCACCTACGAGGAGATCCCGGCCGAGTTGCTGGAAACCGCCCGGAAATGGCGTGAAAAGATGCTCGAGGCCGCGGCCGAGGCCAGCGAAGAGCTGATGGAGAAGTACCTCGAGCAGGGCAATCTGGACGAGGAAGAAATCCGCACTGCGCTGCGCCGGCGCACCATCGATCTCGAGATCGTGCCGATGCTGTGCGGCTCCGCATTCAAGAACAAGGGTGTGCAGGCCATGCTGGATGCCGTCGTCGATTACATGCCGGCGCCTACCGAGGTTCCTGCCATCAAGGGTATCGACCTGGATTCCGACCAGCCGGTCGAACGTCATGCCGATGACAGCGAGCCCTTCTCCGCGCTGGCCTTCAAGATCGCGACCGACCCGTTCGTCGGTACGCTGACCTTTATCCGCGTCTATTCCGGGGTGATGAAATCCGGCGACAGCGTGCGTAACTCCGCCAGCGGCAACAAGGAGCGCATCGGCCGCATCCTGCAGATGCATGCCAACCAGCGCGAGGAACTCAAGGAAGTGCGCGCCGGCGACATCGCGGCCTGCGTCGGCCTGAAGGACATCGTGACCGGCACGACACTGTCAGCACTGGATCATTCGGTCATGCTGGAGCGCATGGAATTCCCGGAGCCGGTGATCTCCGTGGCCGTGGAGCCGCGTACCAAGAGCGACCAGGAAAAGATGGGTATCGCGTTGCAGAAGCTGGCGCAGGAAGACCCGTCGTTCCGTGTGCACACCGACCAGGAATCCGGCCAGACCATCATCTCCGGTATGGGTGAACTGCACCTCGAGATCATTGTCGAGCGCATGAAGCGCGAATTCAAGGTCGAGGCCAATGTCGGCGCGCCGCAGGTGGCCTACCGTGAGACCATTCGCAAGCCGGTCGAGGCAGAAGGCAAGTTCGTGCGCCAGTCCGGTGGCCGCGGCCAGTACGGCCATGTCTGGCTCAAGCTGGAGCCGCAGGAGCCGGGTATCGGCTACGAATTCGTCAACGGCATCGTGGGCGGCGTGGTGCCGAAGGAATACATTCCGGCGGTGGACAAGGGTATCCAGGAACAGCTGCAAAACGGTGTGGTTGCCGGTTACCCGGTAGTTGATGTTAAGGTCACCCTGTTTGACGGCTCGTACCACGATGTTGACTCCAACGAAATGGCGTTCAAGATCGCCGGTTCCATGGGATTCCGGGAGGGTGCGCTGAAGGCGAAGCCGGTGCTGCTCGAGCCGATCATGGCGGTCGAGGTGGAGACTCCTGAAGAATACATGGGTGATGTCATGGGCGACCTGAACCGCCGCCGCGGCATCATCGGCGGCATGGAGGACAATGCCGGCATCAAGCTGCTGCATGCCGATGTGCCGCTGGCCGAGATGTTCGGCTACTCGACCTCGCTGCGCTCGCAGACCCAGGGTCGTGCGACCTATACGATGCAGTTCAAGAAATACGCGGAGGCCCCGGCCAACGTCGCCGAGGCAGTCGTCAAGAAGGCATCCTGAGCTTTTTCAATCTGACGAACATAGAGGAATACAGTCGTGTCAAAGGAAAAATTTCAACGAACGAAGCCGCACGTGAATGTGGGAACGATTGGACACGTGGATCACGGGAAGACGACGTTGACGGCGGCGATCACGAAGGTGATGGCGGAGCTGCGCGGTGGCGAATTCAAGGCCTATGACCAGATTGACAATGCGCCGGAAGAGCGTGCGCGCGGCATTACGATTGCGACGGCGCACGTGGAGTACGAGTCGGAGGCGCGTCACTACGCGCACGTGGATTGTCCGGGGCATGCGGATTATGTGAAGAACATGATCACGGGTGCGGCGCAGATGGACGGAGCGATCCTGGTGGTGAGTGCGGCGGACGGACCGATGCCGCAGACGCGCGAGCACATATTGCTGAGTCGTCAGGTAGGTGTTCCGTACATTCTGGTGTACATGAACAAGGCGGACATGGTTGACGATGCGGAGCTTCTGGAGCTGGTTGAGATGGAGATCCGGGAGTTGCTGGACAAGTATGATTTTCCGGGGGATGACACGCCGATTGTGACGGGATCTGCCCTGAAGGCGCTGGAGGGTGACACGAGCGAGATTGGTGTGCCGTCGATTGTGAAGCTGGTCGAGGAGATGGATCGTTACATACCGGAGCCGGAGCGTGCGATAGACGGTGGATTTTTGATGCCGGTGGAGGATGTGTTTTCGATATCGGGCCGCGGCACGGTGGTAACGGGTCGTATCGAGCGCGGGATTGTGAAGGTTGGCGACGAGATCGAGATTGTGGGGATCAACCCGACGATGAAGACGACGTGCACGGGTGTCGAGATGTTCCGCAAGTTGCTGGACCAGGGGCAGGCGGGCGACAACGTGGGTGTATTGCTGCGCGGCACGAAGCGCGAGGAAGTGGAGCGTGGTCAGGTGTTGTGCAAGCCGGGCAGCATCAAGCCGCACACGAAGTTCGAGTGCGAGGTGTACGTGCTGAGCAAGGAAGAGGGTGGTCGCCATACGCCGTTTTTCAGCAATTACCGTCCGCAGTTTTATTTCCGCACGACGGACGTGACGGGTGCGGTGGATCTGCCGGAAGGTGTGGAGATGGTGATGCCGGGTGACAACGTGAAGATGACGGTGTCGCTGATTGCACCGATTGCGATGGAAGACGGGCTGCGCTTCGCGATTCGCGAGGGCGGACGCACGGTCGGTGCCGGCGTGGTGTCGAAGATTATCGAATAACGGGTTTGACGGGTATCTAGGCCAGTAGCTCAATTGGCAGAGCGGCGGTCTCCAAAACCGCAGGTTGGGGGTTCGATTCCCTCCTGGCCTGCCATTAAAGGCAGACCGGTCAGAACCCGTCATGTTGGCGCACACAAGAAGCTGGACTCAGGGGCGCGACCCCGCTTATTCATCATATGAATGCAAAGGTTGAAACAGAAGTTAGCCGGTTCGATGGCCTGAAGATGACGCTGGCGGTGCTGTTGCTGGCCGGCGGCATCGGTGCTTTCTACTACTTCGGGGACCAGTTGCTGGTGGTGCGCGTGCTCGGCCTGCTCGCGGTTGCGGGCGTTGCCGTGTTCATCGCGGCGCAGTCCAGCATGGGCAAGGGCGTGCTCGGTTTCGTGACCGGTGCGCAGTCCGAGGTGCGGCGCGTGGTCTGGCCGACGCGTGCGGAAACCGTGCAGACCACGCTGGCCGTGCTGTTTATCGTATTGCTGGTCGGTATAGCCCTGTGGCTGCTGGACATGGTCCTGCTCTGGGCAATCAAGTTACTGACTGGCCAGGGAGGCTGACGATGTCATTTCAGTGGTATGTCGTACAGGCCTATTCGGGGTTTGAGAACCAGGTCAAGCGTGCGCTGGAAGAACGCATTGCACGCGCGCAAATGCAGGATGCGTTCGGCGACATCCTGGTGCCGACCGAGGAAGTGGTCGAGATGCGCGAGGGCGCAAAGCGCAAGAGCGAGCGCAAGTTCTTCCCGGGCTATGTGCTGGTGCAGATGGACATGAACGAGGACACCTGGCACCTGGTCAAGGATGCGCCCAAGGTGCTTGGCTTTATCGGCGGAACCAGCGATCGGCCCGCGCCGATCACCCAGCGCGAGGCCGATGCCATCCTGCAGCGCGTGCAGGAAGGCGCGGAGAAGCCGCGGCCGAAGGTGCTGTTCGAGGTCGGCGAGGTGGTGCGCGTCACCGACGGGCCGTTCAACGACTTCAACGGCGTGGTGGAAGAAGTCAATTATGAAAAGAGCCGGCTGCGGGTCTCGGTCCTGATCTTCGGTCGCTCGACACCGGTCGAACTCGAGTTCGGCCAGGTGGAGAAGGCGTAATTATTATTTGGTGCAGGAGTGGATCTCATCCGCGATGATCTTCGAAAATCCGAAGATCGCGCTTGAGAAGCGCTCCTGCAGGTTTTTGTAGCAACAGGGGAGCCGCGAGGCGCTTGTACCCACAGGAGTAAGCATGGCAAAGAAAATAGTGGCCTATATCAAGCTGCAGGTGCCTGCCGGTGCTGCCAACCCGAGTCCGCCGGTCGGTCCGGCGCTGGGTCAGCACGGCGTCAACATCATGGAGTTCTGCAAGGCGTTCAACGCGCAGACGCAGAGCCTGGAGAAGAATCTTCCGATCCCGGTGGTCATCACGGTCTACAGCGATCGCAGTTTTTCC
>Ga0307379_10013147_pt1 | contig 10749 bp, 10 predicted proteins | sample UN2MG_FD_202237 | JGI IMG/M metagenome (GOLD analysis project Ga0307379, IMG submission 202237) | Soil microbial communities from Risofladan, Vaasa, Finland - UN-2 | ecosystem: Environmental > Terrestrial > Soil > Coastal area > Acid sulfate soil | place: Finland: Risofladan, Vaasa | collected... | reverse complement strand
TACCAAATTCGTATGGGTAACCAATCTTTTAGTAAGTAAAAATAATTTCAGTAAAATAGCCAGAGGAGGAAGACTAAGATGGAAAATTGAAAATGAAGGATTTAATACACAAAAAAATAGGGGATATAACCTGGAACACTCATATAGCAAAAACGAAGTGGCAATGAAAAATTATTATCTGCTGCTGCAGATTGCCCACATCATCAGTCAACTGATGGAGAAAGGCCTGCTCAAAGATAAAATAGAAAAAATCTTTGGCAGCATTACCAATGTTTTTTTCAAACTCCTGGAAGAGTTAAGAACTATGCTCTTCTGTCAAAAGGATCTGGAAAGGTGTATCTCTAAACCGTTCCAGATAAGGCTTTCATGTGCCCCGCCTTAAAGACAAAAGGTGTTTTCCAGGTACTATCCCCCAATAATTTATACTATCATATTTAGTGGGGAAAGTCTGTCCCAATAATTAGGCGTGTCCAATTATGCTAATGGGAGTGTATTTATTGGTAAAATAAAAAAATCATTCGTAGGAGCTGAAATTTCATCTTCACTCTTTACTTCTTTCCATAAATCTTTTAATCTTATTTGTGTAAGATCTTGCATGGCGTATCTCCTTTCTTATAGTTTTTTAATAATTATTATTTGAAAGGATACGCCATTAATTTATTTTTTAAATTACTTTTACACAAAAAATTTTACCCTACCCAAATCCCCTTATACCAAAAATTATCACTAAAAGTAAAACAATTGCAATTCTTAGGAGTACCTTATAAGAAAATAGCTAAAAACTTAAATTTTAGTAAGACTACAGTTATGAGATCTTGTAAATATAAAAGAAGATGAAAAATAATTTTTCTATCTATAGAAAAATTATTTCTTTTACCAAAAGATTTAAACTTTAAGTTATTTTCTTTTAAATAACTCTTTCACTCTCTTGAAGTGGAAATTTAACAACTCACTTGCTTCCCGAGCTTTATTATCAAATAAATAATCAACTATTTTTTTATGGTGGTTAAAACTGGTTTCCATATCCAATTCAAAACCTTTAGAATAACGTAAAACTTGAATACTTGACATATCGCTTACTTTTTTCAATATTCCATTGCTAGTAGCTTCTACTATATAATGATGAAATTTCCTATCTAAATCATAATATTTTTGTACATCTTTTTCCTTAAAAGCTTTCTCAAAATCATTCAAAAACTCAAGTAACCTTTCTTTAATTTCCTTGCTTAAAATTTCAGCTAATTTAAATATACTTATTGATTCTATAACTGCTCGAATATCTAGAATATCGCTTAACTCATCTTCCGTTACTTCTTTCACATAAAAACCTTTTTGTGGATACGAAATAACTAATCCATCATTTTCTAACATAGTTAAAGCATGTCTCAATGGAATTCTACTAATACCTAATTGAACAGCCATTTTTTCTTGTTTAATCTTTTCCCCAGACTTTAAAGTGTTGTTTAATATCAAATCTTTCAATATTTTATAAGCCATTACACCAAGACTTTGGTGTTTAATTCCAATATCCATAAATAAAACTCCATTCAAAATTCTAAAATTATTAAACCAAATTTTACTAACTTTTTTTTAATAGTAAAGACAAAATTTACAATATTATAAAAGAAAAACACCTAAATGTTATAAAAATCGAGTCAATTAATTACTATTAATGCATCAACCAATATATAATTCCCAATTATTTAGTAAAACTATAAAAATTCTCGTATTCTTTTCCAACATATAGGACATTATTTTTTGCTCTTAAATACTCCATCAATCCTACTATTCCATCTTCTCTACCTATTCCAGAATTTTTATTACCTCCATAAGGAGCTTCAATTTTTGATCCTTCATTTGTATTCATCCAAACTATACCAGCATTTAACTTTCTAGCTGTCCAATATAACGTTCTAACATTCTCACTCCAAATAGTTGCACCTAATGCATACTTTGAGTCATTTGCCATTTTTATTGCATCATCAAGGTTTCTATATTTAAGTACTATCAAAACAGGTCCAAATATTTCTTCTTGAACACATCTCATAGAATTAGAATCAACTTCAAGTATAGTAGGCTTATAAAAATTACCCTTATCACATGGTGGAGTTATACACCGTTCTCCTCCAGTAATCAACCTAGCACCATTTGCTATAGCTTCTTGTACAAACCCATCAACCTTTTGAAGATGCTCTTTACTAATTAAAGCTCCTATTTGGGTTTCCGGATCTAAAGTATCTCCCATTTTGAGGCTATTAACTCTTCTTAACAGTAATTCCATAAATTCATCATAAATATCCTCATGTAAATATAGCCTGGTAGAAGCACAGCATACTTCACCTGTTACCAAGTTAAAACCTATAATTAAAGTGTTGACTGCTCCATTAATATCACAATCATGCTCAGCAATGAATGGTCCCTTTCCGCCTAACTCAAGAATAACTTTTTTCAAATTTCCTTCAGCAGAAGCTTTAATTACTCTTCGGGCTGTTTCAACAGAACCCGTAAATGATATTAAATTTATATCATCATGTTTTAGTAGAGCTTCACCAGTAATACTTCCTGTTCCAGACACAACATTAAATACTCCAGCAGGTAAACCTACTTCTTTAAAAATTTCACCAAGTAATGTACAAGTTATGGGAGCTAGAGATGAAGCTTTTAATACAACAGTATTACCAACAGCCAGCGCAGGAGAAATAGACCTTGTAGCTATATGAAGTGGGAAATTCCATGGAACTATGGTCGCAACAACTCCATATGGTTCATAAGTAACATAATCAAAGAAATCTTTTCCAGGTAGCGGAATAACCTGACCTCTAATTTCTCTTGCTAAATTGGCAAAATATTCAAGTGCTCTTATTGCCATGTCTATGTCTATTTGTTTTGTTTCAAATATTGGCTTACCAACATCTCTTGCTTCCCATTCGGCAAGTTCTGACTTTCTTCTTCTCATAATATTAGCTGCTTTGACAAGATAGTTGGCTCTTTCATCAGCATCAAGTTCAGACCAACCACCATTGAAGGCATTTCTTGCAGCCTTAACAGCATCGTCAACATCTTTATCAGATGCTAACGCTAACTCTGTAATTACTTCATTTTTTGATGGATCAAATGTTTTAAATGTTTTACCATCAGAGGCATCAACCCATTGGTTATTGATAAAAAGTTTTAATTTTTTCATCTTTATTCTCCTTTTACCTAAATTTTATCTTACTGGTTTTATCTATCTTTTAACCACTACTGGTATATTCAATAGACGGGCAAATTCTTCCAGTTCAACCAAAATGTCACCGTATACAATTCCATTATGCTGGGGTATACCATTATCCAGTAATGAGTTAATAAATTTCATATTTCCACATCTCATTTTTACCAACATATTACTACCTCTCATTAATGGTTTTGATCTAACTGCTTCCCCAACTGCAGCGTGGAGTGTAAATTCACCTCTAATAGAATTAAGCCTGCATATAGTCACTGTACCATCTTTTAGGGCAGCAGTTTGTGATAAGCCTTTTACAACTGGTTCAATAACTGGTTTTGACTTGGATAAATTATAAGGTGCATTGCCACAATGCCAGAATAGAATTGAATCATATTCTTCTATTAAATTAACAAAATCAGCAAACCATGGTGTTCTTCCTGTTATTGCATATTGAACCATCATAGTTAATGATCCATCTACATCAGCTTCACAGGCAGCCATTACACCTTCTGCATTACATCTACCATTTGCCGGACATACTGGAGTCATGTTTATATCTCTCAATTCAGGCCAGCAGTCTACGGCATATGACTGAAGATTATTTTCCTTTATAGCTTTTTTCATTGCTAGATATACCCTGGATAATCCCTTTGCTTCATCAAAATCAGAATCTTTAATATTAAAAATATCTTTTTGAATTTCCATATCAGCTTCTACATCTTTTTCGCTAACATTCTTGATATCTCGAATCAAACAAGGAAAAGAAATATTTTTTATAGTTGTTCCAAATAACTTTTTAATAGCTAGCTCATCATATCCAGCAACTTCGAATCCATCTGGCCTCATACCTATGATTCCTATAATAGCTTCTTTTAAATAGGCTATAGCTCTTATAGCACCAATAAAAACTTTAACCCTATTTTGGGTCCCTTTATTTTTAATGTTTCCATACACAAAAGAAAATCTTTTATCTAGATTTTTTAGGACTGCTCCCTGTGCCATAACCGCAACCATTGATCCTACAAAATTTCTTCGTGGTATTCCAAACTCTTCAAGTCCCCATAATAAATATGGAATTTCAAGATTTCTTGCAATCTCAACAGTCAAATCAGCTGTATTGAAAGTACCGTTGAATACAATAACCGCATCTATATCATTAGCTTGTAAATACTTCCAGGCTTTAGTAGCCTGTTCTAGCCTAAAAATAGCTTCTTTATAATCAATCAAATCAACGTTTAATTCACTTTCCAAATATTTTTTTGTATAATCCACATATTTTGTAGCTTCTTCTTTATCTTCCTTTTCTAAATGTTCTAAGGTTAGATTAACAAATCCAATTTTTAATTTTCTAAAACTACTTAACATCTAAAAACCTCCAAAATTTTTTAAATAATATAAACTCTTATAAAATACTCAAGAAAAGTTTTTTAACTTCCTCCCTGGCAAATATCTTAGGATGAACATCCAGCATACCTTTGGTGTATTTAAAGACATCATCTACCAATGAATCTACCATATCCTTTTTAACTCCTAAATTAGATAAACTAATGTCCAGATCCACCTGCTTTATCAATTTTTTTACAGCTTCTGAAGAAGACTCGGCTGCTTCTTTTATTGTAAGCTTTGAAACATTCCCTTCAAATAGCTCATTTATTTTTGCAAACTTTTCTAAATTTGATGTCCATGAATACTTAATAACAGGCTCTAAACATACCGCTAGGGTAATGCCGTGATCCAAGTTAAGTCTACCACTAAGTACATGCCCCATACAATGAACTAAAGTAGTTCCGACATGGGTAATAGCTAATCCAGAAAGAGTACTTGCCCAAGACATCTGTTCCCTAGCTATTAAATTTCTACCATCTGCCACAGCTTCAGGCAGGTATCTTGCTATTATTTTTATTGCCTCTTTAGCAAATAATTCCGAATAAGGATTAGAATTTATATTTATATATGACTCAATAGCATGTGATAAAGCATCTATCCCTGTACCAGCAGTTAATATTTTTGGTAAGGTCAATGTCAATTCTGGATCAATAATTGCAACCCTGGGAACAATAAATTCACTTCCTAAAAACGACTTTTCAAAAGTTTCTGGATTTGTAACTACTGCCCATTTTGTAACCTCGGATCCTGTTCCAGAAGTTGTGGGAACAGCAATCACAGGGTAGGTAGACTCCGTTATATCGAGAGCATCTCTATAATCTAAATAAACATAATTCCATATATCTTTAGGATGGGAAGCTCTTATCGCTACTGCTTTAGCAAAATCCATTGAACTGCCACCTCCTATACCAATTAAATAATCACAGCCTTCTTTTTTAAAGATTTCATCAGTTTTATCAACTAAAATTGATGTAGGATTTGGAGTTACTCCAGTGAAGAGATAATAATCAATGTAATTAGCATCCAATAATTTTAAAATGTTATCCAGAACTTCAAATCCTTCATGAAAAGATGTAGTTATAAATGCTTTTTTCCCAAAATTCTTTGCATTTTCAGGAAGTTCTGCTATCCTACCATTACCAAAAATAATTTTACCTGGTATATAACCCTCAAAATTCATTATAATCACCTTCTCTTATTCTGGACGTTTTAATAATAAATTAACATTTTCCAATAATATATATATATTAAAAAAATTGACTTGATATAAATTCAAAAATAATTATATTTCATTTCAGTTTAAACCTATCTTTCCACTCTGGCACTACCGCCACCAACAATTTTTTCTACTTCCTTTAGTGAAGCCATAGTAGTATCACCAGGAGTAGTCATAGCCAGAGCTCCATGAGCTGCACCATACTCTACAATCTCCTGTGGATCTTTATCTGTTAAAAATCCATAAATCAGTCCTGAAGCAAAACTATCTCCTCCTCCTACTCTGTCGTATATCTCTAAATTCTCTCTTTTTATAGCTTGATAGAATTTCCCACTATAGTAGAGTACTGCGCTCCAGTCATTTATTGTAGCAGTTTTTACTCCTCTTAAGGTAGTGGCTACTGCTTTAAGGTGAGAATATTGGCTTAGGCAGGTTCTTATCATTTTTTTAAAATTTTCTGGATCCAGCTTGGATAATTTTTTATCTACCCCTTCTACTTTAAATCCAAGACAGACAGTAAAATCTTCTTCATTACCAATCATTACATCTACATATTTTGCTATTTCTCTATTCACTTCAATAGCTTTTTTGGTTCCTCCAACTGCTTTCCATAATGAGGGTCTATAGTTTAAATCATAGCTTACAATAGTTCCACTATCTCGAGCTACTTTCGCTGCTTCTACCATGACTTCAGGAGTAGTAGATGATAGCGCAGCAAAAATACCACCAGTGTGAAACCATCTAGCACCGTCTTCTTTAAATATCTTTTGCCAGTCTATATCTCCTACTTTAAGTTTAGAGGCCGCTGAATTTGCTCTATCAGATACACCCAAAGCACCCCTTATACCAAAACCTTTCTCAGTAAAATTAAGTCCTACTCTTACTTCTCTTCCAATACCATCAAAGTTAAACCATTTAATATATCTTGTATCCACCCCACCCTGGTTTATTAAATCTTCAAGTAAATAGCCTATATCATTTTTTACAATTCCAGTTATTACTGCTGTATCAAATCTAAAACACTTCTTTAGACCCCTGGTTACATTATATTCCCCGCCCCCTTCCCATACTCTGAAGTTTCTGGTAGTTTTTATTCTCATATCCCCTGGATCTAACCTGATCATAATTTCCCCCAGAGATACTGCATCCCACCTACAATCCTTCTTTGGTTTTATATTTAATTTTTCACTATTCATTATTTCCCCCATATATATAAAAATTAATTATTCCTTTTTTTAACAAATAAACTACTCTACCATAGGTAGTGAACATGCTCTTTAATATATTTATTATATATTCTTTTTACCTCTTTCATTTGAATCCGAGCAAGAGGTTGTAAATCAGAAGCGCTACTATTAATTTCCACTTGTGCTTCTCTTCTTGCACCAGGTATGACACAACTAACACTATCTTCCATCAATATCCATCGTAAAGCATGCTTTGCCAATTCTCCATCTGGAAATACTTTTCTAAATTCTTCTACCGCGTCAATTTCTATATCATAAGGTACTCCTGAAAATGTTTTACCCTTATCTCAATATTTACCATCCCTATTAAAGAACCTATGATCGCCCTTTGAAAAAATAGTATCTTTTTTTAAACTTATCAGTTAGAAGTCCACTTGCCAGGGGAACTCTGACAATTATTCCCACATTTTTCTTCTTAGCTTCTTTAAAAAACACCTCTTGAGGTTTTAATCTAAACATATTATAGATTATTTGAACTGCAGCTACATTTGGATACTCCATAACTTTTAAAGCTTCCGATACTTTCTCCACACTAACTCCATAATTTAAAATTTTTCCTTCATCCTTTAAATAATCAAGCGTTTCGAAAGCTTCTGACTTATAATAAACTTCAGTTAGAGGTGTGTGAAGTTGAATAAGATCTAAAATTTCAAGAGCCATATTCTTTAAACTTGCTTCAACAAATTCTATAATATTTTTCCTGTTATATCCTTCGGCTATATGTGGATTAAGCCTTCGACAGCATTTTGTGACTATATATATTCTTTTTTTTACCTTCTTTAAAAATTTGCCAATAGTTTTTTCACTTAAACCATCGTTATAGTTATCAGCGGTATCAATAAAATCTATACCTTTCTCTAATGCTTCATTTAAAATAGCTTCAGCAGTACTACTATTAAATTCTCCACCCCATCTGCCACCTAATTGCTAGGTTACAAGAGCTATTTCAGAAACTTTATAATTTGTTTTACCTAATACTCTATAATTGATAGCGATTACCTTCCTAATATTATTTTTTAGAAACTTGCTCTGATTTCTTTAATCAATTTGATCACTTTCCTCACATCAGAAGTTATTTTCTTAAAGTCTTTATTTGCGACTGCTTCTTTTGTTATTAATTTTGAGCCCATACCCACACAAACTACACCCGCTGAAAACCACTCAGTAAGTGATTCTCTTGAGAGACTAACCCCTCCTGTTGGCATTATAGAAGTCCAGGGACAAGGACCAAGCACTGCTCTAGCAAAAGCAGGACCCCCTACTTGAGCACCTGGAAATACTTTACAATATTCTACTCCTAGGCTGTGAGCTCTTTGAATCTCAGAAGCACTTCCACATCCAGGACTATAAGGAATTTTACGCTTATTACATAATATAGCTATCTCTTCATCAATTACTGGACCTACTACAAAATTTGCTCCATGAGCTATATATAGAGCTGCAGTAGGAGCATCAACAACCGAGCCCACACCTGGTATAACCTCAGGTAATTCATCTTTGCAGTACTTCTCTAACTCGCAAAAAACTTCAATTGCATGATCTCCTCTATTGGTCATTTCTATACATACTGCGCCACCATCTGCACAAGCCTTTACAATATTTTTTGACACTTCTACATCACCATTATAAAATACTGGTATTACTCCTATATCTTGCATTGCTATAAGTGTTTCAAGTCTTTTAAATCTTGCCATTTAACCTCCTATAATTTTTTTAAGTGGCCTTCACGAAACTCTGAAACCCTTTACTGGTGAAGGTTTGAGAAGGTAACTTTTAACCTTTTTACCTTATTTTACCTATCTTAAATGGGGGTGGAGGGCAAAAATCTCTTGCCTTTAGTTTCGTGAAACCCCTATTTTTTTAAATGTTATAAATATTCTCTTATCTTAATGATTTGGACAAATATTTAATTCTTTTAATTTAATTACCTAATAATTCTTTATTAATCACATTTTCTGGTTTTTTATCAGATAGAACCGCAGCTATATTTAGAGCTGATATTTTCCTAACTTCTTCAATCGATCTTTCAGAATAAAATCCAAGATGAGGGGTAATTATAAAGTTGTCTAACTCTAAAATTGGGTCACCAGGCTCAATTGGTTCAGGATCGTAAACATCTACTGCCGCTCCTGATATTAGATTACTCTTTAGTGCTTCATACAATGCTTTTGAATCTACAATTGTTCCTCGAGAAGTATTGACTAGATAAGAACTTGGTTTCATTGCTTTAAATTGATTATGACTGAATAAGTGGTGAGTTTTAGGGTTTGCAGGACAATGAATAGATATTATATCTGAATTCTTTATAAGATAATTAAAATCAATTAACTCGGCCTCATATTCACCATCAAGGCTATCTATAAATGGATCATAAATTATAACTTTAAAGCCAAAAACTCTAGCCTTAGAATAAACCAGGCGAGCTATTTTTCCAAAACCCACAAGACCTAAAACAATATCACTTAAAGAATGAATTGGTTTTGCTTCATCAATACTCCATATGCCTTTTTTAACTCGAGAATTTAAAAAGATTACTTTTCTTGTTAATGAAAGAATTAGGGCTAAAGTATGATCAGAAACTTCTTTCACGCAATAATCAGGCACATTACATACCAATATTCTTTTTTTAGTCGCAGCAGATACATCAATATTATCAACTCCTGTACCCACTTTGGATATGACCTTACAATTATTCAAATTGCTTATTACTTTTTTAGTCATAGGCGCAAGATCTGTTATAATACCATCAACATCTTTAGCTACTTCGATTATTTTGTCTTCATCATATAAATTGTATTCTTTTAAGGCTGCACCAATTTTATTTAAAATTTCTTTTTCTACTTGTATATCTTCATATCTATTATCTGCTTTTATTACTTTATATTTCATTTTAAATAATATCCTTTTTAGCCATTATATTTTATTACCTAAACTAAATATAATTATTATTCTATGCATACTTTATGTAATTTCTACCACTACTTTCATCGATTTAGTAGAATCATCTGCATATGTTAATGCTTTTTTTAATTCATCTAATTTAAATATTTCTGAAATATAATCTTTTAATTTTTCCTTATTATTTATCACAAAATCTATTGCACTGGAAAAATCCTCATCGCTATAAACCCTTACTCCTCTAATGGTTAGTTCTTTAAATACAACATTCATAAAGTCTACGACTGGATGCTTGTGACTAATCCCTAATAGAATTATTAGCCCTCTAATCTTAGCAAGTGATACCATCGTAAACACAGACCCGCATGCACCAGTGGCTTCTATTACAATATCAGCAAGCTTTCCACCTGATATTTTTTTTATTTTATCCCGGAGATTCTCTTTGGTAGGATTAATTACATTAAATTTAAATTTTTTTAAAACTTCTAACCTGTAATTACTTATTTCACTAAAGTATATATTTTCAACCCCGCTATCCTTAAAGAATAAACCTGCAGCAATTCCTATGGGTCCTCCCCCAAGTATAACTACTATATCCCTTTTTTTAGGACAAGCTACTCTTTCAGCATGTGCACCAACAGCAAATGGTTCAATAAGGGATGCTGTCTTCAGATTAAGACCATCTGGGATTTTATAAAGTTTATCCTTGTCAACTACGACATATTTTGAAAAAGCTCCATTCCTATCAATGCCAATAAGCTTTAAGTTTTGGCATATATAGGAATAGCCACTTT
>Ga0307379_10013145_pt1 | contig 10752 bp, 8 predicted proteins | sample UN2MG_FD_202237 | JGI IMG/M metagenome (GOLD analysis project Ga0307379, IMG submission 202237) | Soil microbial communities from Risofladan, Vaasa, Finland - UN-2 | ecosystem: Environmental > Terrestrial > Soil > Coastal area > Acid sulfate soil | place: Finland: Risofladan, Vaasa | collected... | reverse complement strand
ACTTCTTATAATGGTCAATATAACGTTATAAGGTTAGATAAAAATAATGGTGATGATAAGGATTATTACTTCAGTGTGGATATTGAAGAATTGGTTACAATTAATGCCAATTCAAGAGTATCTAGATTAGTTAATGGAAGAAAATCAGTATATTATTTAAGGGTATTTAAAAAAATCAAAACAATAAGCACTGATATAATTGAAAATGATGATTATGAAATTTATCCATTGGCTTTTTCACAAACAATATATGAAGATAAAGTTTGTCAATATGTTTTTAATGAAGATATAGATGTATCTAATTTAAAAGATAATTTGGGTAGACCATTATCTGAGTTATACATAACTATAATCAAGACTACCAGCAATAATGTATTTACACCAGTTAAATCAGGTATTAAAATGCCATTATTTCCAAATGCTGCTGGTGATGCTGGAATATCAGATATTAATAGAATTACCAATAGTGCTTCAACAAGTCATATACCTTTGGAAATAGATATTTCTATTGATGATGAGTTATTCTATGGTGATGTAGTTGAATATAATTTATTCGAATGTATAGAAAAAACATTAGGTGTGGCTCATCATAGATTCAACACTATAAATAGAGAAAATGGTGGTACTGTAGATGGAAATAATTTAGGGATTAGATTAGAAGGTTATGTTTATAAACCACATCATAAAGTCCAAATAAGACAATATTCAAATTATGTTGAACAGGGTCAATTTAATACATTGGATAGACCATCATATTCAGATTTTAATGCTATTGGTGATGGTAGATATTTATGGAGAGACTTATTAGATATTGGATTAAACGATACGCAACAAACAATGTTAGATTATCCATTTTTAAATGGTTGTCATTATATAAATTCATTAATAACATTACCTTTATTTAGGCAAGACCCATTTGGGTATTATGGCTACAGGACTAATTTCCCTAACGATAGAATTGGTACTTTAATAGAAGATAAAATAATTATTAAACGTTCACAAGATGTCTGTTAATGAAAATATTGCAAAAAAACTAATAAATAAATTTAATGTCTATTAACAAATATAAAATAAGATTAGTTGATTTTGAATCTGATGATAATGTTAAAATTCCATTATCGTTGGATTTCAATTCTGTTGACCAAGCTGAAGTGGTAAATAGAGATTTTATTGCTGTTGAGACTGAAAAATCAATAAACCCAATTGTTGATTATGAAAAAGTTAGATTTACACCTAAGTTAAGTGATGGTACAATTATTAAAGATTTAACATTTAATTTAAATTTTTTAAGTAAATCGACATCATTAAGCAGAAAAACTTTTCTAGGTACTCGTTTTTTGTTTTTACGTGATTTTAGAAGTCTCACTAGAAGAATTTCATCAAGGGGATACCTATCACCAACATATTATAGTGATTTAGGGTTTATAGATGATGATATCAAATTCCAAAAAAATAAATTTAAAAATTCATTTTTAAGGTTAAGTTTTTATGATTCAGATATTCCAACATCACAGAATTTAGTCTCTATGGTGACAATATTTTCTAGAATAACTGTAAATGATATTGTGGATTTAGTAGATAATTCAGGAAATCCTCAAACTGGTGGTGGTTTACCTAAAAATGCAGATAAAATAGTGGTTAAATATATATTAAATAACCCGATTACAAAACCAGAAGGTTTTGCAGAAGGTTTTTATGTTTATCATTTTAAAAGTGATGTTGCAATAGGCCAACCACATGCATTGTATATGAGAGCTGAGTTTAATAATGCAGCAACTGGTGAAATAACTAAATTTATAACTACGAGTGAATTATTAAATATAAATTCAGTAATTAAAAAATTACATACAAAGTATTTATTAACAAGGGATTCAACTGGATTTTATTATACGTTGGACCCAACATATAATAGTGCTGTTAATATACAAGAAAGTGGGAGCGGTGTTAGATTAAATTTATACGAAATACAAGTTCAATAATGGAAGTAATCAAAAGAAAAATATTTTTAAATAAATTAGAAGATAATCTTTATATTAAGGTTCCATTATATCAAGATATTGATAATATGGGTTTAAGTACGGACATGCCTTTTGATGGTAGTTATATATATCCATGTAATAATGCAATTCCACTTATTTTTATGAATGAAGGTATTTCTAGTATTTGGTATTCACAAGGTGATGCCATTGTCGCTGCAACTGATTCAAAATTAACTCAATTAAAATCATATGATAGTAATGAAGAGTATAAGATAAATTTTGATATTGAAAGACAATCCTACGCCAATTATAAAGGAACAATAATTACAGGGGTTGATAGAGTTACCAATATAAGTGGTGAAACCATTACTTATGTGTTGAATGCTAAAAGAGACGGACTTATAGGTACAACGGGCCAAACAACAGGTATCTTATATCAAGATAACCCAATAAATGGGGTAATAATTCCCGATGAATTAGACCCCGAAGTTACCAATACAAGCGTTCAATTTGAGAGTGAAGGGTGGAACGAAACAAACACATCATTAGAGCCTCAAATTCAAGAAGAATATTTATTAGGCATTATTAGCCCACCAGAAGTTGAAAGTGATGTATTTATAGATAGAAGCACTTTTAGTGTTTTAGATAAACATTTAAGATTGTCTGAAGTTGAAAGTTTAGACCATCTTGTTAAATATAATAACGGATATTATAATATTAACAGAGATTAAAAAATAAATTATGGTAAATCAACATACAATGAAAAAATATAATAATAATGAGATAAATGAAATTATTTTATTATATGATGGTGGTATGTCATTCTCAATGATTGGTAAAAAATTAAAGAGACAAAAAAATACTATAAAAAAAATATTAATTAAAAAAGATATAAAGAAATGAGTGGAAATTACGGGACAGTTAGACCAGCTGATGTATCGTTAAACGATGTAGAGGTTTTCTTGCATTACACCCCATCTAGAAATCAGATAGGTGATACAACATTAACAAAGTTAAATACTCAAGATGTTTTATCACAAATAAATAATCCAAATAACCCAAATACAATTGAGGTATTTGGTGGAATGTATACATTAACATTACCTAAAACTACTTTTAGTGAGAAAGGGATTTATACTCTATCAATAAAACCAGTAGAGATTAGAACTAAAATTTTAGATTGTGGTGTATTAGCCGCTAAATCCGATATCAAAGGTTTAATCTTTGACACAGCTTCTGCTGGTTTAAGCTCTGAATTTTCTTCTAGATTCCAAAATGGTGGTTTAGTTGGTTATAGAATTGAGTATTTAAGTAACGATAATGCTGATGGTGATGTTAAGGTTAGAAATTTCTTTAGAATCATCACCTCTAACAATAGAGTAGATGTTGTTAATCAAAACTTAACCAACACAAATCAAAAAGCTGTTAGGTATAATTTTAATGATAATTCAACATTGGTTTTCTGTACAGTAACTCCGAGTTCAGCATCGAATGTAAAACCTAATGTATTACCTTTTATTGGTGAACCTAATCAAGATGTTGTTATAACCAACACTTTCTTTAATCCAATTCAAATTGAAATAGAAATGGTTGAATATGACCTTGAATCAATAGCATATGGCTTATATGGGCCACAAAGTAAATCTCTTGAGGATGGTATCTATACCAATTACACATTTAATAATGAAATTTATAAACAATATAATTTATTTGAAATTAAAGATGAATTTACTGGTGAACCTCTATTTGAGATTAGAGAACCAAGAACAAACATTGATTTCAGTAAAAACTTTGACGACATAACTGAAGTATAATGGCTGGTAGAGTAAAAATAGTTGGTTACGCTAAAAAGGAATATTTTGGCAATGGTATCGAGTATAGGAATTTTTCTCCAGATTTGGTGGGGCAACAATTCGCTAGTAACGAAGGTACGGCTATTTTTACTTCAGGTAATTTTAATATTACCACAAATTTAGACGGTAAAGTTGATAAGAATTTTGTTACCAATGACTTTAGTAATTTTCTTTCTTTAGAAACGTTAAATCTTGATGATGAATTAGAAATAATATTAAACAAGTACTCCAAAAAAGCTAAATTAAATTTAGATAATACGGATACATCAACTTATGCATTCTTTGGTTCATTAAGAGAGTATATAAGAGTTTCTTTAGAAAATGTTATTATTAAGTGGCCAGCATCACTATACATTAGAGTAACCAACGCTAGTGATAATACCTTAACAGGCCAAACAGTAACAAATTATACATATAACTCGTTAACAAATTCTAGCACGTTTGAAATTGATACCAATAGAATTGAAAATTATTTCGATATCAATTATTTAAGTGGTGGTACTATAGAAAATACCTTTAATGAAACAAATACATTAAGAAATTTAGTATTAAATTACGGTGCATACACAATATCAAACACATATGGTGATTTCCAAATAACTAATTTGGTAGGTGCTACAGGATTAACGGATTCAATATTAACCGTAACTACCACTGGAAACCCATTCCCTAATTTTGGTTCTGAAAACATAAATTATCATGTAAAACCTACTGAAAGGAAAAGAGAAGAATTCTTCTTCAATTTAAATGATTTTGAGAACAGCTTATTGAATAGATTATCTATTCCAGAATATACGGGTGCCTTTAAGATTTATAAAGAAACTGACACTGGTGATATTGTAGAAGTTGATAAAAAACTAACATGGCCTGTTTCTGATGGGTACAATATAGATTTTAATTCTACATCATATAGTGATTATGTAAATGAATTATTATACATAGCTGAAAATAGTGATGATTTGAAATCCAATCTTATGGTTAGATTCTTGGTATCATCATCGATTTCAGAATTTGATACAATATCAGATATAGAGGGTTCATATCCTGATGCCAACGGTCAAAAAATGACCAACACATTAAATATATATGGTAGAGAGTTTGATGAAATTAAAAATTATTCTGATGGAATTTCATTTGCCAATGTTGTAACTTATGATAAAAAAAATAATACTCCAGATATTATTGTTAAGAATTTAGCTAGAGTATTAGGTTGGGAGTTAACATCATCTATAACACAAATTGATGTTTTAAGTAATTTCTTGAATCTAAATTCAAATTATTACGATGGTTTTTCCAGAGGATATAGTGATGCAGAGGCTGAAGTTGAATTATGGAGAAGAATTATACTGAATACACCTTGGATTTGGAAGTCTAAAGGTACTAGGAAGGCGATTGAGTTCTTATTTAAGTTCATAGGTGCCCCAGATGGTTTGGTTACGTTTAACGAGCACTTATACGTTGCCAAAGAATCAGTAGATGTTGATTTAATCACTGAAATGATGGATTATTTTAATGATACTACTGATATTTCTAGTTTAAATGTTGATTCAAATGGTTATCCATTCATTCAACCGAATAACCCAGACATGTATTTCCAAAAAGCTGGTTTATGGTATAGAACAACAGGTGGCCCAACACCAGATATCGATATTTTAAAAGGTAACAACCCACATATTGGCCCATACGATGGTGGTCAAGCATTTATCGACCAATTTACATCATGTTTAGTACCTAATTTTAGTGGTGGGACTGGTGAAGAAGTGGACGTTGATGCAGAAATAAATTTATTTACAAATTATGGCAATGGAACATTTGATGAGTGTTGTGATTCTGACACTTTAGTTGTGGTAGATGCTGGAATTGATTTTGATTCAATTTTAACAACAAACTTAAATAAAATATATGATAATAATCCAGTAACTGAAACAGGATGTACAATAACAAATACTTGGACATTAACCGCTTCATTGACTGGTGAAACATTCCATACGTATATATTCCCAACAACAAGTGGCACAACTGCAATTACAGAAGCTGATTATATAAATGAGCTTTATAATTTAAGTGGGACTACTGAATTAAGTGGCGTAACGTTTGTATATGTTAGTGGTGAGACACTAACTATTGTCGCTTCTGGTGATTGTGGTAGTGGGTTAACGGATACATATTTCAAAATAGATTTATGCGTAGAATCAACGTTTAATTGTATTGATGAAACGGTAACTGGCTTAACCGCATTTAATGTAAGTACAACAACTGACAATGCTTGTAGCCCAAGTGGTGCATTACCATTATTACAAACATATTACCATAATGGTACTGGTGTATTACCTACAACTGGTGATACGGTTTATTCTGATAGTTTAGGTTTGAGCACCGTTTATCATCCATCAGGTTCAACAGTATGGATGGGTGGTGATTGGACAGACCCAACTAGTTGGTTACAAACAGATGTAAATGGTCTTATGACTGTAATTGTTTGTCCTGAAGTGGTATGTCTAATAGAGGTTGGGCAAGACCATACATTAGCTGGTAATAATTCAATAGATATATTCTATATTGATGGTGTTTCACAATTAAGAACAGCCCAAATAACTTTCGAATTATTTGATATTGTTAAATCGGACCCAGCAAGCTTTGTAACAACTACAATTACAGATGGTGAGGGTAGTGTTAGTATAAGTGATACTAATACTTCAGTATCAGTGACTAGATTTGTTAGTCCTAATGGTGGAGTCGCTTCAGGTGGTTTATATGATTATGACGCATTAATAACAAATAATAGCACTGTGGCTTCATGGAAAGTTAGAATGACAGTTACACAGATTTTAGATGAATGTATATTAAATTCAAACATAGAAATAATGATATTTCAAAATAGTAACATTATCACTTGTGAAGAGTATAGAATAACAAATAATGGTGGTAGTCTACAAGGATTTAATTACTTAGATTGTAATGGAAGAGTACATTTCACAACACTAGGTAGTGGTCAAAGTACAGATATATGTGGTACATTTCCAAATGGATTACCATCTGGATTTACCCAATTATTTTTAGGTCTATGTTAATAAATAACAAATAATGAATTTATCAGGAACAACAACAACATGTCAAATATTAGCTAATACACCTTTCGTATTATCTGGTTTAAGTCAAACCAACTTATCAACGATAAATATTACTGATGAGAATGGGTTAGATGTGTCTGAATGTTTCGGTATAACAACAAACATTATTACACCAAATGGTACTAACGTAACCCTTACTGGTGATTGTAATTCTAGTTTAGAGATTGTAATAACTGAAGGTGTGTTTAATGAAGTAGAATGTTTATATACCGCTGTTACAGAACAACAAAGTGGTATCTTATTATTTGAATTTTCTGATGGAACAACATCAGAAAATATTCATCCAGCATGTTGTGAAGGATTAGAAGGTATACCTGAAATAGGGCCTAAAAATTATTATATTTGTAGAACCGTACCACAACCATGTGTTACCTGTTGTGAAAGTTACTCACCAACAAATCAAGTGAATATCACAGGTTGGCAAATATTTGAGTTTATAACTGGTGGCACAGTAACAGCGGTACCTAGTGCTGATTGTTGTTATGCTTATGGTTTCGTTGACACATACGAAAAAGGTGCAATTAGATGTATTGAAGAGGTAGTATATGACCCATGTAATGGATTGGAATTAATTGAACCAGCACCGTTATTTGGGCCAATACCATTCTTAAACCCAATTACCAAATTATCAGTAACTGTAGTACCAACTTCAGAATGTTGTGCATCACTTGGATTTAACTTTACACCAGTAACAGGTGGTTTTGAATGTTATAAATCATCAGGTGAAAAACCAACGGTATCAATAACAAATGATGGTTGCTGTTCTGAATCAATAGATGGTGGTAACACAGTGGCAATAACATTAGGTAGTCCAAAATGTAGATACAGTAATTGTAATGATAATGCAACTTGTAGTGTAGATTATAATTTAACTCTAACCAATGCACCACTTAATTATACAATAACAGTTCAAAAAGATTCTGGAACTGCAAATGTGAGTATACCTGTTAATACTGTACCAGTTATTAGCTATAGCGAATCTAGTGGGTTTGGGAATGTGAATTTTACACTATTCTTAAGAAATAGTTCAGGCACAATTGTAGCACAATCATCACATTTCATGGGCCACCAATCATTTTGGAATAATTTGTTATTTTGTCAAGTGTAACCCCTTAAAATAAAAAAATATGTGTGTAATAAATATAACTTTAAATTCAACAACCCCGCAAGGTACCTCCATAACTTCAGCAACTGGTAGGTATAGGATAAATGGTACAACAACATGGAATTCTTTTTCTATTAGTTTAACTAACCCAAAAACACCCAACATAACAACCCGTGGGTTATATGAATTGGAAGTTAATGTAACCAATAATATTGGGGTTACTAGCGATTGGGCAACGAGTACCTTTCAAGTGGCGGGAATTTGCCCTGATATTGTTGTGACACCTTTAGCAATTAAATATTCATATCAAGGAGTGTATTCTAACCCAGACCCAGTACACCCTAACGGTGGGCAAGTTAGGTATCTAGATGCGAATGGTATTGAACAATTAAGACAATTTATATGGAGTGATGATTGTGTAACAATTTCAGCAACTGAAATTTTACAAACAATAGGAGTTGGACCATGTGAAACAACCACACCATTCATATTACCAACATCGTCTACCGTTACAAATACTAATTGTTTTTCTCATAAATGTGTTACGATTACTCCACCAAATGGTGGCTCATCAGTAGTAACAATTACTAAAACTGGTATAGGTAGTTGGTATGGCGGTTCATCATGTTCTAATTCTACAGTGGTTTTAGGTAATAGAACTGAAACTATTACATCACCTAAAACCTATTCAATAGGGGTTGATGCAGCAACTAGTAATCTTGGGGCTACAACAACAATAACAATTTCAGTACAAGGTGGTGGTAGTGCAACTTTAAGTAGAACTCACTCATCACCAGTTCAAAATTGTTAATAATTAATATTTATAAATAAAAATGGAAGTAACTAATTGTACAGACATAAATGGAGTATCACTCGATACGATTCAATTCAATCTTGATGGTACAGTTGTGGGGTTAATTGATGTCAATGGAACAGAAACAGAATCTAATCTTAGTTATGATTGTTGTACAGCTCAAGGTTACTTATTTGACCCAAATGACACAAAATGTTATTGGGCCAGCACTTGTTTAAATGGTGGAACATATAATATTGTTTTAGACCCAGAAGGGAATACAGGTGCTTTATTCCAAGTAGATGAAGTTGAACAAGGTTTATGTCATTTAGAATTATCATTTAAATTTTTATTAAGAGTTGATTGTGATATATTGACTGGTTATTCATTAAAACAGTTATTAGAAACTCTTAAATTAACAGTTAGTATAGAAAAAGTAATTTTTGATGAATCTTTAATAATTCCAAATAATTTGGAAGAAGTGGCATCCCAAGATTTATTCAACATTACAGACATTTTCACATTTCTAAGTGGAAATATAAATACTGGTATTTTATTAAACGGTAATTGCACTACAACTACAAATAATTTCCTAAATGACTTATCACCAAATGAAGGTATTGTAAATGATTATACATTAAACTCTGATTGGTATGAATTTAGTATGATTGTGGATGACCCAACTATTTTAGAAACAATTTATAATGAAAGGTTAAAAGTTTCAATAAATGGAAATATATTAACCAATTTTGCAATATTATTGGATGATATTCAACTTAATAGAGTTTGTGATGTTATTACACCACCAGCATTTTTAGATGAAGAATGCCCTAAATTTGAATTAAAAAGAGTAATTGATAATAAGAAATCTTGGGTAAGAAATGAAATAACTGAATTAAGAGAATTTGATTTATCAAGAAGGGAAACCAGCTATTCAATAAATCATGAACAATTATCAATAAACACCAAAGAAATAGATTTAGCAATAAATCCATCTCAAGCAATTGAAAATAGTATTGTTGATACAGTTATTACCAATGAATGTTTATTAGCCCCAAAATCTGGCTGTACAAGTGGCACACATGAATGTGTTGATTTAAGACCACTTATAACTACTGAAATTGTTGATATTAATGATTTGGTTACCCAATTAATTGATGTTAAAAATAGAAAAACAATAAGTACTTACCCTACGTTGGATTTATTATATTATAGGTATTTAAATTCTCAAGATTATTGTGGAACCGCTAGTGGACTTAATTCAGAATCAGTAAATCTTTTTGTTGATTTACTTGGAACTTATTGGTCAGATTTAATAGAACAAGTGGTACCAGCTACTACAATATGGGGTTCATCATTAGTAAATGGTGATAATGCATTCTCTGTTGGAACCAATAAATTTGTTTATAGAAAAGGAACTACATTCTTTTGTAGAGCTGCCCCAACATACCCAGTACCAAGCCCAGTAAGTGGTGGTACAGCTAATCCTAGTGTACTAACTGAAGATATTACGGATAATGATGCGTTAGGTGATAATACATCAAATATTACCACATGTGCGACTATTAGCACTAGCCAATTAAATTTTGGTTCAGAATTCATAGGTACAATAAATGTTACAGGTGACCCAGACGGTCCAGTAAGTGGTGATACCATATTTATTACAGAGACAATCGAAGATAATTGCGATAAATTTGAGAAATGTTAATGGTAAGTTCTTTTTTAATATATTTATATGAAAAGGTAAACATATTAAAAAATGGGAATTAACTCTATAAAACAAAAAATTAGTGGTATAACAGACAAAGGTAAGAATTCAGCCTATGAAATGAGAGCTGTTTTAACCGATATTACTGATACTTTTTCAGGCGCAACTGGTAATACTGTAGCA
>Ga0307379_10013143_pt1 | contig 10752 bp, 13 predicted proteins | sample UN2MG_FD_202237 | JGI IMG/M metagenome (GOLD analysis project Ga0307379, IMG submission 202237) | Soil microbial communities from Risofladan, Vaasa, Finland - UN-2 | ecosystem: Environmental > Terrestrial > Soil > Coastal area > Acid sulfate soil | place: Finland: Risofladan, Vaasa | collected... | reverse complement strand
GCAGGTACAAAGTCTGTATTGAGAAGACTTAGCACATCTTATGCACCAACTCGTGGGTACCCATTAGTAGAGGGACGACAAGGATCTGTTGGTTTTGACTATGAGATTGCTGGAAATTATGGTTATTACACCTATACCGGCTCTAATCCTCTTTGTGCTCTACCAGCTCTTGCAACTCAATTATCAATGACATTCACAATGGACTTTTCATTAGGCAACAATGAAACATTTGGGTATAGAAAAATTGCTGGTTGGGGTAGTTCTTCTAGCAGTGCAAATTTTAGAGTAACAGGCGGTTGGACTTCTGAAAGTGGCCGTTACATCAATATGGCAGTATACCCGTCTGTTAGTGGACAATTTTATATAGGTTGGACAGTGCCAAGCAACACAGGACTTACCGCCTGGACCTGGCAATGGAATAATGGAGTAATGAAACTTTGGGTCAATGGGGTAGTCAGATCCACGGTTGACAGATCTGCCAGTACTACCCAGTTAGTTAATTATGCAACACAAGCATTTGGCTTCCGTGATTCAACGTCATCTTCAAGCGGTAACATTTTGCATATGACTGATTTCTTTATGGTCAATTCTGTTGCCTTAACTGACCAACAAATTATTGATTTACATGCTGCACTATTAGGGACATAAGTATGAAATTTACAGATTTTGCAGGTGGTGGGCAAGCGTGGTATCCAGGTAGCACGTTTTATCCTGAGACATCTTATATGGCTCAATCAGGTTTTACGCATGCTGCGAACGTACATATGTGTGCGGGTATCATTAAGTCGGATCCTTTTTTAACTGCAGCGAAAACATACCGAACCGTATTTCGTAGCCAACATAGCGGACAAACTATTGGGAGCTTGAACCTACAACCCAGTGATGCAGCAACTGCTCCAAATGGTGGACAAATGTTCGGACGCGATAGTGGCGGAGGTGTTGCTTTTGACATTCGCTGTTCTGATGTTCTTGTTGACGGAGAAAAGCATTGGTTCTTTTTTTCTATCAATACTGCAACAGGCGATTACATCTTTATTGTAGATGGACAGCCAGCCACAATCGCATATGAAGCTGTTAACTTGTCTACTCAAGCTTCAGGGGCATCAGCAGCCATTGGCGTTGGATCTAATGATGCAGGAACTGCTGCAGTTAACTGGGAAGGTGAGCTAAGTTACTTCCTATACGATGACAAATATTTACCTACTTATCAGGATTTCTTCGATAATTTTGGTAATCCAAAAGAACTGGATACGACAGGGTGGACTGAGTTTGCTGCAGGACAGCCCCTTATCTGCGCTAGAAACGGCGATCCACGAGGTAATCTCGGAAGCCTGACTTCCTGGACTGTCACAGGCACAGATATTCGTAGTGGTGCCATGATGGATTATCCTCCTAATCGGGGTATCGCCACAATTGGTGATGCTACACGTGGAGATCTTCCAGATGGAAAGGTAGCCTGGGTGGATGCTCAGCGTATCGTTGGGACTCAACGGAATGAAGGCATTATTGCGGCAATGGATTTCCGTGGATCGGCCCTTGCGCTTGAAGCCTATGATGGTTCTACCTGCGGAATGCTTTATCCGGGTGTAACAGTCGGCACTATGGGAGGAGGACTCGAGCGTTCGCCCGAAGGGGCTAAAATGTATGTCCCAGGATCCGGTATTTGGTTCAACGGAGTTCCCGCCTTTACGAATGGACGGCACATTATTCTTACTCTCGACCTGGATTGGAATGGCTTCGGGTCTGGGTTAATTGATGTAAACACCAATTTTCAGGATGGCGCCAATACGTATTTTTGTCGTATTATTTGGAGTGCTTCTGGTTATTGGATTTTACAAATTTATTCAGCAATTGGTGGAGTAACAACTCAAAGAGCCAGTTTAAATCTGTTGTCGACGATTGAAGACTGTTATGGTGTTTTTACAGTCACTGATATTGGCGATACACTGATGGCCACCGCTACATTGATTGAAAAAGCCACGACAACAGTTTTGGATTCTCAAGATGTTTCTTACTATGCTGCAGCTCGTCCTCTCAAAGCCAGCAATAATTTTAGAATTGATCTCGAACAAACACAGGCAATTAAGATACAAACTCTGTTAGCAGTTAATTTTTAATTACTACGAGCATGCCTCAATACGACTTAATTAATATCGGTAAAGGCGGGAATTAGGTACAATATAAGAAGACAGTACTTCTTGCCAAAATGGAGTCTGAAATAGACAAGACTGGCTATGAATTATTTGTTACCATCCAAGGAAGGAATTGTGATTATCAAGGGCGGAAAAATGAGCGAAGCAATACATAGCATTTTTAAAAATGAGAAGATTTCCGTCGGTATATTACTGATGATTATACCCATGTTAATCGCTGCCAAATCATGGGCAGATACTGAGTATGTGCTTCAAGATGACTTTGAAAAGCTTACAGAGACAATTGACACACACGTAACAGAGTTCCAAGCAGCCAGGGAAGAACAAAGAATTGAAGCTGCCAGTCAGAACATACGAGATATTAAAATGGAATCGCGTATTGCCACTGCTGTTGGCACTGATCCAACTGAAATTGTGAGCATTACTGAGCGATTACATGATGCGGAAGAATATAAACAATGTCTGGTGTTACGACAACCAAACTGTAAGCACCTGAAACACCAATGAATCTAGGCGAAAGGCAAGAAAAATTCATGCGGCTCATGCCGCGATTAGTGGATAAAGCCCATGAACTAGGCTTTGAGGTTCGAGGAGGTGATCTGTTCCGGGATGCAAGATTGCACGGAAAGACTGGAGCACCCTCTTTGTACAAGAGATTAAAACGTCTACTTGGCTCCGTACATCTACAGTCACTTGAAACTGAGGGTTATTCGCATTATGGTGCATCCAATTCGGAGCACAAAAATAAATGTGCAATCGATCTGAACCTACGAGTTAGGGACGGTTCGATGGTCTGGAACACCGAAGGACATCGGAAACTTGGCGAATGGTGGGAAGAACAAGATCCCATGTGTCGTTGGGGAGGCCGGTTCAACGACGGGAACCATTATGAGTTCCTTCAATGGAGAGACAAACCACGATGAAATACATAATAAGCGTACTCGTATTCTTACTGGCACTGACATTCCCCTGCATTTCTATTGCGGGCGACAGTGGTCTTTATTTTGATAAATCACGGAACGGAGAAGGCTTGGATCTACACCGAGATGGTGAGCGGGTTGTTGCCTTCTTGTACACTTACGGCGGTGAAGATGCCGAGATTGGTGTACCAATACCACCTTATGTGAGTCCACAGTTTCCCTTGGAGTTCCCACTGAATGGGCAGCGATGGTTCCTCATGTCCGGGGATCCGTTGATTGATGATCTCTATGTGGAAGGTCTGTTTTACCAGACAGGCGGTATCAATTTCCCTGTCCGACTACATCCCCTGGCAATTGGCACGGCGGAAGTTGTTGGTACATATGTTTTGGAACGATACAAAGATGGATGGCAACTGATAGTAACTCGCACTGAAGACTCTCAACTTGCTGAATATGATCCGTTATTCTCAGTCCCCTTCCTATTTGGATCCAGGTTATTTATATCAGGTGACTGATGGCGATGGAAGATCTTCTCCGGAGAGACCGGAAATACAAGGCATTCTGGGCCGTTTTTCTAATGGGTTCAGTTGCCTTGTTTTTTGACAAGCTGGATGGGGATCAATTTGTGAACCTGGTTTGGCCGGTCTTCGGGTTATTCATGGCAGGTAACGGGTTCGTACACTACACAATGAGGAAAGGCGATGTGGACAAAAGCATTGAAATGGATAGTAGGTAAAGCTGGCACAGCCGGTACCTTGATCTCTCCGTTTGCCCTCTACATCAAAGTCGGTATATTTGCTGTCCTGGCCGGGTTGTTGAGTGCTCATCTCTGGAATGATCATAACCGTAAGATTGAAGTGCGTGAACTCCAGGAAAGCCTGGGGGCGGTTACTCAAGCCAAAGCTCAAGCGTTGCGTACCGCGCAACGAAATGGGTTTGCTCTGGAAGAATGCCTGGCAGCTAATGCATTCAATGCAGAAGAAGCCCTAACTCAAAGAGAGCGGGCTGTAGCAGCCGTAGCAGAAGTAGAATTACTTCGTGCCATGAATGATAGAGATAAAGTTGACATCATCCGTGAAGGCGAAGAACTAAGAGGACGAGACGATGAATGTAGGACACTTGATGATACTTTGCCTGATTGGTTTCTTGACGGGCTGTGGGACGACAACTGAAACTGTCATAACTGAGTATGAGACCCGGGAAATATTCCGGGACAAATATGTAGAAGTGAAGAGAGAATTGACCGAGCCGGTAGAGATAGTCTCGCCTGCGAGGCCCAACACTGATACTATTGATCTCAAAGTTGCGTTGCAGCTCCAACAGACAGAAGCACGTACGTGCAATGGTCAACTGGCGGCGATTGCTTCTATATCCGGGACAGATGCAGAATAGGATAAGTAAATGACACCGTATTTTCCGCTTGAAATTGAGCAAGGCGTAAGTTTTGACAACACCCTGCAGTGGCTGGGTGGCGGCAAATACATTGCGACTATTGAAGACCTGCAGCCTGGGTACCCGACACGAATCAAAGTGACAGGGCATAATCTTAATGTTGTGTCCCCGACTCCGATGATTGTATCCGGAGTTAATGCTATTGATGAAGACGGGAATCCCCGAGAGATTCGAAATCTGAATAGTAAATTCACTGAGATTGCGAACGCGACTGTAGATGATGCCGATTGGTTTCAAATGCCTATAGCCACAACCGGAGAAGAGTGGTATCCAGGTTCTGGAGAAATCTCTTACTTTATCCCGTCTAACATTACCGGTTGGGGCGGGGAATGTAATCTCCGGAAGAATTGGCACTCACCTGTAATACACACCATTTCCACCCAATTAGGTACGATGACTCTGGATGGGACGGATGGTAGTGTACGATTAGAGATCGCTTCAAACATAACCAGCAATATTAATCTCGTCGGCGGGGTTTACGATATTGATCTCTGGCCAGGTGGTGGTGTTCGGCCAACAGACGGGTCTCAAATCATCCGAGTGTTTAAGGGTCCGATTGTAATTTACAGGGATATGTAATGAGCAAGCTTTATCATGACACGGATTATCCGGAAATGGTGTACCTCCGGGCACATTCCAAAACTCGACCCGTGCGGACGATAGAATCTATTGAACAATCTGGATTGATTCTTGACCAGGCACATGCTATTGCCATGTTCACCAGTCGTTCTGTTCCCAATGTGGGACCAAGAGGACCGGCCGGACACGGTTTCGATACCATTATTGCTTCAGCCTCTGATGAGTTCACACCAATTTCGTTAGGCGGTCCTAAAACAACCTTTCGCTGCCCCTATCCTCTGGATATGACCAATGGTTATGTCAGAGCCAGCTTAACGACAGCTCCCGATGGGGCTGATATGATTATTGATGTGTTGATGAACGGCGTAACCATGTTCACCACACCCATGCGAATTGAAGATGGATCGAAAACAACGGTTGGGGCTGCTATCCAATCCGTACTCAATCTTGCATCCATTCCTGATGATGCGGAATTCCTGGTTTACGTTACCCAAGCAGGCTCCACATTTGCAGGAGCAGGATTAAAGGTAGCTGTAACTGGTGAAAAGGTAGATGCCTAATGTCAGCAATCTACATGTGGTTTCAAATCTATGAGGAGGAGTACACCACAACACTGTATCCCTTAGAAACTCAGGATGCCCTGCTTATGTCGGTAGACATGGGCAACAGTAACTACATGGCACCAATTGATTTTGATCAAATTACGTTTGCTAGTGAACTAACAGCCATTGTAGTGCGACCACTATTGTTATCTGCTCCAGAGCAAAATGACGAAATTGAATTTCACCATGAGCTGGTGTCTATTGTAGTTCGGCCACTACTACTTGCTGCACCTGAACAGAATGATGAAATAGCATTTGGCCATGAGCTAGTGGATATAATTGTCAGAACAATTTTAATTACAACTTATATGCCAGATCAAGGTATCCTACTGGGTATTGATATGGTACCTGGGTCTTGCTACATGACGGGTGTTTGATATGTATGAAATGAATGAAAAAAGCGGAATACTGTTGAAATCTGATGCACTGTTAAAGCCAGCAACCTTATCAGTATCTTCTGGTTTTGGTCTCAGAGGAGAATTTCGTGCAATTCTTCGTAACAGTGATGAATCGATCGTCTCAGACAGTGGATGGAATAGCAATCTGATTGTCGACAACGCAGGGTGGTTATTGGATCAATGGTATGCCTGGTATACCTGGATGGCCATCGGCTCGAGCGCAACTGCTCCGGCTACCAATAATACATCTATTGGTGCGTTATTGCCTCTAGGTGTTATAAGTGGCGGAACGAACCCACTACCGTATACGGATTACCCTCGGCCTCCCGTTGCTCCTAATTACGAAAGATACTCGGTCAAAAAATACCGGTTTGATGCAGGCAAGGGTACAGGCACAGTCAATGAATTTACTTTAGGTAGTAACAATCTTGGGACCGATATTTTTTGTCGGCATGTCTTACCTGCACCAATACCAAAAGCTGCAGATCAATCGTTGGATGTTTATTACAGAATTTATTGGTATCCAGACTTGATACCTAGAACTGGTACGGTCATGATCAAGGGTGTCTCCTATGATTGGGAAACTTCTTTTTTTGATCTCACTGGTTACAATTACAGCTGCTTTGCACATTATGATCATAACAGCACGTTCGCTTCGAACTTTAGAGTCTATGATGGGGCAAAAGCAACGCCGACTGGAGGTACTCCGAGCGGAAACACAGCCAATACTGCTACTAAATCATATGTAAATGACGGGGCCTGGTATCGTACAAATAGGTTCACTGCCGCGTTGGATAATTGCAATACAGCAAGCAATACAATTAAAGTTATAACCGTAAGTACATACACATATCATGATATGCAGATCCAGGTCCTGGATAGTGCCACAGGGCTTAACGGATTTCCGAAAAACAATACCGAAGAAATGACGATTGACTGGAAAATTACTTGGGGGAGATATGTTCCATGAATGCTCTTCCAGTTGAAGTTACCGAGTCTCTTATGGCTCAACATCCTGAGATGGTTATCGGTGTAAAAACCCGATACATGTTGTTCAATGTCAATCCGATCACAGGTAAAGAAACTCAGTTGACTGGTTGGTCTGAGAACACACTGTTGACGACCGGCCGCAATAGTTTAGCATTGCAAGCTAATTGGGTTAATGCAATTCATTTGGGAACGGATGCTACTGACCCCAATGCAGGTCAGACTGGCTTGATCGGATTTGTAGCTGCTACAACTTTGTTATCGACTGCATACCCAACTACAAGCGGAGCTGCAGCTGTACCCCCATATTATGGATGGAAACGGATACGTTTCCGGTTCACACCGGGGCAGGCAGTAGGTAATTTGAATGAAGTAGGCTTGGGGTGGACTACAACACCCGGGGATATTGCATTTAGAGCTTTGCTTGTAGATATTAATGGCATACAGACAACTGTTGTTCCGTTCATTGATGAATATGTAGATGTGGTAGCCGAAATTCGATATTACCCTCCATTGGATGATGTCACAGGTACCGTGGATTTTGATGGAATAACCTATAATTACATTATCCGGGCTGCAGAGGTTACAAGTGGCACCCATTGGGGTTCAAATATAGGCGTTGCTATCGGACACCATGATTTGTTTACCTCATACTGGCAAGCGTACGATGGGGATCTGGGCACAATTGCACAAGCGCCTAGTGGAGTGGCTTATGCCGCAGACGGAACAAATGCATATGACCTCGCCTATTCCAACAACAGCTATGAAAGACAGATGGCTCAAATTGGTGGACCTGCTGCGTGGAATGCACTAGGCGGAAAAAAACTCCGATCTTTCCGATTCGTTACTAAAGCTGGCGCCTTTCAGGTTCAATTTGATAGCCAGAGTGTTCCGGGCTTTGGTATTCCCAAGAATGATAACTACAACATCAAATTTTCCTTTGTGATTTCGTGGGCAGAGGCCGGACCCATATTTACTGGGACAATTCCTACACAGAATTATACAGATGGAGTTCCAGCCAGTCTGGACATCTCGGCATACTTCCAGCCAAATCTGCCGGAGCCAATCCTGTATACCGTGTTGACTGGTACCATCCCTGCTGGGATGAGTTTGAATAGCTCTACCGGATTACTTGATGGCACTCCTAATACAGTCTCCAGTGGATCTCTTGAAATACAGTGTGAGAATGATGTCGGTGCAAGTACGACAAATGTCTTTGCCTGGGCAGTGGTCTGATGGCAATAATCGAAGACAGGCTCTCTACTGAATTTATAGATGGGGACTACATCCCCCCGGAGGATCGCTTTCGGTCGAGTCTGCTTGTCGATTATGAAGGTGGGCCGATTGCTCCTCAGAACATGGCCCAGGGAAACAACTACCAGGCCTGGAGCTTGGCTTATATGCCAGGTGGAGACATAGTGCTCACTCCAGAGATTACTGCCGTGCCGGTGACAATTCTAACAGTGGTAGGTTGTACTCAGATCTCGTTCTGCTTTGACCAAAATGGCAGAGCAAGCGTAACCTACATTATTGGAGCCAATTGTTTCTTATACTGGTATGATTCATACCTTGGCGACTTCACGACGGATGAATTCCCTGGTATTACCTCAGCCATGCTGTCAATGGATGACAAAAGGCCACGGGAAAATGCTGCAAGCGATATACTCTGGTGGTACACCAAATTAACGGGGCCGTCTGAATATACGTTGTATCATCGGAGACAACGAGACAGGTTTCAGACTGAGTATCTAATGCGGGTGGATTGCCTCCCGTATATGTCCCGTGCAGGAATGCACAATGGCTTACGTGGAAAAATCGCCACAAGAGCCGGAGTAGGGTAATATAACCCCGTTAATACAGGATTAAGTGATGCAAAAGGATTATGAAAAAGAAGTCGTTCAAGAGCCGACCTCATATAATGCGCCTCTGACTGACTGGAAAAATGAGCCTACATGCTTGGATCTGAAACAGGATCTTCAGGAGGCTTCACCGCATCATGATGCACATGTGAGTCGGGTGAATGTTTGGCTTGATAATCTGTATGTTACTGGTTCTGCGACAATCCCGAAGATAAAGGGGCGGTCAACAATTGTTCCGAAGCTGATTCGTAAACAAGCTGAGTGGCGTTACGCTGCTCTATCAGAAGCCTTTCTTTCCCACGAAAATCTATTTGAAACCTCACCTGTCACTTTTGAAGATCGTCAGGCATCCGTACAGAATGGCCTGGTACTCAACCAACAATTCAACACAGTAATTAACAAGGTCACTTTTATTGATGAGTACATCCGTACCGCGGTAGATGAGGGCACAGTCGTCGTCAGGGTTGGATGGAACTTCCAGGAAGAAGAAGTGATGGTTCCTGTGGAGGAGTTACGAGAAGTAACAGATCCGCAGAATGTGGAGACAATGATCCATGCTGCCAACCTTATGGCCAGCAATCCGCCAAGTGAAGGTTCGATGGACCCAGAACTTGTGCGTAGCGTGAAAGCTTCCGCTGAAGCAGGTCGTCCAGTTGAATGGGTACAGACAGGCACGGAGAAGGGAAGTAAGACAACTGTTAATGAGCCTACTTTGGAAGTATGCGATTATAACAATATTATCCTGGATCCCACCTGTAAGGGTGACTTGAGCAAAGCAAGTTTTGCCATCTACAAATTTGAAACAAGTCTTAGTCAATTAGAAAAGGCAGGAATTTACCAGAATCTGGATCAGATCCAACCTGATAAATCGGCCATTGAGCATGACTCCGCCTATGGGCAAGAAGACACTGGCTCGTTTAATTTCAAGGACAAGCCAAGAAAGAAATTCGTAGCATACGAATACTGGGGCTATTGGGACATCGATGATAGTGGGAAAACTTCCCCAATCGTTGCCACCTGGGTAGGCGAAACTCTTATCCGGATGGAGAAATCTCCATTTCCTGATGAAGGCCTTCCATTCGTATCTGTTCAGTACTTGCCCAAGCGCAAGACTGTGTATGGAGAACCTGATGGTGAGTTGTTGGAAGACAACCAAAAGATCGCTGGGGCTGTCACTCGCGGCATGCTCGATATTATGGGACGTAGCGCAGCTGGCCAGACGGGAGTTCGTAAAGATGCTCTCGACGTAACCAATCAGCGCAAGTTTGATAATGGTAGAGACTACATGTTTAATGCACATGTTAATCCTGCCGAGTCTGTTTACCATCACGTCTATCCCGAAATACCTGCTTCTGCACAGTTCGTGCTGAGTATGCAGAACATGGAAGCGGAATCCCTCACAGGCGTGAAAGCATTCCACAACGGTGTTACTGGAGAAGGATTGGGTCGCTCGGCTACTGCAGCTCGTTCTGCCATCGATGCCGCAGGTAAACGAGAATTGGGTATCCTTCGTCGTTTAGGAAAAGGTGTGATTGACATCGGCCGGAAGATTATGGCCATGAATGCTGAATTCCTTTCTGAAGAAGAAATTGTTCGAATCACTAATGAAGAGTTTATCACCATCAAACGTGATGACCTGGCTGGCCGTGTAGACATCAAATTAATGATCTCTACCGCTGAGACTGATAATGCAAAAGCTGGGGAATTAGCATTCATGTTACAGACTATGGGCAATAACATGGATCCCAACATGTCAAAAATGATCTTGTCAGAGATCGCAAGATTGCGTAAGATGCCAGACT
>Ga0307379_10013142_pt1 | contig 10753 bp, 14 predicted proteins | sample UN2MG_FD_202237 | JGI IMG/M metagenome (GOLD analysis project Ga0307379, IMG submission 202237) | Soil microbial communities from Risofladan, Vaasa, Finland - UN-2 | ecosystem: Environmental > Terrestrial > Soil > Coastal area > Acid sulfate soil | place: Finland: Risofladan, Vaasa | collected... | reverse complement strand
GTCGACCCCTGTTGCGACCTACTCGAGCTGCTTGTCCGGGTGCGTCGTGTCTGCTACGTCCCAGGCGTTGGTGAGCGCGAGCGTGTCCGGCGGGTTGACTGGCCGCACGACAACCAGGGTGGTCAGCGTCCAGTTGTCGTCGGCGTACCGTCGCAGCTCGTACGGTGCGTACTCCTGATTGTAGTGCGTGAGCGTCACCACGTCGTTTGCCTGCGTGTACTTCAGCTTCTCGATGTCCGCAGCGGCCCAGGGCGCCGCGATCTCATACGGTGCAGCGATCGAGACTGCATCACCGTTCTCGAAGTCATTCGAACCGGTACCCGCCAGTCCCGCACTGCACGTCACCGTGTTGTTCGTGTTCGACGTGATGGTGCCGGTGCTGCCGTCGGTCTCGTTAGTGAGGATCGCGCCGATGAGCGTATCGGTCACCCAGCTCCGCTTCAGGTCGCTAAAGATCGTCGCGTGCGTTCCGCCCTCGTGGACCCCACCGGGATCCACTACGGCCGCGCCGGAACGTATGAACCTGATGTACCCGCCGCCGAACTCGAGCGCGTACGCCTGGTCCTCGCTGAAGATGAACGGGATCAGCCTGGTCGCACCGAACGTCTTCGCAGATCGCACCCACCCGGAGCCCTGCCGGTTCTTAACTGCGCCAGTCACACCAACAATGAAGTTGGTGCAGGTTCGGAGGCCGACGGCTACACGCTCGACATCCAGCCTGCCGTACAACTCGGGGGAGATAACGCCCGCCGCGAACGATGCCTGCTTGAATGGTCTCGGAGGCATGACTCCCCTCTATCGTGGTTTCAATTTGATCGGCCCTGTGTCTACCGGTGGCATTGGTGTCTGTGACGCTAGAGGTTGAGGCTGTGGCTGCGGCTCCGATCGCGGCTCCGATCCCTCGGGCCCGACGAGTGCTTCGGTCCTCGTGTCTCCGAATACTGCGATCGTTTCCTTGATCGTCTTCAGGCGCAGGTAACCTTCCCGAATGCGCCGGATACGCTCCGCCCTGGACGGGACGGGCATTACGTCTTCTTCTTCTTGTCCCTACGTGCCTTCTCTTTCTCGGCATCGCGGGCCAACTGATCCGCCTGGACCTTGCGGTCGGTCCTCGTGGCGCCCTCGGCTCCCGACTCCACCTTCTTCGGAGCGTTCTGCCGTGCGATGGTGGCCGTGCGCGTCTGCGCGAACGTGCCCTTCTTCGCTTCCCTAGTGCCGGACACGATCCTCTCGATCCGAGTCTTCTTCGATGCGATCGCCATAGCCTATTCCCTCGCCCGGATCACACCGGCGTCCGGTAGTTCTCCGGTTTGAATGTTCGATGCGCTCGAGGCTACCGCTGCGTAGCCCCTGAGCCTCGCGAGCTGCTCCATCTTCTGCGACAGATCCATGTTCGACGTGAGCGGCATCGCGATCCTCGCGGCCATCACGATCGCCAGGTAGTCGATGAACGCCTCGGTCCAGATCAGCGTGTCCGTACAGTCGAAGACGTACCGCAGGACAGCAGAATCCATGTCGGTGTAGATCACTCGAGCGCTACCGGCATTCTCGACCCTGAACGGGACCAACTGCTCGATGTTGTCGATCTGCAGCTCGGTGTCGATGTTCAGCGGGCGTAGGCAGTCGGTCGGCCAGGCGTAGGCGTAGGCCCAGGCCGCCGGAGGCTCCTCTGAGCTTTCGTCGAGGGCGACACGCTTGACCGCGAACTCGAACGGGAAGAACTGCAGCGCGTTCCTGCGGGCGCGGTCATAGTGCAGGTTGCAGATCTCGGCTGTGGGGTTCCCCGCGTCGTCGAGCGACTCGATGAAGCTGGTCTGCCCCAGGGCTCCGATGGCCATGTTGCAGATCTCGGCCGGGTTGCTTGTCGCTCCCATCGTCTAATCGACGTTCAGGCCCAGCAGGCGCCGGACGATCGTGGCCTTGTTGCCGTGCGTCGACTTGCCGTCGCGCTTCGCCATCGCGAGAACCGTCGGCTTGTCGTAGTCCATCGCAATATCGAAGGCGTTGTCGCCCTCGGGTGTCGACGGCAGCTTAGTGAGAACCGGCGTGTTGTCCGGCTCCGCCACACGGGCCGATCGCGTTGTCGCGATCTCGTGGAACGTCTCCGGCTCCCGAGAGTCTTCGGCTTTCTTTTCTCGCGCAGCTATCCGGGCATCCGAACGCCTGAAGATGCTGTGCTTCGGGGATGCTCCGATGGGCCCACCGTCGAGTGGCTCGAAGTGGTGCGGGACCTCCCCGGTCATCCCGATGTCGAACTGCGCCTCGTCGCCCTTCTTGAAGTATCGCATCGAGAAGTAGCAGTCGCGCTTTGCGCGGTACCGGTAGTTGGTTCGTTTCATTGTTTCCCTCCAGTGAAAGACAGAGAGGGTGGGTGGCGTTGGCTTGGAACCCCCAAGACGAGCGTTCTGCCGCCCACCCTCTCATGGTCAGTCAGTTACCAGACGTTGCCGCCGATGTTCTGCTGCGGGTCCTTGACCAAGTAGGCCGAGAGGGCACCGCCGCCATCTGCCGTGGTATTCACGGTGTAGTACACGCCGAGATACCGCATGCTCGCCTGCCCGCCGAACGCCCCGATGACGTACGTCGGCGACTTCGCAGCCGTCGCCACCTTCAGGTCGGCGAGCGCCAGGTTGCGCGTGCAGTGTGTGACCGGCGACCCGGTCGTCAGATCGACGTTGTCGTTCGATCGCAACGAGATGTCGAACGAGGCTGTGCTCGCGAAGTCGATGTCGATCACCACGACGAGGAACATCGTGCTGTCGCCAACCACCTGGTCGGCTGTCGAGTGCGGCGAGTTGGCCGCGCCGAGGTCCATGACCTGTTCGGACGGCGCACTGACCGTAACGACCTGGCCGTTAGAGAACTCAAATGCGTAGTCGAGATACATAACCTTCTACTCCTATGGTTGTGTTAAGCCGCGCCTACGCGACCAGGTCTTCGGTGTTGACGATTGCGTCACATTCTTTGACGGGGATGCCCCAGAACCGAAGCATCGGTTCGCTGTTCTCGAGTTGGGTGACGGTCAGGGTGTGACCGCCGGTGATGTAGTTACCCGTTCCGGCGTGGTTCGGCTCCAAGACCTGGATCGCACGCTTCACGAGCGCCTGTTTCACCGTCGGGTTGCAGTAGAACACCAACCGCCCTTGGTTCCTCAACCGCAGCGGAATCGTGTACCACGCCTCGATCATCAGACTGATGAGGTCGACATCCCCCGTGGCCATGCTGGACACGTCGAGGTTGCAGATACGGACGCAGCCTTCCCAGTCGGTCAGATGGATGCCGAGCTTCTGGTTGAACTTCGTGCGCAGCACGCGCATCAGGCCGTTCGAGGTCTCCGACGTTTCCACGCCGAGGTTCTGCACGTCGAGCCCGCCGTTCATGCCCTTCGGGTAGATCCCGGTGAGCGACCGTGGGCCCCACGACAACAGCCACATCGACGTGTTGTCGGTGCTGGCGCCGCCGCCCAGGATCACCTGGGAGCCGTTCTCTGCGGTGGTGAGGTTGAACCTCGGGGAGAGCCCGAGGAACCTCTCGGGATTGACGGCAGTGTTGCCGTAGAACAGGGTCGTCGCGATCTCTTGCGCCATCGCTTCGATGTGCGCAACGTCCTCGGACATGCGGAAGGCCTCTTTGGCGCCGTTCAGCTTGAACAGCTCCTCGTCGACCTCGGCCCATGCCTCGAGGTTGCCGCAGGTGTCGATCACCTGGGCTCGCTTGCTCTTCGACTTCGTCGTCGGGTAGTTGAGCAAGCGCCACGCAGGCGTCGGCAGCCCGGTGCGGATCGTGCCCTGGTGGCCGGTCTGGAGGTTGCCCTCCATCATCGGCATGTCATCCAGGATCGGGTTGACCGTGTGCATCATCTCCGCGACCATCGCGGGCGTGCCGTCAGGATCAATCGCCCGCTGGATGTCCAACAGGGTCGGGTTGAGAGTAAGTCTGGTTGCCATCGCTCAGTTCTCCGGTGGGGGTTCCGGTTGAGTGGTTTATCCCGTCGCCTTCTGTGCTCCGTCGTAGAACGCCCTGGCGGTTGCCTCGGGGTCCGTACGGTCGACTGCGGCAGGCTTCTTGCCTCCCGCACCAAGCCCCACGAGGGTGTCCTCGCTGAACCCGGCGCGGATCGCATGCAGGAAGTTGAACATCGCGGGGTCGCTCGACATGCCCGTCGCCTCGAAGCTCTCCGCCAACCCCTCGGGCGCGAACGCCTTCATGAGCTGGTGGATGCCGTTGGCGTGTGCCTTGTAGTTGGCCCCGTGCTCCTGTTTGATCGCGGCGGCGTTCGCCTTCAATCCTTCCCTGAACGTCTCCTCCTGCTGCACTGCGATGTCGATCTGGAAATCCACGAGCTTCTGTGCGGCCTCCTGCGGCAGCTTCAGCTCCTTGAAAATCGGTATCGCTTGTTCGATCAGCGCGGCGTCGAGTTCGCGTTCCTTATGCGCTTTCAGTTCGTACGTCTCGGGCACTACGGGTGTCTCACCGGCGGAGTCGTCGGCGGCTTTCCCATCACCTTTGTCGTCATCGGATTGAGTGATCACATGCTCTTCAGCATCGTCACCCTTCTCGCCAGCATCAGTACCAGCGACTACGGCCTCTGCGGTTTCCGCTTCGGCAGCTTCCGCTGCGGCGGTCTCTTCAGGTGTCGCCATCTTCAGTGTCCTCCTCGAGTGCCGCTACCTCCGCGGCACGTCGTTTCGAAATCGCATCGTTCATCGTCTCGAGCATGAGCAGCTTCCAACCGTCCGGCGCCATGCGTTCCACCTGGGCCATCACCATGAGTCCGACGTTGCGCTCACCCTCGCGCAGTGCCATCACATGGCTGTCGAGTGCGAACGACGGCGTGTGCAGGTGACACTGATCGAGGATCCACCTAAGAACCCGGCGACCGTCGGCACCGTCGGTGATCAGCCTCCAGTCGGCACGCTCCTGCTGCTCGACGAGCTTCCTGCGGTTGCGGATCTCGGCCTGTAGCTGCTCGTCTCCGAGCGGCCCGAGGCTCTCCTTGGTGTCGCCTGCTGCCATCGCGGTCTACTGGAAGCTGACCTGGGCTGACCAGGTAACCCCCGGTGTCGTCCCGGACGCGATCCAGACTGTCCGCAGCACGTTCGACGGCAGGTTTTGGTAATGAGCCACCGTGCTATAGGTCGCCGCGCCTCCACCCGCTGTCCCTGTGACGATGTTAGTCTTGGCTGTCACGTCGGCGGTGATGTCAGTCGCCGAGGTAAGCAGCCCCGTGATCGTATGGCTGGTGTACGGGACATCGACCCAGACCGTACCGACCTTAGCCTGTAGCCGAACATCCAGTAGATTGTCGCCATTCGCTTCTGCCGTCTTGTTGAAAACAACCCACGCCTCGGCTACGCCCGGACGGATCGAGACCGCGGGATCCTGGCCGCTAGTGCCAGAAGTAATCGCGCTCGCCCTTAGCTCTACGGTGGACCAGCCCGCCTGGGTTACCGGCAGCACCAGCGCAAACGCTGCGAGTACCGCAACCAGGACCAAGTATCTGCTCACTCTCGTCTTCATCTCGTTCTCCTTCGGAGTGGGTTTATTCGATACGTTAATTGACGACGCCCGGGGCGCCGGTTTGTCCAAGCTGTTGGTTGAGTGCGGCGAGGTTGGTCAGGTCGGTGTCACCGGCCGCCTTCGCTGCGGTTGCCGTGTCCTTCAGTGCGGCGGCCTGCATCTGCGCCTGCTCGGCCTGCTGCTGCTGCTCTGCACGTCTCGCCCTGATCTCAGCCGCCTTCTCGTCGCTGTTGATCATGTCGGGATCGACGCCGTTCATGTCGGCGTACTGCTCGATCATCAGGTCGGAGTTGATCTTGTCCGGCATGTCCTTGAAGACCTCGGCGTTGGCCAGGACGAACGACATCGTGCGCTCGACGCCCACGGTAGCCACGAGCTTCTGCGCCTGCGCGAGGATCGATAGGTACTCGATCTTCGTCTGCTGGCCCTCCAGCTCTTTGGGTGGATCGGGAAGCAGGCCTCTGTTGTTGCCGATGTCGAACGTGCGATCGATGAACGGATCGAGCAGCTCGTCATTGATGCGCTCGAGCACCGGGCCGAGCTGCAGCATCTTCTCCTCGTGCCGCTCTTCGACCTCGCGTGCCGTCATCCCGGAGATCGCGGTGTTCGCGAGCATCAGGAACAGGTCGGCGAAGTATGCTCGATTGATCCTGAACTCGTAGCGCTCCATGTCGTTTTGAATCTGCAGCCCCCGAGCGTCAGGGACGAAGGCGGGCTCGAACTTCTGGCCGGTTGCGCTGTCCAGGTAGGTGATCATCCCCGGTAGCAGTCCTGCGACCTCGGATCGGAGGGAACCCGGGCCCTGCATCGGCGGGTTGACCAGCTTGTCCATGAGCTGCGCCTTACGACGCTCGAGGTGCTGCAGACTTTTGATGTCGGGCAGGGCTTCCATCCCCGGGCAGTTGCCGTACGAGTCCTCGCCCTCGACTTCCCAGCGGGGCGCCATGAACGGCTTCGACCTGAACCCACCCTCGCCGAGGATCGACTCCTCGGTGCTCTTCTCTTCGAACCACACCGACCGCCACGGCATCCCGCCGGGCTCGAACAGCGCAGGGTTGGCTTCCTCGTTCGGCTCGATGCAGTTGACGACCTCGAAGATCTCGTCGAGCCGGTTGTTCTTGATCGCGTCTTGGACCGGCTGACTGCCCCGCTCCGGCCACTGCTGCTCGATCTGGCGAGCTGTCAGTTGCACGGTGCGGTAGAGCGTGTCGACGCGCATCTGACTGTCCTGGGACAGCGCGTACGTGCCCGGGGACAGGACGTGGCAGCGGAAGATGTCCTGCTCGTCCTCGAGCACCAGCATGCACGCCGTGCCGAAGTCGCCGAGGTGACGGTAGATCCGCGGGAATGCGTTGTAGACGTTGGTCCTCGCGAACATCTCGAGCAGAATGTCGCGCACGTTGCCCAGGTAATCGCGCACGCCGTGCTCGGTACGTTGCTGCGGATCGAAGGCGCCGAGCCTGAACCACGGCCGCGACGGTGGCGTGTTGCCCGCGTGCATCCCCGACGACAGGATCCGGCTCGCGAACGTGGCCGTCGAGTTCTTGATGAATGAGGTCTGCTTGGTGCCCTTGTTCCGCCTCGATGCGTGGAGGCGTAGGGCTCGAGGGTGGATGTAGTTCGACAGCTCCTGCCAGTGCGAGTCCCAGTTGTTTCCGCTGCGCTCCGACCAGAGCTTCTTCTTGCGCTCCCGGTAGAGCTTGACCTTTGCCTTGTCGGTCATAGCCTTTTCCGCCATGACTTTAGAGCGTTCCGAACGTGCCGCGGCCTGGCGATAGCGACGGTGCCATCAGGCTGGGCAGTGGACGCAGCCCGGCCGGGCCGGTGAGCTGGGTGGATCTCAGGCCACGCCTGCCACGCTGCTGTTCTCGCAGTCGGCGGCGGGCCTCAGTGATCTGAGGATTCGAGGGAGCGATCGGGGGCGGGAGCGGTTCAGCCGCCGGGATTGAAGGCGAGCCCATAAGTAAACCCTCTCGGTTGGTTCACTCGGGACTCTGGTGTCCTATGTCTCACGCCGCAAGTGGGAGCGCTGCGTGGGGGTCGTAGTCGACGTTCCCCGGCTGGTTGGCGTGCGGGTCGTAGTCCTGGTCTTCGGGCCGTAGGGGCTGCCTCACGCCGCTGGGCTTGACCCTGGCTACATGGTAGGCGAACGTCAGCGCCAGAGCGTCGGCCCGATCGGGGCTGTCGAGACCACGGTCCTCGAGGTCGTCCTTGGACTCGAGGAAGAGCGCATCGGCTGCGGTGTAGAAGTATTCCCGGTTCTGGAGCTGCTCGGCGAGCACCTCATCGTCCTGGGGTAGGGTGCCGCCGCCCTTCAGCCAGTCCCGGGTCTTCGCCCACATCTCCGCCACTCGGTTCCGGTACCTGTCGGGGCGGTCGGCCTTGGATCCGAACAGGATGTCGCCTACCGGGTACCCGAGCTGGCGCAGCCGGTCGACCACGCCGGAGCCGTTGCCGCCGCCGTCGACGAAGATCATCGCCGGCGGCATCCCGGTGGAGGCCAGCTCGCGGTACACCTCGACCACCCGGCTGGCAAGCTGCATGTTGTCGAGCCCGCGGTAGACCCTCCAGCGGATCGAGCGTGCGTCCATCCCCCGGCGGATGCAGATCACAGACTCCGCGAGGCCGTGGCGGGCCACATCGACGCCCACGATGACCGGGATGTCGATCTCCTGCTCCTCGATCTCGCGTGCTCGAGCCGACATGATCAGGTCGGTGCCGATGAGCTGCCTCGAGCTGGCCTTCGGGAACTGACCCTTGACGCGGACCCTCACGAAGTCGCTGTCTTCGCCGAAGTCCTCGACCCACTCGTGGTACAGCCGCTTGTTCGTGATCTGGCAGCTCCGGCTGTCCACCTGGAACGTGATCCAGCGGTGCCGCTGCTTGTGGAAGCAGTCGTAGAAGAACCCGCTGTTGCGGGTCGGGTTGCCGAACAGGAGCCTGAACGGCTCGCCGTCGGTGAGGCCACCCTCGGACACCTCGAAGATTGAGTTGTCGATCGCGCTGGCTTCGTCGAATAGGTAGTAGCTCGAGCTGGCCGCGGCGTGCTGCCCGGCGAACGCTTCCGACTCGTGCTTCTTCCAGGTGACCGCGGAGATCCCCCAGTCGCTGTCTCCGATGTGCCTGATCTGCCGCTCGCCGATCGTCCACCAGTGGGCCGCCAGGGACTTCTTGCGCCACTTCTTGATCTGGGCCCAGGTCTTCGTCGCGAGCTGGGTGCCGGTATTCGCCGTGACGATCCCGACCGAGTGCGGCCTGGTGTCCATCAGGAAGCACGCCACCCAGGCCGTCAGCGTGCTCTTCCCGATACCGTGGCCGGAGGCGACGGCCATCTGTACCGGGTCGACGGCCTTGTCCCCTGGCTGGAAGTTGTTCTTCTTGATCTGGTCGCCAAGGTCCTCGAGGTACTTGATCGCCCAGACATCCGGCCCGTGCTTGCAGTTGAATCTGGCCTGGTACTCCGGCGGCAGTTCGACGAGCTGGATCGTGGGGTCGTTTGCCCAATCCCAGGCACCCATGACGTAGCGCAGCGGGTCCTGGTGCACCTCGGCGAGGAACTCGACGAGGTCGTTCTCTATCTCGCCTCTGGACTCAGGTTGCATCGAGACCGAGTTCTTCGTCCGTGCAGCCAATAGACTTCAGCACCCCCACCACCGCTTGGTCTAACATCGCCTCCCTGATCCACACCGCGAGCGCTCTTTCGAACCGCTCGAGCTTCTTGATCTCCCGCACGGTCATCGGCTTTTCTAGCCCGCGATGTGGCCACCAGACATTCAACCGACCCAGGTGTGGCGGCTCGTAGTGTCTCTTTGGCCGCAGCCACCACCGCCTACGTCTTTTTGCCATCACGCCCTCCCCGCTACCCGGCGCCGCGCCTCGAGTAGACGCCGCACCAGATCCTCAACACCTCTGATCTCGTGGACCTCGGTGAACAGCTTGAAGTGCTTGCCGAGCTGCTCGCAGCCCCTGGACTTCGACTCCATGCGTATCTTGATGACCCTGCCCTTGGTCTTGGTCTCTACGATCTCGATGCTGGCGATCGCGGCGGCCAGCTCGTCGGGGATGTCCTTGATCGCACGCATGTTGCCGTGCTCGTCGAACAGCCCCCGGATGTCCGCGAACGCCAGCCGTCCCATCTGTTCCACCACCCGCTCGGGTGTCAGCCCCACTGTCTTGAGGGCCGCCTTCTGGCGTTCAGCGACCGCCTTCTTCACCGAAGGTTTCCGAAGCAGTTCGCGGCTGTACGCTGGGTGGTACCCGGCCCGCTTCGCCGCACCCTCGGCGTTCAGGTCGATCAGGTACTCCTCGACGAACCGAAGCTGCTTGGGGGTTGCCTTACGTTTGGCCATCCACCACTGCCTTGTCCGTGTTGTAGTCGCGCCCTGTGGCCTCCCATTCGACGACTACAGAAACGCGCTCACTTGGTTGCACGCTCCCCGGCAATTCGAGTACGAGAACTATCTGGCGCTTCCCTTGGCCTGACGTACTCGCGCGGCCCGAGGTTGTTGTTCTTCCGCCTGGGCGCCGCTTCACCCTTGCGCCTCTTGGGGTCCCTCAATCCGGCCGTGGCCCACAGTGGGTAGGCCTACGCTCTGAGCCAACGACCTGTTGATCACATCGGCGATCATGATGACGTAGTCTTTCCCGCCCATAGCGTCGACCACCTCCGTCCGCATTCGGGCAAGCTCTTGCGTCGGGAAGTCAGGGTCTGGAACATTCGCGTCGACTATCCATAGGACCCATTCGGAGCCATCGTCCGCGGTGATCGTCCGTATCTTAACTCGCCAGGGTGCATCTACCATCTTCATCGGTTCACCTCGTACCTGAACCTCGCCGCCTTCGATGAGTGTGGGTGTTGGGCTGTCTTGCGCAGCTCCCGCTCTTTCTTGGCGCACTTCGCCAATGTCTCGGCCGTGATCGACGGTTGCTCCCTGGAGCGCCGCCGCATGTTCCAGGTGGCTGGGAACACACGGCGGCTCATGGTTCGTAGGCGACTGCTCACGTACACACCGACCCGGGACATGGCGGAGCTTCGCACATCGGCGGGTCGACAGGGCCGACGAAGTCGGGATCGTACGGAGTGCAAGGCTCCCCCTCTGCGGGAGGCTCAGCATCCCCTATCGGTTTGGTCCCGCCATCCTCATCCTCTTCCGGCTCGCAGGGTTGAACGCCGAACGCCTTGCGGTTCTCTCCCGGTCGTGGCCGATTGCACCGGATAGAGCAGGCCCACTCA
>Ga0307379_10013139_pt1 | contig 10754 bp, 5 predicted proteins | sample UN2MG_FD_202237 | JGI IMG/M metagenome (GOLD analysis project Ga0307379, IMG submission 202237) | Soil microbial communities from Risofladan, Vaasa, Finland - UN-2 | ecosystem: Environmental > Terrestrial > Soil > Coastal area > Acid sulfate soil | place: Finland: Risofladan, Vaasa | collected... | reverse complement strand
AGAGACATGAAGATAGCCTACTTCAAGAAATTTTTCATAGTTTTTGAGGAACTCTTCTCTTAAAAACTGGACGGTTTCTTCTTTGTTGAAACCTTGGACGTTGTTATTTCGGTGATGGAATTGGATAGCAATTGTTTCTTCTTTTTCCAAGCCTGCGTATGGCGCAAGGAATTCTTTATGAGTAACGATACCGTGCAGATGGTTTTCTTTTCCTATGAGAATCCCGGGGAGTTCTGCTTTGTGCATCTTGGTGTGAGCATCCTTAATTGCTGTATCAGGCGATAAGAGCAAGGGTTGTTCTTGCATAATTGTTTTTACGGGGAGATCGAGTTTTTGTCTTTTTTCTGGTTCAAAGTCGTCACGTCCTTCGACATTACTATGCGCATGGAGAACGTTGTTAATGAGAGTATCAATAGAAATAGTACCGACAACGGTCGTATGATCAACAACTGCGAGATATGAAATATGTTCCTGTCGGAATAAATGAAGGACTTTACCAATGGTCTCATAGGGACTGATAGAAAGGGGGTTTGTACACATGATGGTTTTCACGGGCTGTGTCCCGATATTGTGTTCGGTGAGTTTTTTGATGACATCATCTGCAGTGACAATACCAAGGAGGGTATCGTCGCGAAGGACAGGAAGAACATAGACATTGTTTTCCACCATGACGCGAGCGATTTCTTCGACAGGAGTCGTTGGGGTGAGTTTTGGTGTATGAGAAAGCAACGTATGGAGTTTTGTTTGCAGTGTTACTTTCGGCTCTATCTGCGTTCGTTTCAACAGCAGTCCATGGTATTTACCATGATCGGTGATGACGATAGCATCAGTAGTGTTGAACAGATTTATGGCTTGAGAAAAGAATTCGTTTGCATCTCTTTTTTCTACATCGGTTATAAGGATGTCTTGTGCTGAAACCATACTCTATCACTTCTCTTTGGGATAAGGAGATAAGTTATAAATGTTTGTTATTAGAGAAAAAACAGAGGAAAAAAGGAAAAAAATTGTGAACTAAGTCACCTTATTGTGTTGATGAGGTGTTGCTTTTTTCTTTTGATTTATAGGTCTTATTTGTCGTAATTCCCATATTAGGATTCGTATTTTCACTGTTTTTTCATCTAAAAAAGGTGTAAAAAGCGAAAGTAATATAAACAACAATTAACAATTGTTAATTGTGGGCGTAAAATATGAGGGAGTATGTTTTTTCCGTCTTTCCTCCTCTCCTAGTTGAATAACTATCTTTCTCTATTTTACGTCCGTCTCCATATATGTCCCAATAGGTTTTTTAAGAATCTGTAAAAATCGGTCTTCCTTGACTGCTAAATCCATGCTGTGGATCAAAGGGGTTAAAGGCAGGATCACCATAAAAAACCCGAACATAAAAGGTCGGCAACTCCGTATCGATGCGTTTTTCTCCACGTAATGCTTCACCAACACTCCAGTCGTCAACAATCAAATGATTTTCAAGAACGGTAAGACCAGATTCTTGACCTGTTTCTCTTGTCGCCCCCACAAAACCATTGCAACCCGCATGAAGCATCGCAAGCCCAATGTTCATTTGCGGGGGAAGACCATCGGTACGCCCCATAAGACAGGCGGAGGTTAAGAAAATGCTTGGTTTATCATACACCCAGTTTTTTGCATGAGCGACATCTATTGCTTTCGAATAGATATCCAATCCATACAGCGATGCAGCAAACCAAAACCAGTCCCCATGACCAAGATACTCAATATAATTAGCACCAGTATAAACATGCAGAAGTTCTGCAATCTGCCGACTGTTCCGGAAGTCCCCATATACTTTTGAGGTGAACCCGTACTTTCTAATTTCTTTGGCATACGGGATCTGATGGAAAATCCCTCCGGTTTCAGCAAACCCTTCCCCGAAAACGAAACTGAATCGATAGTGCCAATCGTCTAGGCTCCCTGGTGGACCGCATAGCGTTTCATAAAAGAACGTGCGCGCGATTAAAACACTACAATCCTGTACATCCCAACTGATAAGACGTCCCACGGAGAGATTCTGATTAACGGAATAGGGGTTATCAGATGGCAATCCTCGGTCAGGTATATCTTCTTGAGAGGGGCCATAGTAATACATGGGGATCATCGTAGTATCTGCAAGAATGGCAAGCCAAGCAGGCCCCTGAAGATACCCAGAAAGAAGACCATGAGTATTAAGGGATTCTAAAGTTCTCTCGAGTTGCTGGACCGTTGTGTTGACTTTCATGTTTGTAAAGGGATGGAGAGATTCATTGTACCACGGACCGGTTCCTGACCCCTGAGCAACTGATACATAGGAACTATCGGTAAGCTCCCATGAAGCATTCGCGATGATGAGCCCGCCATGGGCTGCAGTGAGGTACGCTGCCATACTAGAAAGCTTTGGAATTAATGGGAGATGAGGAGAACTCAGTGTTGAGATAGTTGCCATGATAGTGACATTAGCATTGACACGAGATATTCCTCGTTGCATAAAGTAGCCGCCTTTTATGCCATTATACACTGTTATTTGAAGGGTGTATGACCCTGACGCATTACAGATGAGTGTTTCGAGATATGTTTTTCCAATATCATAACCCATGCTATTTGCATACGCAACAATCTGTCCATGAGTATCGGTAAGGGTCATGAAAAGAACAGGGACAACTGGAACGAAAAGCCGTACGAAAAATCCGTGATTTTGGAAGATTTCTGCAGAGATTTGGAGCCGGATAACACCATCAGGGACACTTATGCTATATTGCCGAGTATCATTCCCAACAATATCAAATTCTTTACTGAGGATGATGACCTTTTTATTGATAATATGTTCATTAATTGTTGTTTTCGTCGTGTTGATAATCGATGGTGGGATAACGTCTGATGGATTCGCCATGGTAAGATAGTTGATAGAGCCAAAATGATCTTTTATAACGGTTAAAATCGTATCCGTGATCGCGTCTTCATTGAGAAGAGATATGACGGTGACATTAGTGATGTTAAGAGTACTATTTCCAACAAGATAAGCATGGGTGGTTTGAAGCTGCGTGCAAACAGCTTGAAGCTCATCGTCGTTCTTATCAGAGATAAGGATTGGGAGATTAAGGTAACTTGCAAGCGGTGCTGCAAGAAGACTGAGTTGATATGCATCCATGGTATCGTAGGGAAGAATAAGAACGCTAGGTGCAGTGGTAAACACTTGTGTTGCCAAGGCTATGGCAATCTCAGAGGCAGACCCTAACAGCTCTATCGTATGATACGAAGTATTCAGATGCTCACCAAGTATCAGAAGCGTATGATTATCAGAAGTAAAATAGGTTTCAAGAAATCGGGTTTGTGCATCGGTGAGATCACCTTCATGAGTAACTAACAAGGGTAAGAGTCCGGTAGTGTTCGCTATTTTATCATACCAACACGCAACGCTGGTACTGATGAGACTTAAAAAAGGATCGCTCTCAGACACGATTACCGCATCTACCATGGATTTCCGAATCGATTGATGAAAACCAAACTCCAAAGAAGAAGCAGTGATGGCCTCTTGTTGTATCCCTAGCATAGACATAGGGGAAAGAAGAAGGAAGAAACACAGGAAGGCAACAGTGAACGTTTTCATCATCTATATTTATAAAGAGAAGGATATTAATAATCTTTGTATTGCTTGCCTTTTTTTATAAAAAAGAAAGGAGGATAAATAATATATAGGGTCATCGTGTATTAAATTTCATTTAATCGAAAATTCATGGTTATTAAGGGGAATTCTATGAAAAGGAGCTTAAGCGTTATCGTTATGATGATTCTGGCAATTTTTTCAATGGGTGCCACTGCAGTGATGACCGATTCACATTCAATCTCAACCGAACCGCAACATCTATGGGTTGTTGATTCTGCAAGAGAAGTTTCTATTGAAATTAATACATCTGGTATCGCATACGGTCATGAGCTCCTCTGGAAAGCGAATACAACTGGTACGAACTATGAAGAATCTGCAGTAACCTATGCTGACGGTATCGCGTACATTGGTTCCTGTAGCACCCATGGAGATGGTTACGATAAAATCTTCGCAGTCAATACAACCAGTGGTGAAATTATCTGGAGCAATGACACAGGGCCAGGATATGTTGGTCCGGTCATCGACGGAGAGGTAGTCTATATCGGGAGTTGTACTCACGGCAATGACCCTGAGAACGAATATATGTATGCATTTAATAGATTCACTGGAGAACAACTGTGGAAAACACCTATTTACGGTGGTATTGCAGAGTCGGTTCAGTATGATGGAAATAAAATATATTTTTGTTCTGGTTTTTATGAAACAAAAATGTATGCATTAAATAAGGTTGACGGCAGTATCAACTGGGTATTTTCGACAGGCTTCAGTGTTTGTCCAAATAAACCAATGCTTAAGGATAACGCTGTCTACGGTGCTTTTTATAACAGCTATAGCCAAGGGAGATTGTATAAAATAAACGCAAGTACCGGTCATGAATTATGGAATGTATCCTTATCTGCTGGCCCCTGGGACAACTCCATTACTGCAGATGGCCAGGGGAGAATTTTTTTAGCAATTTATTGTGATAATACAATGAATGCGTACGACGAAAGCGATGGACAGTTACTATGGACGTATTCTCTCCATGATAGATCATTGTCCTTTAATGCGTATCATAATGGGTGCGTTTTTATCGCAGATACACAAGGGTACGTGTACGCACTGATTGCTAGTACCGGTCATCTTCTCTGGGAAACAAAAATCGGTGGTACCTGTGATATAAGCTCTCCAACAGTAAGTGGTGGGCTCCTCTTCATTGGAACACGGGATGGCCCGGATGGCGCGTTTTACGCGCTGAACGAAAGCACCGGTTCGATTCTTTGGCGGTACCCAATTGGTGCGAGCGTCACCGCGCCTCCCTCGATAGTCAACGGGATAATGCTCTGCGGTTCAGATGGATGGAATATGTATGCGTTTGATGTCGGTGTTGGAAGTGGTGAATGGCTGCTGCACCGCTATGATCATTGGAATACGGCGTATTCACCGGTTGGCCTAGAAAGATGGGAATACATCAGTGCAACCTGTAGCTCTCAGCAAGATATTATCACATGTATGGTCATAAATATTTATGATCATCAAGTACAAAACATTAACTTGCATCTGCCGTTTTCAGCATACTGGTATACAGAAACCGGTGAGCTACTCAAAGAAAATTCTGATACCTATACTATTGGATCATTGCCAAGTGGAGGCTCTCTTACATTATTAATCACGCAGGAGCCATTCTTCCAGGTGACGATTACGAAACCTGAAAAAGGACTCTATATCGCGAATGCGAAAATAATGCCATTTCCTTTCACACTCGTTTTCGGTTCGATTGATGTTGAAGCATCGTTACGAGATGTCAATACATCTCAAATCGATCACGTGGAGTTCTATCTTGATAATACACAAGTAGCAGTTTATGCAGGCCCTCCTTACATTTGGCGGTGGAGTAAACGATCCTTCGGTGCGCATATGGTAAAAGTCATTGCGTATCAAAACGATAAATCTGCTTCTGATGAACTAAAGGTATGGAAGATATTTTAATCACTTGTAAAAACCAATGTCTCCGTCCAAATGATATACATGCAGAAACAAGATTGGTTCTGATTAGATTGATTTCTCTTCGAAAATGAATGTCTGAGTTTAGGTATTTAGCATCAGAGGAGTTGATGCAGAAGGTTGAATAGAAACGGGAATCGTTCTAAAAACTTCATGACAAGGGTATACGATGAAGTTTTCGGCATGCTCACTTGAAGGGTGCCCCAATCACTTTCTGCATAAAAGACGTCTTTAGCCTTTACCTTGATAGTGTAACTTCCTTTTTTTGTAAACGTATGATTGAGGGTTACATCTTCGTTAGAAAGATAAGGACCAACCCAACTACTGTTCATCGTATCACCCCAATCGACAAAATAGTACACTCCATCAGCCTCAGGGTCTTCAGCTGCAAAAGTATAGGGATAGGATATACCAATTTTTCCTTCGGTCGGACCATCAATCGAAGGAGTCGATGGTGAGATATCCTGAATAATGGTAAGCGTTTGTACTCGATACCCGGAAAGACCACCGCTGGCGCATTCTACAATACAACCTCCAGAACCGAGTTCCCTACCTACAGGAGTGTCATCATTTATGGTAGGAGCAACGACTGTCTTGGAATAATACCCATTAGCATTCGTCGTGGTGCTCCAGCTATCGCCAGTGGAAGGGATGCGAATTGAGATAACTCCGTTTTGAATCGGAGAACCAGAGCCTGTGGTAATTGCCTGGCCAGAAATAACAACGGAGGCACCAGGTGCAACTATTGATGGTGTAATCTGCTCTGAAACGGTTATTGGTTGTGGTGTATGGGAAAATGATTGAAGGGTGATGACTGCGTGAAGGGTCATGTTTTCACCGCTTTGATTGATAAGAGATTTGACTAAATTACCGACATCAGTTGAATACCACTCTGGAGTATCTGAACGACCTATTTTATAACATTCAAAGGTTCCCGCAGGGACACTTATCTGCTCCTTTTGCAAACATTGGACTGCTTCATTAATCCATTGGCTTCCATTAAATGATTGATCGTAGAGTCCCTCAATGGTAAATGATCCTGACATGATATTCAGCGATACAAGCTGCCATTGTTCTCCGACATTTAAGGGAAAATCATATAATTCTAATGGTGGTGAGGAGCTGGTTACAAGATTCATTTGATATGGTATTGGTATGATAGTCACGGTAATCGTTCCTTGCGAAAGAATCTCTGTGTTTATCTCAGCAAGGTCAGAAACACGGATATACGATGTCCCGGTAATCTGACCGGCGAGCTGCCCAGGGATACTGTTGAGTATTACTTGCCCGCTGATCTGACCAGTGATGCCTATTTTATACGAACCATCAATTAATCCAATCACTTTTTGTTTGAAATTCTGGATGGACCCAGAAAACGATACATTTGGAATGGAAAAGCTGAGAGGATCGACTTTGTAAATCCATTCGTCACCCAGATACCAGGTTGGGATGTCCCCATCATTTTCATTTCCGTGCTGAGAACTTTTCATTTGAGGCGATGTAGAACGATAGTCCTTTGCAGTAACCCCCATCACGGTAGTGTATGGAATACAGAGAAATAAAAAGCATATACCACCGACAATAAGATTGCGACGGAGAGTATTTGTCATCAAGTCATGCTTCATAGGATTCCTTCCTAACTATCCAATAAGACCCGGCGACATTTAAATGTTTTCAAAAAGATAAAATTTATCAATCATGACAAAAAAATGTTCTCAGTGACGAGGAAAGGCGTTAAATAAACGTGTCATTTAAGACGGATTATAAGGAGAAAAATTTGGATTTTACATGTATTCCTCATATGATGTTGCTACAAAAAAGAATGACTTTCATCTTAACCACTGCATATAAAGTATTAAATAGAGGGTGTTGATTATTATTCTATGAAGGGGAAAAAAAAATGAATAAGAAAATAGTAATTGTAAGCCTTGCCACAGCGGTACTCGTTCTTTTAACAGGGTTGACCCCTGCTCTTGCGTCAAATAACAGCAATCTACCCACGATTAAAAACGATCTGGTCACCATCGAGGTGAATAACTATCTTGGAAGACAAACAAAACAGAGATATACCACCGTTACTGCAAGCGACGCTGAGCAAATACGACAATATTTAATTGAATTGTATAATGCACAGGAAAGAAACGATCATCAAGGTATCGTAACCTACGAAGCACTTTTGAATGAAAAAGGAATTTTCGGTGAGAGTTACCAAAAATTTTATTCAAATAACGATGGCATGACACTCATAGAAAAAACAAGATTGCTTAAACTTCCTTCAAGTCTCGCCGGTGAAAATATCTCAAACAGTCTCTGTTATTTCAATGCCATCGGTGAAGGTCTCGTAGCATGGTGGTTAGCATTACTAGTCTGGCAAGGGATCGTACGAATGATACAAAATGTGTCCAGTATTATTGTGCAACTTATCCTCTTGTTGACATTCCTACCGTTCTTCGTACTTACAATGTTTTTTACTAATTTAATTCCGTTTAGAATACTCGCACCCACGGGGGTATTATCTCTAAAAAATGGAACCATATCTGCTTTAGGCCTTAGTGGGCTTCAGCGAATAACCGTAGGAGCAGAACCATATGCAGTGAACCTCAGTGGGTTTACAGGAATTACCATTAATATCCCACCTGTAAATAATCGCACAGCATTTCTCTTTGTTTCCGGATTCGCCCTGAAAGCAGAAGGAAGACCCACATAATATTTCCCTGAATTGAAATTAGAAACACATTCACAAGGCGATGTTTTACTTTAAGGATTAGATTATCAGCGACATCTGAGAAAAAAAAGACGAATGCTCCAAATATTTTTATTGATTATCTATCCAATATGCAATATCTGAAATAACTTCTTCAGCGACATGTCCTTCAATCAGATACTCAGCATTGGTAGGCACACCAGTTCCGGCAATGAAGAAATGATTCAAGGACGGATAGGTACGTAACGTAACAGATGGGGTGCCGTAAAACGTTTCATTCCAGCCTGCGAAATCTGTCATCGTGACTTGATAATCCCGTGTACCTTGGAGAATTAACAGAGGTATAAGTAATGATTCTGCTGTAACCACAGGATCATATGTCGCAAGATCAGCCCAATATGATCTCGGAGCACCAAGGACGAATTCACTTTGGTTGATATCCAAATTCTTTATCTTCTGCACAAGTTTCTCAAGCTCGGTAATCTGTTCTGATTGATTACTCCCACTCAGGTTCGCAAGATATCGCGTCTGCTCTAACATAAGATCCTCAAGATGTCGGGTTGGGCCTGCTAATATAATTAACCCAACGATTCGACTATCCTGTTGCGCGATACGTGGAGCTAACATCCCTCCCAAGCTATGCCCAAGGACGAAAATCTGTGAATGATCGACAACAGGTGACGCATTCAGCATAGCCACCGCAGCTAACGCATCAGTAATGGTTTCATCCTGCACCGTGAAATTTTGAATTGCTGCCGACTCCGCAGGATATTGCTTTGTCCGCTTCTCGTAGCGGAACACCACGATACCTTTCGATGCGAATCCCCAGGCGAGATCCTTAAATGGTTTATTAGGGCCATACGTTTCATCCCGATCATTCGGCCCGGAGCCATGTACGAGAACAACTGCAGGAAACGGACCTGCCCCTTTTGGAACCGTTATCGTGCCAGGCAGTTCCCATCCCCCAGAACCGATGGTGATATTTTCTTCAGTAAATGCATCGATGTTCGCATAGGAGGGAGGCGAATAAGCAAATTCTTCTTGTGTCGGTACAACCAGCAGACTGATGACTTTCTGCTGTGTATTAAATGTAATTTTCACGTCAAGAACACGTAATTTTGAAAAATTACAAGTGACATAAACAACAGAATATCCAGACTCATTCGTTAATCGTGCACGTCCAATACTTGTGAGTGCACCATACGAAGCGTCAACTTGCTGCACCCAGATAGAAGCAAAATCTTCCGCAGTGATTTGTGAGGTAATAGATGTATCAAAATAGCTATACACGCCGGTATAGTTTTGTTCCATGAGAAGCATAACGATATTAAAAGCGGCATCCACGAATGGGTTTTCTGGTTGCTGTTGTTCTTTTTGCTCCAGTACACATCCAGACAATGCAGCTCCTGTAAGAACTATTACTACGATACACGACATTATTTTCTTCATACTTTTCACCTTCACAATAATATCAATAGCATAGGTGGATATCACAGGGATTCAATAAATTTTCCAAGAAATTAAAAAAAAATGATTATTCTGTTGTGAATTTTAGTCATAAAGTAATTGTAAGGAAAACAATAATTTTACAAATAATCATAGAAAAGTTTTAAGATGGTGAAGTCTTTCAAGTTTTTATTGAAAATCATTCTCAGGGGGATAACATGGTAACCATATCAAATAATCAAGATTCGACTGAGGTATTACAAAAATTAATACCACCAAAAGAGGAATGGACGCCGGTTGATACTGCGTTGCATTCGCCAACAACGTTCTTTCTTAATTATAAAAAAGCACAAGAGCACTTGCTTCCCGCTATTCGACATACCTTTAAACATCATTACGAAAACAATTTCCTATATCATCGCGTCTGTGAGGTCAACGGTATTACTCCTGATATGATTTCATCGAAAAAGGATTTGAATAAAATACCGTTACTCCCTGATGCTTTTTTTAAAGATTACCCTGAAGGGAAAGGATTTTTACACTGGTTGAAAACAATTTTTACAGGGTCGCTACCCAAGCCGATTTTTAAAACAGATAACCCGTCCCATGATGAGATTATCGAGGAGTTCAATAAAAAAGGTACCAGTATTATGTTTACGAGTGGTACCGGCGGTCGCTTTAGCTTCATCCCCCATGATACTCGTTCATGGAACCGGGTGAAATACAGCGCGATGAAATCAGTCATCGAGCTGATGGATTACGACCCCACTGACCAAGTCATCCTGCTCATCCCTGACCCACGGCAGACGAACCTGACGATCGCAAGTCTTTTCGGTATTGCCTATGACCTATATGACCCAGCAAATATCCATGTAGCCTTAGATATGAAGATCACCACGCAATTTCTCAGGATGCAACGGGATGAAACCATCGGCATTTCAGAGAAAATAAAAGCAAAAGCGTTATCGACAATCAGTCCGTTGGTACAGCGGTCATCTGACTTACGCATCATTCATTTATTAGAGCAAT
>Ga0307379_10013138_pt1 | contig 10754 bp, 9 predicted proteins | sample UN2MG_FD_202237 | JGI IMG/M metagenome (GOLD analysis project Ga0307379, IMG submission 202237) | Soil microbial communities from Risofladan, Vaasa, Finland - UN-2 | ecosystem: Environmental > Terrestrial > Soil > Coastal area > Acid sulfate soil | place: Finland: Risofladan, Vaasa | collected... | reverse complement strand
ATCGAGTCCACAGGCGATCTGGATTCGCGCGACACAGCGGCGCAACTGACGGAGATCATGGAAGGTGGACGGGAAGCCTTCCAGTACCGCCAAACCATCTACCAAGCCCACTGGACGGGGCCGGTCGCGGAAACAGGGTCCGGTTGATTCCGGTTTAGCTTTCGCGTCTCCCTTTCCGAGTTGAGGGCCGGTTCGCGTGGGTTCGCGCAGTCCCCGGTCGCTCTCACCTCCCCGGCTTCTCTGTGTCCCTCAGTGTCCTCTGTGGTGAAGCTCTTCCGAGCCCGATGCTCGTTCTTTCGCGTGTTTCGCGGGCCCCTTTTCTTCTCTGCTGGCTTGGCTGGCTCTGCGGGAGACATTCCGTCTCGCGTTTCGGGCTTCGAGTCTCGCGTTCGGGATCCGCGGAGATTCGCGTGATTCGCGGCCGCGCCCGGCTTGATGGGACATATGGGACGAATGGGACCGATGGGACGAGGCCCCCTCGCCCGCCACGCGGCTACGGCTGCGGCGGGGTGAGGACGAGGTTGTCTATGAGGCGGGTGCCGGCGATGCGGACGGCGAGGAGGGCGACGGCGGGGCGGTCAACGGTTTCGACGGGGGCAAGGGTGTCGGGGTCGGCGATGGCGACGTAGTCAATGTCGCAGGGGCCGGCGGCGAGGAGTTCATCACGAATGAGGGCGGCGAGCGCCTCGGCGCTCCGCTGGCCGGCGGCGAGGGCGGCTCGGGCGGTCTCGAGTCCCCGGAAGAGGCTGGCGGCCTGCTGCCTCGCGGCCGGGTCGAGGTAGCGGTTGCGCGAGCTCATGGCAAGTCCGCCGGGCTCGCGGACGATGGGGCAGACGACGAGGTCCATCGGCAGGTCGAGCTGGCGGGCCATGCGGCGGACGAGGAGGGCCTGCTGGTAGTCCTTCTGGCCGAAGTACGAGCGGTCGGGCTGCACGATGTGGAAGAGCTTCAGGCACACCGTGAGCACGCCGCGGAAATGGGTGGGGCGGTGTTCGCCCTCGAGGCGGCGAGCCGTCGCGTCGTCCTGGTCCACCCAGGTGCAGAAGCCGTGGGGGTAGATTTCGGCGGGGTCGGGGGCGAAGAGGGCGTGGGCGCCGACGCTGGCGCAGAGGCGGGCGTCGCCCTCGATGTCGCGGGGGTAGCGGGCGAGGTCCTCGGTGGGGCCGAACTGGGTGGGGTTGACGAAGACGGAGACGACGGCGACTTCGCACTCGGCCCTGGCGCGGCGGAGGAGGCTGAGGTGGCCTTCGTGGAGCCCGCCCATCGTGGGGACGAAGCCGATGGAGTGGCCCGCGGCGCGGTGGGGAGCGAGGAAGGAGCGGAGGGCGGGGATGGCGTGAAAGACTTGCATGGGGCGAATGGGACCTATCGGGCCTATGGGACGGGGGGCCTCAGGGGGCCTTGCGGGCGACGGGGACGTAGTACTGGGTGCCGTGGTGGTGTCGGCCCATTTGCTCGATGAGGTTGGCCAACTCGTCAGCGTCGGCGGCGACGTTCACCTCGTCGGTGTTCACGACGAGGAGGGGGGCGGCGGCGTAGTCGAAGAAGTGGCGGTTGTAGGTTTCGACGACGGTGCGAAGGTAATCGAGCTCCATCGGGGCCTCGAAGTCGTGGCCGCGCTTGCGGATGCGGGCCATGAGCGACTCGACGCTGGCCTGGAGGAGGATGACGATTTCGGGCTTGGGCAGGCCGCTGGGGAAGAGGGTGGCGATGCGGTGGTAGAGGCGCAGCTCCTCGTCGCTGAGGGTGACGCTGGCGAACACGCTGTCCTTCTCGAACAGGTAGTCGGCGACGGTGGTCTGGTGGAAGAGGTCGCGCTGGTAGATCTCCTGCTGCTGTTTGTAGCGGGAGGCGAGGAAGAAGAGCTGGGTCTGGAAGGCGTAGCGCTTGGGGTGTTCGTAGAAGTGGCGGAGGAAGGGATTGGCCTCTGACTCTTCGAGGATGACGCGGGCGTTGAGGGCCAGGCCGAGGGAGCGCGCGAGGGTGGTCTTGCCCACGCCGATGGGGCCTTCGACCGCGACGTAGGTGAACTTGTGGCTCATGGCTCCCCCTTCAACGCGGCCAGCAGCTCGGCCACCGTGCGGCCCAACACGGGGTGGACGGCCTCCGCGGCGACCTCGGCGAGGGGCTGGAGCACGAAACGCCGCTCGTGCATCCGCGGGTGGGGCACGACGAGCCGCTCGGTCCGCACCACCCGGTCCTCATACAGCAACAGGTCGAGGTCGAGCGTCCGCGGCCCCCAGTGTTCCGCCCGCACGCGACCGAGAGCGTCCTCGACGGCCAGCAGGCGGTCGAGGAGGTCCTCGGGGGACAGGGCGACTCGCAGGTGGGCCGCGGCGTTCAGAAACATCGGCTGGCCCGGCGGCCCGCCGACGGGCTCGGTTTCGAGGAGCGAGGAAACCGCGGCGACCTCGATGCCCTGGCACGCGCCGAGGCGGCGGACGGCTTCGCGGAGGCTGGCCGCCCGGTCGCCCAGGTTGCTGCCCAAGCCCACGTATGCGTTCGCCATGGCATGCCCCGTGGGCTGTATGTGGCTCGCACGGGGGGCATTCTAGCAGAAGCCGGGGGCGTTTGCAAGCATTTGGGCTTGACATAACTCCGCCGGCGACGGTAGAATACGGCCTGCAGCCGGGGCGCGCCGAGCGCGCCCTCGGCGCCCGAACCCAGTAGCTCATCGTACTAGGAGTGGATGGCATGGCCACCCGACGCATCGCTCGCGGCCGCGCTGGCTCACCGGTCCCGATCATCATCCTCTCGGTCATGGTGGTGGGCCTGATCGCCAGCACCGTGGTGCTGGGCCTCTCGGTGGGCGACATCGAGAAGAAGCTGCTGGCGACCGAGGAGAAGCTCCGCGACGAGGAGAAGAAGGCGAGCGACGCGCAGACCGAGTTCCGCAAGTACGATAAGCTGGTCGGGCTGAACTTCGAGGGCGCGCAGCGCGAGTTCTTCACGCTCAAGGACGAGCTCGAGAAGAAAGCCCCCCTGCCCGCCGTGGGAGGCGTGGTGCCCGATGCCGCGCCGAAAGTGTTCACCGACCTCAAGACCCTGCTGAGCGGCTACGCCGACCGCTGCGCCAACCTGGAACGGGTGGTGACCCACATCGAGGGAGAGCTCAAGAAGGCCAAGGACCAGCGCGAGACGGCCATACGCGAAGGCGAGGAGACCGCCAAGACGAAGGACCAGCAGATCAAGGTGGAGCAGGAGGCCGTGGTGAAGCTCCGAGGCGAGAAGGCCACGGTCGAGGGGGAGCGCGACAAGACGCGCGAGTCGCTCACGGCCGAGGTCGAGGGCCTGAAGGCCGACAAGGCGAAGCTCGCCAAGGACATCGCTGCCTCCCAGAAAGACGTCCTCGTCTGGGGCGACAAGTACAAGAAGCTCGAGGAGAAGCTGGCCGACCTCGAGCGCGCGGGCAAGCGGAAGACCCCGCTCACCGTGGGCACGGGCCCGGAGCCGGCGGACGGCAAGGTGCTGACCGTGGACGCGGACGGGAAGCACGTGATGGTGGACATCGGCCGGAAGGACTGGGTGGAGGTGGGGATGTTCTTCTCGGTGTTCGAGAGGGGCGACCCCGACAACCGCCGCCCGAAGGGCCAGATCCAGATCCGGGAGGTCTACGACGAGATCGCCAGGGCCAAGGTCATCAAGCAGGACGAGGTGGACCCCATCCTCCCGGGGATGGTGCTCGTGAACCCTGCGTTCCAGCGCGGCACGAAGCTCGAGTTCCGCCTCAAGGGACGGTTCCTCGAGGCGCGCATCGAGCAGATCCTCGGCCGCTACCCCTGCACGCTCGCCGACAAGGTGTCGGTGACGACCGACTACGTGATCATCGGCGACGCGAAGCCCGACGAGTCGAAGGGCGAGGCGCCGTGGGACGAGGACGAAGAGGTGCTGCTCGCCAAGGACAGCAAGGTCACGATCATGCGCGAGCGCGAGCTGCTGAACTACCTGGGCGAACGGCAGTGAGCCCAGGGCTGGCGCCGGGCACTGCTTGACTTCCACCGGCGGTTCCCTATCATGGACGGTGAGGGGCCGCTTGTCATCGCTCCCGCGGGGCATGGCGGCAGGGCCGAGCCTTCCGCCGCCCCGTCCCCTCCGAGGCTGTTGAGCGGCGTTTCCCCGAAGTGGCCCCGTCGGCAAGGAGAAGGGCACTTGCACGGACGGCTTCACACCAGTCGGCGCAGGGGGGCCTGCGGGCCCCTGGCGGCCATCGGTGCAGCGGTCGTGCTGTTTGCGGGGTGCGGCGGCGTGCCGCGGGTGCCGCCCGAGCGGAGCCTTGCCGCGGCCAAGCAGGCCTACGACCGCAAGCACTACCGCCGCGCGCGCAGCCAGGCCAACCGCGTGCTGAGGTGGCACCCCACCTCGCCGGTGGTCGTGGATGCGTGGCTGGTCGTCGTGGATTGCTACATCGAGCAGCGGAACTGGCCGCGGGCCTTCGAGGAGTGCGAGAAGGTGTTGGCCGCCCACCCCCAGACCAAGCACCGCTCGGCGGTCCTGCGGCGCGAGTTCCAGATCGGCGAGGCCCTGGCCGCCAGCCACGTGTGGCTGCTGTTCTTCCGCCTCCGGCGCACCGGCGAAGGGGTCAAGGTGCTCGAGCAGGTGATCGCGCACGCGCCCTTCGGCCCGCTGGCCGACCGCGCGCTCTATGCCATCGGCGAGGCACACTTCCGCGACGGCGACTACGCGCTGGCCCGCGACGCCTACGACCGCCTGCTCAAGCAGTACCCGAACAGCGAGCTGTCCATCCGCGCGCGCGTGCGGCGCGCCACGGCCAACCAGCGGCTGGCGGAGGGGCCGGCCTACGACCACGGGCCGGCACAGGCCGCCCGCCGCGACATGGAGGACCTGGCCCGCATGTCCGGCAACGAGCGCGTGGCAGGATACGCCCGGGAGTTGCGCGACATCACGGCCCGCGGCGACTACGATGCCGGCCTGTTCTACTTCGGCCGCTACAGCATTGACGGCGGCGTGCGCTACATGAGGGCCATCCTGGCCCGCTACCCCGGCTCGGAGTACGCCGAGCGCGCCGAGCGCATCCTGGCCCTCGTGAAGCGCCTGGCGAGCGAGGACGCGAGCGAGGGGGCGCCCCGATGAGAGCATGCCGCGCCTGCCTCCTGCTCCCCCTCCTGCTCGCCGGCTGCGGCTACCGCGCCCGGTTCGAGCTCCCGCCCCACCTCCAGACCTTCGCCGTGAGCACGTTCCGCAACAAGACGCTGGAGCGGAACCTGGACTTCGAGTTCACCGAGGCGCTGATCCACGAGATCTGCGCCCGCACGGGGCTGCGCGTGGCGCGGCCGGGCGAGGCGGACCTGGAGATCGAGGGCGAGATCGAGGGCTTCGAGCGCCACGTGCTGCGCCGCAAGCGCTACGGCGAGAAGATGGAGATGCGCAACCTCCTCTACGTCAACGTCGAGATGCGCGACACCCGGAAAAACGCGATCTTCTTCCAGGGCCACCGCATCGTGGAGCGGGCCGAGTTCAGCCTGAACCTGGGCGAAACCCCGCGCGATGGCCGCGACGAGCTGGTGCGCGAGCTGGCGCGCCACGTCGTCGCCCTCGCCTTCGAGCTGTGGCCCCACCCAAGCACGGAGGCCAAAGCCAGTGGCGGATGATCCCCGCAAACGGCCGCCACGCCGCCCCGTCGAGGACGAGGGGGCCTCCCCGCCGCGTCGGCCCCGGGGGCTGATGGTCTGGCTGCTCCTCATCGGTGGCGTCGTCCTCGCCGTCAGCCTGGCCCCCAGCCGCATGGGGCGCGGCACCCGCCACGAGCCGTCGTTCGACGAGGTGCTCGAGACGGTGCGCGCCGGCAACGTCGCCAGCCTCCTCGTCCACGGCACCACGCTCTACGTGACCCCGCGCGAGGGCGGCCCGCAGGCCGGCTTCCCCGGCGAGAAGTTCGACATCACGATCAGCCCCCACGTCGTCGAGTACCTCACGAAGGCCGTGGAGGAACACAACGCGAAGCCGGAGAACAAGGACAAACGAGTCACCCTCTCCTACGGCGAGCCGAGCCTGCTGCTGACGAATCTCCTGGGCATGCTGCCCTGGATCCTCATCCTCGGCCTCCTCTACTACATGTTCATCCGCCAGCTCCGCTCGGCCGGCTCGGGCGTGCTCAGCTTCGGCCGCGCCCGCGCCCGCACGGCCAACCCCGAGCAGACCAAGATCACCTTCGACGACGTGGCCGGCGTGGACGAGGCGAAGGAGGAGGTGGTCGAGATCATCGACTTCCTGCGCAGCCCCGAGAAGTTCCGCCGCCTGGGCGGGCGGGTGCCGCGCGGGGTGCTGCTCGTTGGGCCGCCCGGCTCGGGCAAGACGCTGCTGGCCAAGGCCATCGCCGGCGAGGCCGGCCGGCCCTTCTTCTCGATCAGCGGCTCCGACTTCGTCGAAATGTTCGTCGGCGTCGGAGCCTCGCGAGTCCGCGACCTCTTCAAGCAGGCCAAGGAGCACGCCCCCTGCATCATCTTCCTCGACGAGATCGACGCCGTCGGGCGGCGCCGCGGCACCGGCCTCGGCGGCGGACACGACGAGCGCGAGCAGACCCTCAACGCCATCCTGGTCGAGATGGACGGCTTCGACTCCAACCTGGGCGTGATCCTGGTGGCCGCGACGAATCGCCCCGACGTCCTCGACCCCGCCCTGCTGCGGCCCGGCCGCTTCGACCGCCGCATCGTGGTGGACCTGCCCGACGTGAAGGGCCGCGAGGCCATCCTGCGGGTCCACGCCCGCAAGGTCACGCTCGCCGCCGAGGTGGACCTCAAGCTCATCGCCCGCGGCACGCCCTACTTCAGCGGCGCCGACCTGGAGAACCTGCTCAACGAGGCCGCGCTCCTGGCGGTCCGCAGGAACCTCGATGCCGTCGGCATGTCCGAGCTCGAGGAGGCGCGCGACAAGGTGCTCTGGGGGCCCGCCAAGAAGAGCCGCGTCATCGCCGAGGAGGAGAAGCGCCTCACCGCCTACCACGAGACCGGCCACGCCGTCGTCTCGAAGGCCCTCCCCGAGGTCGAGCCCATTCACAAGGTCGCCATCGTCGCCCGCGGCATGGCGCTCGGCGCCACCATGTACCTGCCCACGAGAGACCGCTACATCGTCCCGCGCAAGCGCATCCTCGCCGAGATCACCTCGCTGCTGGGCGGCCGCGCCTCCGAGGAGCTGTTCTGCGACGACATCACCTCCGGCGCCCAGAACGACTTCGAGCGGGCCACCGAGCTCGCCCGCATGATGGTCTGCCGATGGGGCATGAGCCAGAACCTCGGCCCGATCTCCTACACCGAGAACGAGGAACACATTTTCCTGGGGCGCGAGATCACCCGAGTCAAGTCGATCAGCGACGCCACCGCCGTGGCCATTGACGGCGAAATCCGGCAAATCATTGACCAGTGCTACGCTCACGCCAAGGAGCTCCTGAGCGCGCGCCGCGAGGGAGTCGAGCGCGTCGTCGCCGCGCTCCTCAAGTATGAATCCATCGACGGCAGCGAGGTGGACACACTCCTCGCCGGTGGCGAACTGCACCGCGAGGAGAACAACGGCGCCATTCAAGCGGCCGAACCGCAGGCGACGGACACGTCTGCGAACGGCGACGCGTAGCACCGGCATCCGCCCACGAGACCCCGTGGCCCCGCCGCGCATGAGCATCTTCAAAGCGTGCGACATCCGAGGGGCCTATCCCGACGAGCTGGATGAGGCCCTCTACGCCGACCTGGGGCGCGCCATCGGCTCGGTCCTGCGCGAGGGGGCCGACAGCCCGAGCGTCGTCGTGGCCGGCGACGTGCGCGCGAGCACGCCCGGCCTGCAAGCCGCCCTCATCGAGGGCCTGGTCGCCACGGGCGGGCGCGTGACCGACCTCGGCCTCGCCCCCACCCCCCTCGCCTACTTCGCGGCCCGACGCCTCCGCCCCGACGGCCTGGCCATCGTCACCGCCTCCCACAATCCCGCTGGCGACAACGGCCTGAAGCTCGTGCTCGGCCCCCTGCCCATCACCGAGGAGCAGATGGCCCGCGTCGAGCGAACCCTGGCCTCGCGCCGCTTCGCCACGGGCACAGGGAGCCTTCGACGCCTCGCGATGGACGACGAGTACGTCGCCTGGCTCCTCGCCGACGCCCGGCCCGGGCACGGGCTGCGACTCGTCCTCGACTGCGGCAACGGCACCTCCTCCGACCTGGCGCCCCGCGTGCTCCGCCGCCTGGGCTACGACGTCGTCGAGCTCTTCTGCACCCCCGACGGCACGTTCCCGCACCGGCCGCCGAACCCCTCGATGCCCGAGAACCTCGGGGCGTTGCGCGACACCGTCCTCCGCACCCGCGCCGCCCTCGGCGTCGCACTCGACGGCGACGGCGACCGCCTGGCCATCGTGGACGACCGAGGCCGCTCCCTCACCGGCGACCAGGCCATCATCCTCCTCGCCCGCCACGTCGTCGGGCGCGATGACAAAGTCGTCCTCGACCTGAAGTGCTCCAAGGCCGTGGTGGACGCCGTGGCCGCCTGTGGCGCCACGCCCTTGCTCGAGCGCTCGGGCCACACGTTCATCAAGACGCGGATGATCACCGACGGGGCGCGCTTCGGCGGCGAGCTGAGCGGCCACTTCTTCTACCGCGAGCTCGAGGGCGGCGACGACGGCCTCTACTCCATCCTCCGCGCCGCCGAGCTGGCCCGGCGAAGCGACCGGCCCCTCTCTGCCCTCGTGGACGCCATGCCCCGCTATGCCACGACGCCTGACGTCCGCGTCCCCTACGCCGCGGGCGACGGGCCGCGGCGTCTCGACGAAATCGCCGCCGCTGCTACGGGCGAGGTCGCGCGCCTCGACGGCGTCCGCATCGCCTACCCCGACGGCTGGGGCCTGGCCCGCTGCTCGGTGACCGAGCCGTTGCTGACCTTTCGCTTCGAGGCATTCGAGGGGGCCCCGCGCCGCATCGCCGAGCGCTTCCTCGCCCCCGCGCCCGACCTGCTCCGCGCCGTGCGGGAACGCCTGGATGCCCTCGAAGCAGTAGTGCCAGGCCCCCACCGACCTCGCGTCGGTGGGGCCGAGGATTGACCACTACGCGGGTGACGCCTCTCCCCCCATCCCCTCTCCACTTGTGGAGAGGGGGCGAGGGGGTGAGGTCGGCCGCGCTAGTAGCGAATCACCGCTCCACCGAGGCAAGCTCGGTGGGGGCGAAAACGAAGACAGGCCATTACTTGGAGACACCCGAAGATGCTCTCGCTCAGACGCCTTGCGTTGCTTCTGCTCGCCACGGCCACCTGCGCCCTGGGCGGCGCCGCCGATCCTGTGCTGGACGCCGTCGTGCAGAAGCACCTCGGCGAACGCCACTGGTACGGCGTCTACGTGGGCGGCACGAAGTCGGGCTACGCCCTGATCGAATGCCAGGCAGGCAAGGTCGGCGACAAGGACGCGATCATCGTGGACCTCAAAATGCGCCTCAAACTGGTCGCCCTCGGCCAGAAGCAGGACGTGCGGGTCTTCCAGAAGCGCACCTACCTCCGCACCGGCGAGCTGCACGAAGTCTCGTGCCGCATGAAAACGGACACCACCGAGGCCGCCGCCACGGCCACCATCCAGGGCGACAAGGCGCTCCTGACCATGCAGATGGCCGGCCTCCCCGCACCGCCCAAAGAGCTGCCCAAGCCCAAGGAGAGCCTGCGCGACTGGATCGCGGCCGAGCGTCTCGCCGCCTCCGACGCCAAGGTCGGCGACACGGCCACCTTCTCGATGCTCGAGCCCCTCATGCTCAAGGAGTTCCAGGGCACCATCACCCTCAAGGAACGCAAGGAAATCGTCTTCAACGGCGTGCCCACCAAGGTCGCCGTGCTGGACAACCGCGTGCCCGAGCTGGGCATGGACGGCGACGTGGTGGTGGACGAACGCGGCGTCGTGCTCGAGCAGAATGTGGGGGAAACCTTTGTCCTGCGCCTCGAGACCGAGAAGCAGGCGAAGGACGTGCAGTACTCCGCCGACCTCGTGCGCGTGGGCTGCGTGAAGCTCGACCCGCCGCCGAGGAATGTCGCCACGCTCCGCACCCTGCGGCTCCAGATCACCGGCATCCAAGACCCCGCCCTTCTGCTCAGCGACGGCCGCCAGCGCTGGACCAAGCAGGCCGACGGCTCGCAGGTGGTGGACGTGGCCGTCGCGGCCGTGCCGCCCGACAAGCTGGCGAAGCTGCCCGTGGACAAGGCGAAGTTCGCCGACGACCTGGCCGCGACCGTCTTCGTCCAGTCCGACGACCCCGCCATCAAGGCCCAAGCCGCGCAGATCGTGGGCACGGAGACGGACGCCTACGCCGCGGCGAAGAAGATCAATGCGTGGGTCTTCGCAAACGTTCGCAAGGTGGGCACCGCAGCGCTCTCCAACGCCTCTGAGGTCCTCAAGACCCGCGAGGGCGACTGCACCGAGCACACCGTCCTCTTCGTCGCCCTGGCCCGCGCGGCGGGCATCCCGGCCCGCGAGGCCGCGGGCGTCACCGCCATCGAGCGGGGCGACGGCCTCTACTACCACGCCTGGCCCGAGGTCTGGATCGGCGACTGGATTGCGATGGACCCCACGCTCAACGAGGAACTCGCCGACGCCACCCACATCAAATTCGCCCAGGGCGGCGCCGAAAGCATCTACCGCATCATGGCCATCTTCGGCCGCCTCAAGGCCAAGATCGTGGACGCGCCCGCCAAATAGTAGCGGGGGGGGGGGGGGGGGGGGGGGGGGGGGGGGGGGGGGGGGGGGGGGGGGGGGGGGGGGGGGGGGGGGGGGCGCGGGGGCGGCGGGGCGC
>Ga0307379_10013136_pt1 | contig 10755 bp, 16 predicted proteins | sample UN2MG_FD_202237 | JGI IMG/M metagenome (GOLD analysis project Ga0307379, IMG submission 202237) | Soil microbial communities from Risofladan, Vaasa, Finland - UN-2 | ecosystem: Environmental > Terrestrial > Soil > Coastal area > Acid sulfate soil | place: Finland: Risofladan, Vaasa | collected... | reverse complement strand
TACAATGGCATCCGGTGTCACGCGGTATTGTTTTGGATCAACCAACGATCCACCGGTGCCATCGGTTTCCCCACCAAAGTATAAATTCTGAACACTAACGATTGGCGAATTTTGTGGCGCGACAACATCGGATTCATTGGCATCAAGGATTTCACCCACAATGGGCACCAATGAAAATGACGTTTCCGTGAAATTCAACACGGCGGTTTCAACCGATTCGCCGAACAACGTCAATACGGTGTCATATTTGGTTTCGGCCAATTCGATCAATAACCATTCTTTAATTTGATCCAATGTCACAAATTGCAACGCCATCGGTCATTCCCCTATTTCTTTTTGACTTTTTTACGGCGGCCACGATCGGCCATGGATCGATCATCGGCCTTGTCCGCGGGTGTTTTGGCGGACACGGAATCGGCGGATTCACCATCATCATCCGCTTTGGGTTTTGGTTTGGGTGCGGGTGCCGGTTTGGCATCGCCGGATTCAATGGCGTAATGCCCACCCGACAACCCATCACGTTCGCAATCCCCACCATCTTTTAAATGGGACGGGTGGGCCGCCAACATACGGGCCGCAATGGACGCATCCACCACGATCGAATCACCATTGTCGGCATACGCACCACCGCACTCGAGAACCGGCCACGGTGATCCCGGTTTGACGTTTTGAACGATTAATATTTTACATTTCACGATTGATACCTTTCATTTAAAAACCCCACCCCAATCAATGTTCGGGTGGGGTTGTTTATCCGCTTGGAAAACGAGAAAACAGAAACTAACCAAACCCCATAAAATTATGATGGTTTGATGTTGATGGCCATTGCGACGGATGTTTCTTCCGCACTTTGTGGCGTTCCCGCAAATGCACCGCGGAATTTCGCGGACATCAACAGTTGGTCACTGGATGGCAATGACGGTGCCGCCCATAAACGTGTCGCTTGACGAACGTGATTCATAAACCGTGTGCGGTCCACAATCAACATGTACGAACGATCCGTTTCAACCGGTGCCGCAAGGATTGTTCCCGTGGTATCGAGATCCTCACGAACCAATGATGATGTGACGCCCTGGACACCGAACACGGGTGGTACTTGACCGGTGACGTTGGATGCCAACCCGCCGAATGCAAATGCCGTGAACAATTCAGGAATCGCACCCGTGACCAAATCATGTTCCACACCGGTACCCATGATGTATCGAAGGTTTGTTTTTTCCACACCGAATTTGGTCAATTTCTTTAACAACTTGCTGAACAATAGTTTGTTCGCCGTGTCGTTGTGGTCGAAAACGATTTTTTCGGTTGCACCGGTGGCGATTTCGTTGGCGAATGCGCGTTTACGCAAACCATCGAATGCCTTGGAATATGATTTCGCAACACCGTTGGTGTCATCATCTTGGTGAGTGACCGCGGTATCACCATCAAGCAATGCACGTTCGTATGCACGGCGCACACCATCCATTGTTGCCCGACGCCATTTTTCAAGAACGGGTGGGGATGAATCGTCAAGAATGTCTTGGGTCATCAACACATGGACAACACAATTTTTCGATTCAACCGTGTATGACGCTTGTGACAATGATTGGGCCGTAAACGTGGCATCATCGGTTTCCAATTCACCTTCGAGCAATCCGAGGCATCCCGGTACACGCACAAGTGATGAATCCATTGGAAGGGTGTCGAATTGATCGCCAAGGATATGGGGAATTTCGAATTCTTCAAAATAGAATCGTGATTGGACCGTATCAATCCATTGACTGAAATCAGTGACGTTGAATGCCTTGGCCGCCGCTTCGAAATCCTTCCAACGCGGTGCCGCTTTGAAATGTTTTTCCTCGGGGTTGGGCGAACGTGACAACGCACATGCTTGGATTTCAACATCGTTCCACAATTTTTTAAGTGCGAATAATCGCAATCGTGTTTCGTCCGGCAACATACCGGTGGACGCCTTGGAACCAAAGTTCATTGGCGTGGAAACGGCGGACAAATCATCGTCACGCAATTTTTTGCCGAACAATCCGGCGATGGTGCGAACACCCATCATTTTGACGATTTCGAAATCGCCTTCAAATATTGCTTTACCACCTGCCGCCGGTGCCGCTTTTGATTTCAGCACATCGTACAGTTTTGAAACATTGGTCAACTCACTTTTGTCGTGGTTGCCGCCTTGGGCTTTTGATGACATTTGCATTCCTCCATTGAAATTAAAATTAAAGTAAAAATGTTAAAAGTTTATAAATGCAAACATCCGATTACTCGGCGTTGTCACCATTCATTTGCTCGGCAATTTTGCCAAGGACATCATCAATTGATTTCAGTGAATCGTTGATGGTGCCAACCGATTTTTCCAATTCCTTGACACGTTTGGATAATGATTTTTCGTCATCATCATCATCATCCTCATCGTCATCCTCATCATCGCCTTTTTTGCGATTGGATTTTTTCGATGCAGCCAACAATTTTTCGGTGGCCTCGATGTTTTGTTTTACATGTCCGGACATTTCACCGGTTTTTGTCACCAGTTCTTTGATTCCGTTCAATAGGGCTTCCGCCGTTTCTTTATCCATATCGGTAATATCCTCCTTTAATTGGCCAACAACGACCTGGATTCCTTGATCAATTTCTAGTGTTTTGAATGACCCATCAACGAAATCACCGGCCACGCGCACGTTGTATGCGTTTTCCGTGTTGCCAATGTTTTTGAATTCGTGCCCATCCAACCATTCCATTGCCGCTTTAGCATCGTGTATTTTCAAATCGAATATGACCGATTGAACCGCGGCACCATCATCCATGTTTTTGACATCACCGATTTGGTTGTTTTCATTTTGACTTGGCGGGTTTGGGTTTGTCAATTCGTGATCGGTTGTTTGGTTAAACGAAACACCGCGAACCATCAAATTCTTGCGTTGTTGTTTGGCCATTTGTCGTTGTTGGAATGTTGAACCCGCATTGCATGGGATCGCCACACCGGATAATTCCAACATTTCCCACACCAATATGACGGCGGGTTCCACGATATGCCCATCACCATCGAATTCTGGAGCTCGGATTTTGTGGGGAATGAACCCAACGGATACCGTTTTCAATATGGATTGGGCGATCAATGACCGGGCATTTTTTTGCCGTTCGGTCAATGGGCCCTTGGATGGATCACCGATCATGGCATCGAATTCAACACCGGCATCGGTTGGTTCCAATCGTTCAACCAATCCCACGGCGTAATCGGACATATACATGTGGTCCAAAAGGAATATGTTGTTTTTGCTGTAATTTTCAACATCAACCCCGGCGGGATCGAGTCGTTCGTCCACACGGTCGATGATGTTGGCGTTGGCCATACCCGTGATTTCCAATTTGCCTTCCGGGTCATATGCCTTTTGGTTGTCACCATCGGGCGTCCACAATTTGGATATGGCACCACGGGACATGCGGAATTCATCCCCATATCGGATGTATGGGTTGGTTTCCCATGAATCACCGAATCCGTATTTTTGTTGGCCGAATGTGGGCATAGACATTTTCTTTTTGCCACCATAAACCACCCGTTGACCGGTTGCGGGATCGAAACCCGATACCACCCCACGAAGTGACATATACAATTCAACATCGGGTTTATCGCCGACAATGACCAATCCGGATGACGTTTTACGTTCGGTTCTCATCAATATCCTCCAAAGCCCATTGGGCGATTTCATTACCCCATTTGATGGTCGGTATGATTGAGCATATTCTCAAATTGATCAACCCGCCATCGGCATCATCGCGTTTGTACTTAACAATGATGCCACAATAAATGCCAACCATCATCCCACACGCCATGATGGTCATGTATAAAACGATACCCAATTCGATCATCCATATGATCGTTTCAATGAAACCCACCGCATGAAACAATGCCACCGGCGCGATTACCGATGGCCATATGTATTTCCAATTGGACTTCACAAACGATGTGATCCGGTCCCATGTGTCAGTTAACATCCGGAATTTCCTCGTCATCATCCATGTATTCGCCCGCTACTTCATAGTAATGCCACAATATGGTGTCCGAATGATTCCAGTCGGAAAACAAATATTTGGCATCCGATGGGATGGATGCGCCATCGGAATACGCTTGAACATGTTTGAATGCGTAAATTTTGAATGGATCGGTCATCGGATTAATCCTCCAATACGGTCCGTGCACTCGATACCGCATCATCGGGGATGACCGATACCATTGTGCAACGGCAATTGATTACGTCACCGGCACCACCCGCCGGGTCACGCGGGAATTTCAAACTCGCACCCGTGATTTCGTTTTTCCAAATGTAATCGGATGGGACCACACCATCATTGCCAACGGTTTCGAAATTGGCATGACCCACACGGGCATCGGGGTTTGATCCCATATCACCCACATGGAACCATTGTTTGTTTACCTTGTCATAAACTTCATTCAACGCATCGTTGTTGGCTTGTAATCCCGCGGATACCGCCGTCAATGTTTCGGTTCGTCCGATGGTGAATGCTTGATCACCATACCGTTCGCCGAATTGGGTTTTGATGGTCGATGCGATTTGTTCGAATGTTTTGCCATCTTTCAATCCATCCTCAACAATTTGAACGATTTGTTCCGTTTGGTGTTCGTCAAACCCTTTGAATGATTCAATGTTGCGTTTGGCCAATTGTTCACGCCGTTTGTCCGCATCACGGGCACGGATCGCCTCCAATGCTTGTTCATCGGTCGGTGATATTTTATCCGATTGTTTGGTGGATTTGATTCGGTACAACCCATTGGACAACGAACGGGTTTGGGACATGGACAAATCCCACCCCTTTTCCATCGATTGATTCAATATGGGTAATGCCGATGTTTCATACACTTTCAATCGATCATCGGCGAATGAATCCAATACGGGTTTGACGTTTTTATCGTTTCGTAATGCACGGATGGCCGTGTCCAATGCCGCCGTTTGGTTGGCCTCCAGGGGTTTCATATATTTTTGGGTTTGTTGTTTTTCAATGCGTGATTGATTCGATGTTGCGTTTTTCTTGGACAACAACACCAATTGTTTTCGATCCTCCGCGGAACGATCAATGTTGGGATGGGTGTGGCCGTCATCCGTGGTGGGTTCAATCATCAACAAATCAATGTTGCCATCCACGGGACGCACACGGTGGGAATGGTCATCGGCACCCATTGTGGCCACCGTTTTACCAATGCCCGTTTTGGAATCGAATTCCGCCACATGCACATGTTTATCATCATCCGATGCCGGTCCGGTTTCGGTGGCAACCGTGCCACCCGTGGCATCACGCAATGATTTGGGTTCGGTGGCCGGTGCGGTACCGCCATCCAATTTTTTGATTTGGGATGCGAACATATTCCCGCGTGGATCGGATGCGGGCAACGGTTCCAATTTCACAATTTCACGTTGTTCATTCACCGTGGCAATATCATCCACGGCCTTGGCACGTTCGGCCCGTAAAAATATGGAACCTTCCACGGCTTCGATGTCCGAATAATCGGGCACCACCATGACCTCGCCTTTGTAAACATTTTTAAATAAATGGGAGTTGTTGTACCCGGCGGATATGAATGACGCCAATGGCATGATGGTGTTTTGCCACAATGCGGTTTCTTGGGTTTCCGATGTCGCACGGTTTACGTCTTGCACAATACCCACTTGGGATGCGGGCACACCCAACACGGCCAACAACGTCAACCGGTTTTCCCGCAACCCTTCCATGTGTTCCATTTCTTTCATCGTCAAACCGGAATTGACCCACTTGGCACCCTTGGGCAAAAACATGGTGCGCCACCAATTGCGTTTGCCCGTGAATGCTTGTTCGAACGTCCGCATCAACCGTTCCATGCGGGATTTGGTGATGTCCTCCGTGGTTTCGATCACACCGGCATTGGTGGCACCACGCAAATAAAACGCCATTTCAAATTCATGTTTGTGACGATCCAATAATATGGGACGGGCCGCCGCCACATACATCGACAACCCGTAAAATGGATTGTATGGGTTGGGCATTTTGTGTTGGATCACACGATCCCATGGCACCGAATGGGACACCCGGCCCGTGGCCAAATCATATATTTCCAACTTTTCGAATGGACCATTTTCGGCCAATTCCTTTCGTTGTTCGGGTGTTTCCGATTTACGCAATATGGGTTCGGCGGATTCCACCGGGACATGCATGGAATATTCGTAATTCTCATCAAGGATTTCCCAGTAATTCCCACCCAACGTCAAATCCAAATACCCGGACCACCGTTTGTGGATACCATCTTGAATGGGATTGCCACCCATCACCACATCGTTTCCGGGGTGGGTTTCGTTCACTTCGTTGGTGGATACATTGACGATGCGAAACGGCACGGATGACAACGTGCGGGCAATCAATGATGATGTGGCATACACCCACGGTTCGGACCCATGCAACGCCTTGAGGCGTCCCACCGTGGCCCTTAAATTGAATTCTTGACCGAAATACCCTTGGTCATCGGTAAACCCATCCATCGGTTGGAAATCCGATAATGACAATGCCTTTTTTACTTCATCCTCAATGGCTTTGTTGACGCCTTGGGTTTGCACCATTTCCAACATGGACATCATATCGTCCACTTTGGTTGCCGGAATTGCCAAATTCACCGTGTCGTTTTTGTTTTTAAATGGCCACATTATGCGGTGTCCTCATCAAAATCGAAATCGTCATCATCGAAATCGTCATTATTGTTGTCGAAAAACCCATCATCCGATCCCGCGATGTCGGCGTATGCCGCAAAAATATCCGAATGTTCTTCGTCCATAGTACCACCGCTCATGGCCATTTCTAGCACACGTTCGCCAGATTCGGCCACGGTGGATTGGAATGCGGCGGAAACGGCCAACATTGCTGCGGAAACAATGTCATCGTGTTCCCCATCCGGTGCCGAATACGAATGCAACCCCGTTTTGGTCACGGATAGTTCATATGATGCAAATTCATGTTCAATGGCCGGGATGCGGGGTGCCTTGTGCCAACCGGCTTCGATGGCCAATATCATCCGTGTCACCATTGATGATTTGGTTTTGTTGGTGAACACCACCGGGGTGACGGCGGCATCGATTTCCGTTTCCGAAAACAAATCGGCAATGGCCACACCCACACCCGTGGCATCGAACCGGATGGCGTTTTCGCATTTGTCCGGTGGGAAATATGTATGGACATAATGTTTGATCCGTTTCATTTGGACCGGGTATGGGGTTTGACGCCATCGCATGTACCCCACCGTTTCCCCATTGCTGTTCACGGAATAAACAACGGTGTAATCGGATTTACGGGCCAAATCGATCCCATGGGTAATATCACCCGCCCGTTTGGATGCGTCCGGATGCAACCAAAATTGGACATTGCCGGATGGGACTTTCAACGATTCGTCCCACATGCCATTCAAATCGCCGAACACCGTGCCCGCGGATACGAACATGGCATTGTAATATTGATCATACAAATTCTTGGGCAACAACCGGCGGGCTTGGTCGATGGCTTCCGTGGTGACGTATGGGGATTGTTCGGTCCGTAATTGTGCCCACACGAAAAACGGATCACCCTCTTGGGCACGTTTGAATGTTTCCTGATACCAGTTGAACCCACGGGGTGTCCCGGTGGCGATCCCTTTCCCACGGGTTTGGGTGATCGTGGTCAACAATGAATAAAACACTTGACGTTTGATTTTGCCGGATTCATCGATCACGAACCGGTCAATGGCTTCCCCTTCCACCGTGGTTTCCGCATCATACCCATGCAAACATTTGATGAACGAACCATTGGCCAATCGGATTTCCAATTTGCCATCCACCGGCGTGAACAAATCACATTCGGGGAACATGGCTTTCATGTACCGGTATCCGATTTTGGCCTTGGCCAATGTGGGTGCGATCCATACGCAAAACAACCCGCCGTGGGTCATTGCTTCCGTGACCAACCACAACGCCGATCCAAACGATTTGCCCACCTTGGTACCACATGGCGCAACCAAACATTGGGCATCGGGATTGGTCAAATTCCAATCAAGGAATATCTTTTGGTGTTCGTGGGGTGATGGCAACCGCACGATGATTTTTTCGGCGGCAACAACTGTCATCGAGATCCCATTGGTAAATCGTCCCAATTCTCGCAACAAAATTGTTCGTCAACGAATCGGTCCGTTGTATCGGGCATGTGGTATTTGATGGTTTTGTGGACGCACACCAATTGTTTGATGGGTACGGTACGAACGTGCATGCAATTGGCACACGATTCATATGATCGATCCCGGTGCAATTTGGGTGCGTGTGGATGCGTTGTGTTCATTGTTTTTTCGGATCAAAGTTTGGATCGGGTTTCACGATTTTGTTTTTTTCCGCTTTTGACAATTCATCGATGATGCCCACGATGCCTTGACCCAACAACGTCCCTTGTTTATTCGCGGGCACATACATCGCCACATGGCCCTGAACCAAACACAATGCCGGTACGCCGTTGGTGTTTACCACTGTTAAATTGATGTCGTTCATTCCGTTCATTTTCCACCTTTGCATTTCTTTGCTTTGTTAAATTGTTCCAACCAATCGTTTTCCATGACCTTCATTTGCTTTTGCAATTCAAGCCGCAACAATTCGCGTCCGTGTTTATTCATATCCAATCGATCCGCCGACAAATACAAAAAACAAATTCCAACAACAACCATGATGAATATTGCAACCATGTGTTTGATTGGCATCATGCATTCCCCGCCGCGGTTTTATAATCCGCACAAAATTGTTGTGCATCATCCAATGATTTGGATTGCCCGATATATCCGCCGTCATGGTAACAATGGAACACATCATCCATGTTCGATGGTTTCATCGCACCCGTTTGATTGTCGCCACGTTTGACCATGTACGGTTTCGATTCCCATTGTTTACCTTTGATCGCTTCGTTCCATTTCATTTATCCAACCCCACGTTTGCGGCGATCCATTCATCCCGCAATGTTTTCGTTTCATCCTCGGAATATGCGAAATGGCATTCCGGGCATTCATATAAATGTAAAGATGCCTCAAATATCGGAAACACTTCATTCACGCATTCCGGGCATATCATCAACCCGATTGATTCGTCCATGTATTCGTACTCCAGTCGATGACCGGCCACCATTCGATGACCAATCACAATTCGATGTCCGATCAAAACGATACCATTCATGGTTTTTGTTTCCTATCGGGTTCGGGATCATCCCATGGTTCCAACGTGGATTGGATGACGGCACGTTTGGGTTCACCGGTGTGGCCGCATTGTTCGCATTCGGTCACGATGATGGATCGGCCTGGAACAATACCGGTTCCACGGCATACGGGACATGGGCACGATGTGTGATTGGTGTCATCCATTTTTTGGTTCCCACCCATCGCATACAAACGGCATTCCCCGAATCCAATCATTCCCCGATGGGATCAATTTATATTTCCCGCAATATGGATCACGGTGCCCATGTTTGCTTGGAACCAATCGTTGGTTTTTGCAATTGAAACAACATCGTTGCGCCACACGCCGGATGTTTGGTGCCAATGGTTTATCAACACGCGCAATCATGGCTTTTTACTCCACACATCAAACACCCAACACGATCCAAAAAACAATGCCATGCCGACAATGATCAACATGGCTTGCAATAATTCTTTGATCAACCGTTTGTGTTTCCGTTTGATGCGAACGGCGATCATTGTTTTGGGTTCATCGTCGCGTTTCATGGTTCACCATTCCGTGGATATGCACCACGTTTATTATGATTACGGCCAATTGCGCCGTCATCATCAATATCCATTTTGTTTCGTGCCATCGTTCGGGAATCAATGCGTTGTGGGAAAACAACACCGTGAAAAAAATAATGAAAAACATGTCAATCCAAAACCATTTCATGTATCCGCCAATCGTTTCAATGCCAATTCCAACGATGTTGATTTGGTGATTTGATTGTTTGCAATCACGGCCACATCAATCAACGCCATCAATTGTTCCGAATTGAATCGCACATATGTTGTGTCATTGGGGTGCAATTTCATTTTGGCGATCACCACGCCACGCATGAATTCCAATCGTTCGGTGGGTGTGGTCATTGTATCGATTCCCTTGATTGTTCGACCACCTTTTGTGCCGTGCGATTCAACCCGATGGCCTTTTCAATAAACATTTTAACTTTGTTGACGGTGGATGTTTTGGTCACACCAATATCATCAAGGTATTCCGCCAACCAATCGGTGGGGATGTATCGCGGTAAATGCGGTTTGCAACACCGTTTGAATTTCCGTTCGGTCCCACATGGGCACGGTTTGTTTCGGTCATAATCCCACCACAATGGGTTTTTGGAAAACCCCGGTGATGGTTTGACGGCGTATCGTTTATGTCCCATTTGCTAGTCCCCGTTGGTTTTTGATTCGATTTTGTGGGCATTTGATATGTATGTCCCATCGGCGCACATCCCATTGATCCATGTCCCGCCGTTGACCGATACCCATCCGCCAAACTTTTCACACCGTTTGGTCATGGCTTCGACATCCCGTTTGTAAACCGGATCATTCGAACACCCAAACAACACGGCCACCATCATCCCCATAATCAATCGCATACGTTCACCCCATTCCGTTCCTTTGATTCCACCATTGACCAATTCCCATCGCATCGTTTGGTTCCACATTCCCATATGATCCCCACATGTGTTTTCGAAATGAACGGCCTGGGGATGTTGAATTCA
>Ga0307379_10013135_pt1 | contig 10755 bp, 21 predicted proteins | sample UN2MG_FD_202237 | JGI IMG/M metagenome (GOLD analysis project Ga0307379, IMG submission 202237) | Soil microbial communities from Risofladan, Vaasa, Finland - UN-2 | ecosystem: Environmental > Terrestrial > Soil > Coastal area > Acid sulfate soil | place: Finland: Risofladan, Vaasa | collected... | reverse complement strand
ATGGCCAAGTATTTATCCTTGCGCTTTTGCTTCATCTTTTTAATACCTTCGTAACGTTCCGGAGAGAAGAAAGCCTCATCCTTACGTTTCCACGCTTTCACCTCTTCCTCTGAGAGTGGTTTTTCCGGAAAAATATGTATAATATCCGAAAGACCCGGTAAGGTTACTGAATAACCATACTTCGCTACATATTCAGCCTTTTGTTTCTCGAATAATTCGGTCGTCATGTGTGGCCTGTGAAATGGTGCTGTCCAGTCTGGCATATCAACATCCTCCTTTTAAACTAAAAACCCCATGCCACAGGCAAGGGGTTTGTTAGAAGTCTCGTTATATCGCAAATCAGAGCGTGTGTTTTACACAATATACACCTGGAACCCGAACTTACCGCAAGCCGCCCCAATATCCGTGTCCAGGCGTTCGCAAACCAAAACCATGCGCTCGATCTTCATAATTTTTGGATCCTCTATCCACAAGGCCTGGTACGTGTGCAACTGTCCGATAGCCCGCATACCTGGATAGTTTGACACCTCGATCAACCAGACTTCGTTTTCTGTCTCCGCGATCGCGTCCGTCCGCTTGGACGTGTTTGCTCTCCACATCCGTTTCATTGGGTCAAGCTCTTCCTCCGGAGTTAAAAGCGGACCGCCCAGGAAAGAATCATAATAAAGCTTAAGAAATAGAGGTCCCCATTTGTCTAAAAACCTGTACCACACAGGAATATCAGGCGCTAACATGTGAGGTGGTGTTCCCTTCCAATCCGTCGAAAACGGTCTACCTAATATTGTCGGCATCTCATTTATCCTCTATTTCTCTCTGTCTGTCTCGAGCGTTCAGCACTTTCTTAATCCAACATAAATCATTTATGATTTTGGCAAGTTTCCGTTCCAGGATGATAAAATAAGAAAAGACCGGTACAGCGATCGCTGATGCAGCCAGCGTTGTTTCAACCCAGGGAAGCATTTTCTTTATCCGCTTTTTTATTTTACATACACAATTGTTAGTTTTGGCCAGTTTATCGCGATTGAATTTCTATAATAACATCCATTAGATCTGATTGCTCCTGGTATAAGGCCCTCTATGTCATACAACAATTCCCGACAACACAGCTTTGCTGGATCGGCGTTTCCCAGCATACTTTTTAAATATGCCTTACCTGCGGCATTAAACTCTATAGCATTGCGTCCGACCTGCCATTCGACATTACCGAAAGAATCCCCAGTAAAAGCGTCAAAATCGGCAATTGTTATTTCTGCCTCTTGAGTGCCCTCTTGCACTGCCACTGAGCTATCAGCATTTATAAATCCCATAACTGATAAATTGGCAGAAAAAACATCCTTCCCGGCCGGAATTGCTGACAGATCGAAGAAGAAAAATGATCTGAAAACAGCATATTCCCCGCCATAAAGATAACACGTCGCAGCCATAATAGACGCAGTTAAAAAGTCATCTTTTTGAGTGCCCGTTGTCGCGGTTCTTACCGTGTTCCAGTTTAATCCTATATTACCAACCTGCCCATCATTTATGCTACCAGTGAGAACAACCTCAATGTATGTTGGCGCTGTTGGCGCTGGAAATGGCACATGCACCGGCCCTGGCTCAAACGGTGGTAAAAACAGTGGTGGCAAAGCTCCCCCGGGTGGAATTTGCAGCCCAGCTCCCCCCGGCGCAAACCAGGCAGGCGGTGGATTAGTCGGAGACCAGCCAGCCGGTAAGATTGCCGCTGTGTTTACACCAGGGCCCGAAGGCATAGGGTCGCCCGCAGACCAACCTGCGACATCAACCATATTTGCATTGATCGAAACTCCATCCGGCAAAGCATCACCAGCCGTCCAGCCCGCCACATCAACCACATTAGCATTGATCGAAACACCATCCGGCAAAGCATCACCCGCTGTCCAGCCAGGTGGAAACACTTGCTCCCAAGTCATACCCTCCGGAAGAATAAAATACGTAAAAGGTATCCATCTTTCCGGCACAGTGTAACCCGGAGGCACAACCACACCCGGAGGCGGATCCCAGCCCGCAGGAAGGATTGCACCCGGCCCGATCCGCCCCGGAAACAAACCTTTTGGAAGCCGCCTCGAAATATTTGCCGGTATCAGCACATTCATCAACTTATAGCAAAACGCCAGCTTCGCCCATTCCGGAAAGGCTGCAAAACACTCCGGTGTTAATCCGTTTGCGCAAGGATGTTCATTCATGGCCATGATTATACACCCATAGCCGCCGCAAGAAGTTCGTCAAAGGAAAGCGGCTGTAAGACCTTTTTAGGCAGCAAACCAATCTGAATGATTACATCAACAGCCTCAATCGTACCATCACCCCAGATAAAAGCAGTTAATTCATTATCTCCAGGATGCAGTTCAAGGAATTCTCGGAAGCTGATAACCGTAGCATTTCCTTTCATCGTTGAGCCTCGATTTGATGGCCACAACTGATGATCTCCTCTAAATATCATAACATTAGCCTCATGATTGCAACCATCTTGAAATAAAACATCAACCTGGTGAATCACGCCAGCCGTCATCTGCAAATCCAGCCGCTTCTTGGCCGTGATAATATCATCTGTCGTTATCGTGTGCGTAAAAGCGTAGAACATAATACTCTTATCCTCCATAAAATAAAGACGTCATCACCCTGTTGCCCGTGCCTGAGTCAGCAACCGCCACAAACAGAGATAGCTCCGGGCTCCAGCAAACAGAGAGCCAGTTATTATCAGCCGCCGAAGTGCGTGTCGTCCAATTAATCCCGTCCGGACTTGTCATCACCCTGTTGCCCGCGCCTGAGTAAGCAACCGCCACAAACAAAGATAGCTCCGGGCTCCAGCAAACAGAGCGCCATTTATTATCAGCCGCCGAAGTGCGTATCGTCCAAGTAATCCCGTCCGGACTTGTCATCACCCTGTTACCCGTGTCTGTGTAAGCAACCGCCACAAACAGAGATAGCTCCGGGCTCCAGCAAACAGAGTACCAGTTATTATCCGCCGCCGAAGTGCGTGTCGTCCAATTAATCCCGTCCGGACTTGTCATCACCCTGTTGCCCGTGCCTGTGTTAGCAACCGCCACAAACAAAGATAGCTCCGGGCTCCAGCAAACAGAGCGCCAGCTATTATCCGCCGCCGAAGTGCGTATCGTCCAATTAATCCCATCCGGACTTGTCATCACCCTGTTGCCCGTGCCTGTGTAAGCAACCGCCACAAACAAAGATAGCTCCGGGCTCCAGCAAACAGAGAGCCAGCCATTATCCGCCGCCGAAGTGCGTGTCGTCCAATTAATCCCGTCCGGACTTGTCATCACCCTGTTGCCCGTGCCTGTGTAAGCAACCGCCACAAACAGAGATAGCTCCGGGCTCCAGCAAACAGAGTACCAGTCATTATCCGCCGCCGAAGTGCGTGTCGTCCAATTTGCTACTACCAGCGTAATTGTTCCCGGTGTTCCCGCCGGCCCAGTTTCGCCCTGAATACCCTGAATACCCTGTTCACCCTGTGGGCCAGTGTCACCAGTATCACCCTTCAGTCCAGTTTCGCCCTGAATACCCTGGATGCCCTGCGGGCCAGTGTCACCAGTATCACCCTTCAGTCCAGTTTCGCCCTGAATGCCTTGCTCGCCTTGCGGTCCAGTGTCGCCCGTGTCGCCCTTTGGTCCAGTTTCGCCCCGAATTCCTTGCTCGCCTTGTGGCCCCGTCGGGCCGGTTTCTCCAGTTGGTCCCGCTGGTCCCGTTTCACCCTGTGGCCCCGTGTCGCCAGTTTCACCTTTATCTTTAGTATAATCTTCTTTTTCGCTCACGGCTTATGATATCCTTTACACAGTATCTCAAGCGCGCTGAGTGCATTAATCTCTTTCCCACGTCGGCTTGTTGGAGTCAGATAAAACCCAACAGTAAGAGAGTGGTCATATAACGTCGACGTGTTCCATGTCACAACATTGATTTCGTAAGGGGGGGTTGATAAGTCGATCTCTAAGTGAAAAGGGATTACGCAGTCATCTAGATTGTATGATTCGCCAGCATTGAAAGGGATTAGTTGTTGCGGGCCGATGCGCGCAAGAAAATGCAAGGTCCCTGCTGGCCCGGAAGGAAAAAACAAGAAGCCGCCCACTAAGCGGCCCCTTGTTAGTTTGATGTTTGTTATCTTAGCGTCAGTCTCCGCCGTGTTTTTCGGCGTGCTTATATATTTAGTAAAGTCCACACGAATTTACTCCCTCATTGATCTAAAATCATCAACCGTCATTAAAACGCCGATGACATGTATTTCAATGGTGTCCGTGTTGTCTGCGTCGGGGAAGTATCCATAAATCCGATCTCCCTCACCGACTAAAAAATCATTATAGGCCGACACTCCAAAACCCACAGCCGCCGTTTTGCGAGCGCGCACGATAACCTTGGTTCCGCCGTTTTGTACTCCGAGATGTGCTGCATCATTAGCCTCTCGCTCCGGAGCGTAAGCAAAGCAGTTCGTGACATGTAAAATCATTCCCGGCTCTACTTTGTCCGAAAAAACATATTTAGAGTGAGACGCGTCCACCGTCTCACTCCATTTTTCTACGTATATCTGCTTCATATCGTCACCCGCCTGCGGATTTAATATGGTCTAAGCTGTTCTGTTACAATCTCCACAACTCCGTCAGTTCCCGCTGACCCTGCCTTCAGTCTCAGTTTAAGATTGCCGATTTTCGCAACGTCATACCAATCGTCAATAACGTCAGGATTGCCCAGGGGAAGAATAAAGCTGTAATGTGGATCGTAACCGGATATCTGAGCACTTACATAATCATCCACAGTAATGTCCGTGGTTATTGGCATTGTTATAGGCACGCCGCTTATGGAAATTATGTTTGTAACCGCCGTGGGTATTGCGTTAATTACAATGTCCTGAGTCGGAGACGCATAAATAACCCTTGTATCGCTCTTGAAATCAAAGTGCCCGTATTCCTGGATGCGTGGATACATTTGATGAAGCATTTTGAGAAGCTGCCAAACGGCCGTATCATACGGAATACGCTTTGCGTTATCCTCTGACAACCGAACCTCATTGACTACTTGCTGACAGAACTTGTTCGCGGCCGTCCCCATAATCATGTAACGCCTGGTGACATAATCCGTTGGCATATCAATACTATGATAAGTATTTACTGCCCCTGAAGTGAATTGATAATGCTCTTTCGCTGTCAAAAAGCCTACAGGTGTCGGTACTTTTTCATCAAACAAGAACGCCCGAACCTCCATTCTTGCCACTGCTGAAGCACTACCGTTTGCCGTGTAATCATGCGTGATTTTAAGCTGTGGATTGCGGAACTTTGTAGGATCAAAGGCTAATACCTCGTCAAACAGAAACCGTCCAAAATTGATATTGATAGTTAATATCGCATCTTGCCCGTCGCTATCCGTCAATGCGTTGAACGGCATAACCCCTGTTTGATAATAATCCAGCGCCTGTGCCTCTTTTCCGGACAAGGAAAAGAGAAGGTCACTACCGTCAACCAGCTCGATGTTGCTAATCACCGCTGCAAGGTGATCGGTGTTTACCGTTCCATCGCCTTCGACCTCGACATTTATTTGCAACCTGGACACAATGTCTTGCATGTCCAAATCAATTACTTTTGTTGCTGCGGTTGCGATGCTTTCCTCGCTCAAAACCGTTGCTATTCTATGGTTCATAACCCTATACCTCCTTTTTCTCAATCCCGCCAATTATCGCCTTGACGACGAAAAAAATCAACTGGAATATGCTGTTACTTTTCATTCCTGGTATTAATGCCAGGACTTCCGAAATTGCTGCAATCGCCGCCGTTATGACGGCGATAGATTCAATACCCATCTGTCAACCTCCGTTATGCTCCGACCTTGGTCTTAATCAGCGCATCCACAACACGTTTCACCCTCTCAAGATTACGAGGATCCCGCCTTGGAAACCGAGGCCCCAGATCAACACGTTCTATTGCGTCACGATATGGCGCAAAACCAGCCGCATAATCCGGACCAGCCATATAAACACCCTCAGCAAAACGGCCCGGCCCTTTCTTTAAAGCCTTTTCCTGCCATTTTTTCGAGCCCGCCTTATCGACACCCTTGGCAAACATATTTTTTGCCGCTGCAGCATCGACACCAGCTTTCCAGTTGCCGGCCGCTGCTTTGGTTTCATCCGCCCAATCCCTTTTGGGGTTTTGGATACCTAGCTTGTAATCTTCCGAACGCCCCGGAGTTACCCTTGTCCACTTGTCCGCAATACTCGCCATACTTTTAATCTCAGCCATGCCAAATCCTCCTTTTTAAGTATAAAAAAAATGGAAATAAGATTTCTCTTATTTCCACTTTTGGCACGATTCTTGCACCCCGTCAATATTTATTTTTATCAACTATTTCGGGTCATACTCGATATGGATGTGATCATATTCCAAAACAACGTCATAATGAGTCCCCAACCTGCCCCTAATATTTTTAGCTACACTCGTTGGGTTTTTTTCTGGCCGGTTACTGTCAAACGCATCGTTCGAATAGTGCAAACTCCCCGCGCCGTGCGTTCCCTCATAAGTTGATGTTATAACAAATAGCTCACTATCCTCACTATAAGCCGTTTCCGCAGCATGTAAAGCCCTTCTGATTTCCCGGTTTAACCGGGAAATATCAACTCCCGCTTTTATCAGCATATTCAACCCCCTAAATTGTTGCTCCTGTTTTTGTGTCGAAGATTTCTGCCGAGATCCCCGACAATAAATTATACTCTGCGCAATCGCCCACCGCTTTAGCAAGCGCGCCAATTCGCCGTGTGTAATATTTCCGCCCTGAATTTTTATCCGTTATCTCGATCAAATACCGTTGATTCGATATATATTCAAATTTATCTCCCAAAATTTCACCCATTATGTTTTTCCCTCCTGCAGGAAGCTTTTTTCCCGGAGTGCAGTCTCGCCGATCGGCGCGCACGCCCCGGAGTGCACAAAACTAACAGCCTGTAATTATTGTAATTCTAAACCCATACAAAATTTACAAAGGGGAACATAATATTTGTCTATCATTTCTCGTGGTGTTAATACGCCATATCCCTTTTTCCCCCATGGTCGTGATAGGTATTTCAATAAATGATACTTTCCCGTAAATTCAAACAATATTTCATCCCTGAACCATTTTTCCCATTTCTTCTTTGAGATCATATAAAATCCTTTCAGGCAGGAAAGGGCTTGTAAACCTTCTTGATAAGGGAGTCCGCCTCCCTTATCAATCTGGGGTACATTTCCACTTTAACCGCGCCCGTCAGGGCCGGTTTTTCTGGGAATCTTTTATCCTGGCCTTTTAACCAGGTTATCTTATTTTTCAGTGCTAAAATTGAGCCCTCAACTTTCATTGATATCAAGAGTTTTAAGCCCTTGATAGTAAAAGCAATCATCGAAGACAGTTGCCGGACGGTACCGTCTGAATTATTTATAATCCGGACCCGCCTGGTGATTAATCCCTCTGCCTCTAAATCAGCCAAGCAGTAAAACGCCCATCGGCGCTCGATTTCCTTATTGTGTCGTTTTGCTAACAGCTCACGTAATTTATTGACGCTCGCCTTCGTGTATGAGCTTACCTTTTTGCTCATACACGAAAACAAGGTTATTTGGAGAGAAGTTTTGGTATTGCCCACAATATTTTTCCTGAGCAAAAGTTAAGCGGATTAAAAAACCGGTAATTTCTTCCCTACCATCACCCGTTAAACAATGTCAAATAGAATTATCCGATAGGTCAAACAGGAAACACCTATAACCCCGAGCGAAGCAATCATAAAAGGGGGTCGAGGGGGAAAACCCCCCTCGTTTTTCTACCCGTGCATCCCTATAGGATTTTCCGGTTCATCATATCGGTTTACCCCATATATACCATAACGTTTTAATATGTTTATTATTTCGATCGCTACCTCCTCCGGCACAAACTGTGCCCGCATAAATTTTTCGTTCGGGTAAACCTGCCCCAAAATACACCCCGGCTTTTCGTCCATGAAAGACTTTATCACCAGCGCCTCTTCCTCTGCCAGATCTATAACCTGATCGTCTGTTAATGCTATCCAGACCATAATTTTAACCCCCTTTCTTATTTTATCTTCCAGGGCTTTAAACTGCTCCGCCGGATCTCCTCCGCCGGTTCAAACTCCACGATTTCATTAAGAAATCTCCTCGCTATAACATGCACCGGCTCTATGTAATGTATTTCCCATCGCCCCGCCGCAAATATAAGCGACTCCTCTATAAACTTACTAATTTCATTCGCTAATCCCGAATATTCATTAAACATAATTATTTATATCCTTTCTTAGTCCAAAAAGGTTCCGGTAGTCTTGCGTTTTTCCGACGTGTTGCCGCCGCCCTGCACCACTGACAAAACCGCAAACGAAATGTTTTACCATCAAATTTATAATCACCCACCTCTTTTAATTTACGCTTTTTACTACAAGCATCGCAAGCCCCTGTAATCATTAATTTACCTCCTTAATTAAGCGCAAACCACGCCCAGGCGTAACCTATAGCCACGCCCGCCAGGGCGAGGAAGCACCCGTAAATAATCTTATCAACCATCGCCTAAACCTCCTCTAGGATCCTCTTAAGTTTCTCCTCGATCTCCTCTTTCATCGCAACCATATTAGACCGCATCACATCGATCCGGCCAACACTCGCAATAATACAAGCCTCGGCCATCGTTAACCCCTCGTTAATTTTGCAATATGCGCATTTGCCGTCCAACATCCCCGCAGGCCTGCAGGTACAAAAATCAGTCATCCGGTTAGCCGTCAACGCCGCATCTATCATCTCTAGTACATTTTCTTTGCAATCGCTCATCTTATAATCCTCCTAAAGAGTTAATCTTACTCTATATAGTAGCACAACCCATGCCAAACTTTCAATATTTCTCAAAATGTTAAGTATCTGTTATTATTAATATTCCTGCTGAAGGCATCGCTGAGCCCTTCAAAATAGTCCGAAACTATTACAAAAATTGTCAAAACAGTGACAAAAATTGTCAACAATATTGGCACGTTATTTGCTTATTCCCCTTTCGCTGTATTTTCGGCTTTTATGCGGGCTGTTGCTGCCGTTTTTAAGGCTCGATTTGTGACCGAAGTATTAAGAGCAGTGTTGTGTCTGGATATGGCCGAAATTGAGACAGGGAAGCGCAGCGATTCCTTTATTTTTAATACTGCCGTTTACTTTCAACTGAAACTACTATTTGCCCCGGAAAAAACTCTAATAACGGAGCGAAGCGACTTCCTTTTTATCCCTTCGCCCTTATAAATATATTGTAGTTATATTAGTGTGCAGAGTTTATGCACTCCGGTGGGAAAGACCTTTTTTCAGGCAGTTACGGCCCTGCCTCGATTTGTCATTTTCTCGATTTTTCTGGCCATAAAGATTTTTCTTGACTCCATTTTCCCGTTTTAGTATTTCCTCCGCATGGCTAAGGCAATCGTAAAAGTTGAAATTGGTAAAAGCAGTTTTCGGATCGTTCTTCCTCGAAAACTTATCCAGGAATTACACTGGGAAAATGTAAAATACGTTGTGATCGAGAAATTTCTTCCTCACGGCCTAAAAATCAGGAGCTTGCTTTATGACGAAACTGACGAAGGATAAGATCGCCGAGGTTGATCTATTTAAGATTGATGAACCCAAGGTAGTAGACAGGATGGAAATATCAAACGAGGCTGTTACAGAGCTTGCAGTGTCCATTTCCGAAATCGGTTTATTGCAACCCGTTTTATTGCGCAAAGATGGAGATCGTTTCGAGGTGATCGCAGGTCACCGTCGCTTTTTAGCCCATAAATTACTTGGATTGAAAAACATTAAGGCTGTAGTGCGTGAGATGACCGATGAGGAAGCCGCGATTGCCAGGGCAACTGAAAACCTGTCTCGTGTCGATTTAACCCCGGTTGAGGAAGCAACTGTTTATTCCAACCTCGTTAATGTTCACGGCTTGACCTTTGAGCAAATCGGTCAAAAGTTTGGAAAGTCACCCGGCTTAGTTCGCCGACGCATGGACTTGTTAAAAATGCCTCCGCAGCTTCGAAAAGCAGTTCACGAAAAACTAATCTCAATTTCCGTTGCAGAGGAACTTTGGCCCATTACAGACATTGCCACGCTTGATTATTATCTTTCCTTTGCACTCGAAGGGGGTTGTACTCAAGCCGTCGCTCGTCAATGGTGTAAAGATTGGAGGGATACTGAGCGTCGCAAGGAATCCGGCGCCGTAGAGGGGGGTCAAGTTTCTGGACCTTTTGAACCGCGGCCCGTATACGTTGCTTGTGATTTATGTACTGGTCCCATGGAGATAGGTCAAGAAACAGTTTTGCGGGTTTGCCCCGTGTGTCATACAACAATTAAACAAAACATGTAAAAGGAGGCATTATGCCGGTAGATTTGAATAAATTAGAAGTTGATAGAATTGTTAATTTAATCACCAATTTTGGATGGGTTAAAACGAGTGAGGCTGTCACTGATGATATAATTGTTATGACTATTTCCAAGCCCCGTGTTTCACCGCCGCCCGAGACTGGAGAAGGCGCCGATTGATCGGTATTGTTTTGTTTTTTTAAATATCCGGATATTTCCCCCGTCTTTTCAGGGGGAAATGTTTTGGCAAAAAAGACCCTAAAACAGTCAGGCCTTTATATAATAGCGCTCGTTCAAAAACACAAGAGAGGGCGGGTGTCCGGCGGTTCTAAGGAACGCAGAAATTATTTGACCTTCTTTTCCCCTGGGGGCAGGTCAAATAATAGTCCGGACACCCGCCCTC
>Ga0307379_10013133_pt1 | contig 10755 bp, 10 predicted proteins | sample UN2MG_FD_202237 | JGI IMG/M metagenome (GOLD analysis project Ga0307379, IMG submission 202237) | Soil microbial communities from Risofladan, Vaasa, Finland - UN-2 | ecosystem: Environmental > Terrestrial > Soil > Coastal area > Acid sulfate soil | place: Finland: Risofladan, Vaasa | collected... | reverse complement strand
AACCGCACTCATTCCCGTTTCTCATGACCAACAGCAAACTGTACGTAACGGGGGTTTTGGCGCTTTTCTCTCCATACACTTATCTAAAATACCGCAAAGCCGGTAATCAACTACGAGAAAACCGCACTCATCCCCGTTTCTCATGACCAACAGCAAACTGTAAGTAACGAGGCTTTTGGCGCTTTTTTCACCGTAAACTTTATTTTTTACATCTGACAAGTCATCATTTAAACCCCTTGCTATGCAATCTGATTGCAGCAATCTGATTGCAGCAATCTATGAGAAAACCGCATTAAAAGGTGCTTTTCATACTGCTCGAGGTTTTGTATCTTCCATTTGCATACCAGATTCTATCCCAGAGGAGGTTTAACAATGGCGGCAATGGACATGGCAGGCCCGGAGTTCACAGAAGAGGACGCTTCTCCTATCAGAAAGGTCATCGCGAAGCGCATGCTGGAGAGCAAGCTTCAGGCCCCTCACTTCTATCTCTCGGTCGATACGGACGTGGAGAAGCTCGTCCAGTTCCGGTCGGCTCTTAACGAGGGAGGAGCACGGAAGATCAGCTTCAACGATATCATCATGAAGGCTGTTGCCTTAGCCTTGAAAAACCACCCTGAGTGCAACGTTTCCTACATAGACGATAAGATCAGGTTCTATAAGAACATCAATATAAGCCTTGCCGTCTCGGTTGAAGGAGGGCTCCTCACGCCGACTGTGAAGGATTGCGACCAGAAGAGCCTTTCCGAGATAAACGGGGATGCTGCGGAGCTCATAGAGAAGGCGAGGAGCAGGAAGCTCCGGCCGAGGGACTGGATGGGAGGTACCTTTACGATATCGAACCTCGGGATGTTCGGTATAGAGGAGTTTATCGCCATCCTCAACCCTCCTCAGGCGATGATTCTCGCAGTGGGAGCGATAAGGGAGGTGCCTGTCGCCGACAGCGGGAAGATAAGAATCGGAAAGAGGATGAAGATGGTTCTCTCCTGCGACCACCGTGCCGTTGACGGGGCGACAGGAGGACTCTTCCTCTCGGAGCTCAAAGAAATTCTTCAAGATCCTGAAGCTCACATGCAGTGACATTTGAAGTCATATAGACTGAGAGGCCATAAGAATTTTTAACTCTGTCTCAACAGTACGTGGATATGTTGACATTTTCTCTATCATGCGACGATATGACCCAGTCGCTTTTCAGGTACCATTTCGTATTATGATCTGAAAGGTCGTATGTCGCTTGATTCATATGTCATAAATAGGATCTTCTTTACTCGCGTAAACCGAGCGGCAATCCAAACTACCTGAAATATTCGCTGTCAGATGGTCAGAAAGTATTTGACAATAGTGATAGATTATAGTAGTTTATCAATAATGATAATCATTTCCAATTAACTTTTAAACTGAGGTGTATGTATGAAAGTTGCCATATCCACAGACGGGAATCTGGTCTCCGCGCATTTCGGTAGGTGTCCATCTTATACGATTGTGGAGCTCGATGAGGGAAAGGTTGTGAAGAGGGACCTGGTCCAAAACCCCGGACACCAGCCCGGTTTTATCCCCGAATTTCTCCATGAAAAGGGCGTCGGGTGTATCGTCGCAGGAGGGATGGGAAGGAGGGCGTCCGAGCTTTTCGAAGGTATGGGAATCGAAGCGGTTGTAGGTGTCTCAGGCAGTGTGGATGATGCAATAGCCAGTATCCTCGACGGGACACTGGAGGGGGGAGAGTCACTCTGCAGTCCCGGTGCGGGTAAGGGCTACGGTGTTGAAAAGGACGAATGCGATCACGAGGAAACAAAGGAGTAAGTCGATGAAGGTATGTATCACATCAAGAGACAGCAGCCTGGAATCGGAGGTTGACCCGCGGTTCGGGAGGTGCAGCTGCTTCATGCTCGTTGATTCCGAATCGATGTCATTCGAAGCGGTGCCCAATGAAATGGCAGGTATGTCTGGAGGTGCCGGTATCCAGGCGGCGCAGCTCATGGCTGAAAAGGGAGTGGGCGCGGTGGTAACGGGAAACTGCGGTCCCAACGCGTTCAGAACACTCGGTGCGGCAGGCATCGAGGTGTATACAGGTGCATCCGGGTCAGTGAAAGAAGCCCTCGAGGCCTACACGAGCGGAAAACTCGAATCTTCAGAGGGGCCGAGTGTCGGCAGTCACTTCGGTATGAAAGGGGACGGATAGGATGCCGAGAGGTGACGGAGGAGGGCAAAAAAGAGGAAATCGGCAGGGAGGCCGTACTGGGGTAGGGCCCGGCGGCAGCTGCAGCGGCAGCGGCAGCTGCAGATGCCCCTCGTGCGGTGAAACAGTGCCTCACCGGCAGGGAGTACCGTGCAGTACGGTGAACTGCCCGAAGTGCGGCGCCGCTATGGTGAGAGAGTAGTAAGAGATTACAACCTGCCGAAACATACAAGCCCCGGAGAGGGTACTATATTATAAGGGACGTGAGGCCCCGGCAGTAACCTTCTCCTCGCCAGCAAACAGTAGTGGGTTGCACCACCGGAGTACGTACCATTTCAATAAGATCACACCTTGATTTCCGCTACGTTTTATACCGTGTATATGTCGATATGGAAGAAGACTAACCTCCATTTCTCACAAATCAAAGTAAATAGTAGACACTATCTCTAGGTTACGTGAAATTATCATTTTGAAAATGGTTGAATTATTCGAATACAGATGTAATATAGTGAGCCGTTGAAGAGATGCTTCCCCCCCCTTACAACTTAATCACGAAAGAAGTCGAACATTGTGACGATGCAGATGTCGCCTATGGCTTAAATTGAGGCTTTCAGCCTCAATGGCCTCCTCTAAAGAAGTTCTTCGAACTTCGCGTCCACAGCAATGACAACCGGCGTCACGTTCAATTCTCATTACATATTATTATATCACGTAAGATTGGGACATACCCAAATAGTAAGAAATAGGTGTTTTAGCGATTTTCTCACTGCAAATTCTATTTTTACATGAAATTATTCATCATTATGTGAGAAAACCGAACTAACCCCATTTTTAACAGATTATCGTTATATACTGATCGGTCTTGCGAATGCCTTTTCTGATTCACAAACATACTGGTTGTTTTTGGATGATAGGTCCCCGGGCGATTTATACAATTGTCGATAGTAAGAGGAAACGAACCGTCCCTTTATGTTTCTACTTCGCGACCTTAAAATACTCCGAGAGGCACGTTACTTCGTACAGCAGCTGTCATCGGAGCAGGGTGGTTTATCTAAAGCGCTCTGCCCTGCCGCAGCAGGTTTTTTCCGAGGCTCTCTTCCAGTGAAGGCGGATTCTCCCTTCATGATGAATCCCGTGCCGCCGCTGATGAGGCGTTTTACGGTCCCTTCGCATTCGGGGTATTTGCTAAAGGGGTCATCGTTAATACGCTGAAACTGTTCGAAAATGTGTCCGCACGATTGACACTGGTATTCGTACGTCGGCATGGCTACCGTTTCTCTCCTGTGTTCCTTTTAATCCGGTCTACGATCCCGTCCATGAGCTTTGCGGTTTCCGACTCCTGCTGAAAATGGATGTACGGCTTGCCCTCGTCGCCGAGCTTCACCATATCCGGTTCGATAGGTATCCTTCCGAGAAACGGAACCCCGAGCTCATCGGATGCCTTTTCCCCCCCACCCCTGCTGAAGAGGTCAATCTGTGCGCCGCAATGGGGGCATGAAAATCCGCTCATATTCTCAATGATACCGATCACCGGCACGTTCACCTCTTTCGCGAATACAATGGATTTCCTCGCGTCGAGTATCGCGACGTCCTGGGGTGTTGTTACCACAACTACACCGTCCAGATCCGGGATGAGCTGACACACAGAAAGCGGCTCATCACCTGTTCCAGGAGGAGAGTCGATGATGAGGTAGTCCAGCTCACCCCAGCTGACGTCGCTCAGAAGCTTCTGTATCATCCCCATCTTGAGCGGCCCCCGCCATATTACCGGCCTGTCCTGGTCCTGCATGATGAGAGCTATACTCACCGCACTGAGGGTCGAGGTCACCGGGTACGGAGCTACTCCTTTTTCTGTTGCGATGAGGCTCTTTCCCTCTATACCGAGCATCTTCGCGATGTTGGGGCCGTGGAAATCGATATCCAGTATCCCGACCTTCGATCCCCCCTCTGCGAGGCTGTAAGCGAGGTTGACAGCGACCGTCGTCTTTCCCACGCCGCCTTTACCGCTGATGACCAGTATGACATGTTTGATCTTCGAGAGGGTTCGTTTCAATCTCTGTTCCTGCTCTAGCTCTTCGCTGCTTTTTTCACCTGTGAACTGCTTTTCCATACTGTATCCCTTTCTATTGATGATATTAAATCGCGAGGTCCTCAGCGAGTCTTTCCCAGATCTTTTGTACTGTATCCTTTGCAATGCCGTCTGCATATTCGACTATCGTCTTTCCCTGGACCATCGCGCGCACGACCGATTCATCGAACGCTATTTTGCCCGCTATACCGACGCCGTTTCGGGTGAAGTATTTTTCTATCTTCTCTGTCATCCCCGCATTGAGATCGTATTTGTTAACGATAGCTCTGACCGGGACCCCGAAGTGATTTGCCACCTCAACCACACGCGTGGCATCGTGGAGACCGGATATCGTGGGTTCCGTCACGATGATCGCGCAGCTCACTCCGGAAAGAGATGCTATTACCGGACACCCGATACCGGGCGATCCGTCGATGAGTATGAGATCGTGCCCGTGTTTTTCAGCTATCTCTCTTGCCTTTTTTTTCACCAGTGTGACGAGCTTGCCCGAGTTTTCATCGGCCGGCCTGAGCCTTGCGTGTACAAGCGGACCGTAGCGAGTGTCGGATATATACCACTCTCCGGACACGTTCTCCACCATTGTAATTGCTTCCTGCGGACAGGCGAAGCTGCAGAATCCGCACCCCTCGCAGTCTATATGGGAAATGATGATATCTTCTTTCACTGCACCGAACCTGCAAACCTCCCTGCATATTCCACACTGCGTGCATCTGTTTTCGTCGATGATAGGTAATTTACCGCTTTTGAACAGATGCGCCTCCTTCACCGTGTGATGAAGAATAAGGTGGAGGTCGGCGGCATCGACATCGCAGTCGACTATGACTTTGTTCCGGGCCAGTGCTGCAAACGCGCCTGTGATGATTGTTTTTCCTGTTCCACCTTTGCCGCTTATCACGAGAAGCTCTTTCATCAGCTTTTCCGCGCCTTAAATTTTTTCAGTGATGAATACAGACCGTCAAATTTGTTTCTGAATTCCGGGAATGCATCTACTATGGGAACTCCCTGTGAGTATGCCAGTGCAACCTCACGAATGAACGGTATCTCCATGAGGATGGGAATACCCTCTTTTCTGCAGAAGCGGGCGGTTTTATCGTTACCGATATCGCAGCGATTGATAACCGCCCCGAAAGGGATGCCGAGTCTCTTCAAAACCTCCACGGAGAGGATGAAGTCGTTGAGGCCGAAGGGAGTCGGCTCTGTGACGAGTATACAGTAATCAGAACCGTTGATCGAAGCGATAACAGGACACGATGTTCCGGGCGGTGCATCGATGATTGCGGTTTTTGTGTGGTTGATATGCCGTTTTACGGCACGTATCACCGGCGGAGACAGCGACTCGCCGATATTCAGTATCCCCTGAACGAACGACAGCCTTTTCAGATTTCCGATCTCGACCCGACCGATCTCCCTTTCGACCTCCACGATTGCACCTGATGGGCAGAAATAGCTGCACGCACCGCACCCGTGGCAGAGCTCGGGAAATACAAGGGTGTGGTCCGGGAGTACTGCAATGGCGTTGTACGCGCATACCTCTTTACAGCGGCCGCACGAAGTACACTTCTCCTCATTGACACGGGGGACCCTAATCGTCACAGTCTCTGTCTCTGTGATCTCGGGCTTTATGAATATATGTGCATTCGGCTCTTCGACATCGCAGTCCAAGAGCTGTGTATCCGTCATTGTAAGAGCGAGGTTCACTGCAATGGTGGTCTTACCGGTACCTCCCTTTCCGCTCGCAACTGTAATCACCATGGCTAACTCCCGTTTCTCACAAATCACCGTATCTCAAAGTTAGGTGATGAAAGCTCTGAGATGTGTAATAGGCATTAAAGAAATCCATCGCCTCAAGGATCGTTATAAGGTACTAATGTAAGAAATAATCGTAAATTACGTGCAGCCTAGCCCCCATTTCTCACACAGGAATTGGGGGTTCAATCCCCGTTTCTCATGACCAACAGCAAACTGTAAGTAACGGGGCTTTTGGCGCTTTGTTCACCGTAAATACTATTTTTTACAGCTGCCAAGTCATCATTAAAACCCATTGCTATGCAATCTGATTGCAGCAATCTGATTGCAGCAATCTGATTGCAGCAATCTTTGAGAAAATCGCACTAGGACTGTCTCGTTTTGACCGGTGAGAGCAGATCGATTTTGTACTTGTCCCGGTTATCAAGAAGAGGGGTTTACCCTAAAAGATAATGCAATTACGCCATAGCGCAGACTGCATATGATTACTTGCTACCCTCTTTCTTTTCGCTCTTCTTCAGAGATTCCACACGATCCTGCACGGCGTCGAGCTGTTCACGCAGGAATTCTGCCTCCTGCTTCAGCATCTCCATCTCCCGGGCAGGCGCCTGCGCCGGAGCGTAGGGGTAGGGTGTCTGGGGTGGGGCATATCCGCCCCATGCAGGGTAACCGTACGAAGCTCTTACCCCCCCGGGCATGCCTGTCGCGTAGTACCAGTACCTTCTCCCTCTGCCTCCACCCCGTCCGCGTCCATATACACCATATCCCGGGGTCGGGTTCATATAGCCTGGAACCGAGTAACCGGCGCAGTATCCGGCTGCTCTTCCAGTCATTGGTCCCATTCCCTCGGGACCGGTTCCATCGCCTCTAGGCATAGTGTTACCTCCTCTAAAACTTAATGGTAATCATTATCAATAATAATATAAAAAAATCAACTCCCCTTTTGGCAACGGTCGCAGAGACCGTAGAATCTGATAAGGTGGTTGTTGATGGTAAAGCCGTACTTTTCTGAGAGGCCTGATTCTGTCCTGTTGATGAGCTCCTTCTCACTGTCAAGATAATCTGTATAGTCGATGATCCTTCCGCATCCTGTGCACACGAGATGGTGGTGGTGCCTGAACCCTTCGGGTCCCTCCGAGAGCTCGTACCTCGACCGCCTGTCACCGAAATCGAACTTGAATACTATTCCCATGCGTACGAGGATCTCGAGTGTTCGGTATACCGTGGTAAGTCCTATCCCGGGATAGTCCTGTCTTACTTCGATATAGATATCTTCTGCGCTGAGGTGGCCGTGCGTTCGGTGCAGCACATCCAGTATTGCCTGCCGGGGCATCGTGATCCTGTACCCAGATCCACGAAGCTTTCCGTGCCACCACATGGGACCGATAAATTCGTGTCTTGGCATATATCCGATCTTATTAATAATGATACTCATTATCAATGTAACCCTTTCGGCCTTTTCAGTAAACAATTATTTTAGAGAATGATATGAAGGATCGGTGTATTGTTCGGAAAGAGTGATAGAGACTTTCGGCTCATCGGGGACGAGAGAAATGCATATGAATCCCCGTTCGAAAAAAGACGCTCTTGGAAGACGAGCCTGATTTTAAGACTCTTCACAAAGCAAGGTTTCATCCCATACGAGCCATCCTACTGCTCTGTGGTATAAGAGGTAAGGGGATAAAACCGTCTTTCTTTTGGGTTGACAAACTATAGAGGTACTCTATACTTAGTGCGGTTCTCTTAGCAGACTGTATAACAGATTTGTTGGTATTCTTTAAAATTACGAGTGAAAAATATAAGGGCACAGTGAGAAAAGCGTCAAAAGCCCCATTCCTTCCTATTACGATTGCACATAAGGGATGGGGATTAAAGCCCCGTTACTTACAGTTTGCTGTTAGTCATGAGAAACGGGGATTGAAACGCCCGTTTCCGCATATTTACTGTTATCTGTAAGAAATGGGGGTTTTGCGATACTGGTCCCAAATCGAAACTATCATGTCCGAGAACGAAAAGCAGCCGCAATGAAGGTCGTATACGTTCACCACCATCTCAGACCGGGAGGCGTTTCCAGGGTCATCGCTCGGCAGATCAGCTCGCTGGGAGACAGCGTAAGAGCGCTTCTCATTGTCGGTGAGCCCCCTCTCTCACCTCCGCCTTTTCCCTACAGGGTTGTTCCAGGGCTCGCGTACGACCGTGACAGAGAAAGTAGGGAACCTCCCCGTGCTATTGCCGATGATCTGTACAAGGCGGTTTTTTCCTTCTTCAAAGAAGAGCCGGATATCCTGCACTTTCACAACCCGACGCTCGGGAAGAACAGTGACCTCCTCGAAGTGATAGAGGTACTGGTGGATAACGGCAGCAGGCCTCTTCTCCAGATCCACGACTTTGCCGAGGACGGGAGACCGATGAACTACTCACATAAGCCGTATCCTGAAAACTGTCACTACGCGGTGCTCAACACGAGAGATTACGAAATACTGCTGAAGGCGGGACTGGTACCCGAGGGGCTCCACCTTATCCCGAACCCTGTAGAACCCCTCCCGTGCGGTGAGGGAAAACAAAAGGAGAGGGACGTTGTCCTCTACCCGGTGCGCGCGATACGAAGGAAGAATATCGGAGAAGCGGCGCTTCTCTCCCTCTTTACCGCGGAGACAAAAACCGTCGGTATCACCCTCGAGCCCACGGGACCGCTCGACTGCAGGAGCTACGATGACTGGAGAGGCTTCGTGAAAGAGAACGGCCTTCGGGTTTCGTTCAGGCTCGGGATCGAGCAGAGGTTCGAAGATGTCCTAAAACGCGCAATCTGTACAATAACCACGAGCATAAAGGAGGGGTTCGGATACTGCTTCCTGGAGCCATGGACATGCCGGAAGATGCTTTTCGGACGGGTTCTCCCCGATATCTGCTCTGACTTCGAAAAAAACAATATAGATCTCAGCCACCTCTACAGTCGGATCGATGTACCGCTGGAGTTTTTCGACCTGGAGATGTTCGTTACGAAGTGGAAGCGCTGCTACAAGGAGAGACTTGCAAGATACTCCCTGCTCGCAGACGACGGCCTTGTCGAGGAGCACCTCCAATCTCTGGTTCAAGGGGGAAAGATCGATTTCTGCCTCCTCAGCGAGGACCTTCAGCGGGAGGTTATAAGGAGAGTTTCAGGGCGTAAGAGCGCTTTCCATAAAATGCTTGACGAAAACCCCTTTCTGGTGCGATTTTCTTTACTCAAAGAGGATAAAGAGATAATCGAGAACAACAGGAAAACGGTAAAGGAGATCTACTCCCTCGACAGATGCCGTGATACACTGCTCGGCGTATACACAAAGGTGATGGGGAGAGAGGTTCATCAATCCATAGACAAGAGGATCGTGCTTGAAGAGTTCAACGCTCCTCAGAAGAGCCACCTCCTCCTCTGTGATTCTGCGTATGGATAGGAACGCGTCATATATCGATCTGATGCGACGATACAAGAGTGTGATGCACCCGCTTTCTGCAGGTGTCGTATCGCACGGCGAGCTGAAGAAGAATGTCCGGGCCGTGCTGTTCGATATCTACGGAACTCTGTTCGTAAGCGGGTCCGGTGATATCGGGGAGGCGAGGGAGCAGGTCGAGACAGGGCGCCTCTCCCGGCTGCTGGAGCGCTACAGGATATCGCAGACTCCGGATGAGGTCAAGCGCCGGTACTTCGATGAGATAGAGAGGGTTCACGCTCTCAGGAAAGAGGAGGGAGTCGACGTTCCTGAGGTGGAGATAGACAGGGTTTGGATGAGGGTTCTGGGAACCGAAGATCTGGAACGGTCGAGGATGTTCGCGTGCGAATTTGAAATGATCTTCAATCCGGTGTGGCCGATGCCGTATCTTGGGGATTTGCTCCGCAGGTTACGAGAGGACAAAAGGATCATGGGCCTTGTATCAAACGCCCAGTTCTTTACGCCGTTCCTGTTCGAGATGTTTCTGGAATCGAGCCTCCTGGAGCTCGGTTTTCACCCTCGTCTTATAATACTCTCATTCCAGCACGGACGGGCAAAGCCTTCGATCGTACTGTTCGACATGGCGCGCGAAACACTCGAAGAGATGGGGATAGAAAGCGAAGAAGTGCTTTATGTGGGAAACGATATGCTCAATGATATATATCCTGCGTACAGGAGCGGATTCCAGACTGCGCTCTTTGCCGGAGATCGGCGGTCATTGAGACTCAGGGATGACGACAGGCGCTGCAGTGGCATCTCCCCTGAGTTGGTTGTTACTGATTTGGAACAACTGTCCGAACATATTATTAGTACCTGAACGGTGGGATGAGGGTCGTAACAATAGAACGGCTCGGCGGTCAAACCGGTGCTCTTTCACGGGGAAAAAGGCAGCCGATAACTCCTCGAACGTACTGAGGTAAGGCCTTTGGAAAATAATGCCGGGGATTTATCCCGTAAAATATATTAGAGAATGAAAATTTTCTCACGTATTTTTGTGTTGGTATAGTAAAGAGGCGAATAAGGGGCGTATGGGAAAGAGAGTCAACCAGAATCTAAAAATCACGAACATCGGCTTCATCTCGACGAGGTTCAAGGGCACGGACGGGGTCTCGCTCGAAACGGAAAAGTGGGCAACCGTACTGAAAAGGATGCATTATGAGTGCTACTACTTCTGCGGGGTCTGCGACAGACCCCAGGAGCGGACGATGATAGTGCCTGAAGCCTTTTTCGACCATCCCAAGATCAAGAGTATACAGGAGCGGTGCTTCAAGGTGTAC
>Ga0307379_10013130_pt1 | contig 10756 bp, 15 predicted proteins | sample UN2MG_FD_202237 | JGI IMG/M metagenome (GOLD analysis project Ga0307379, IMG submission 202237) | Soil microbial communities from Risofladan, Vaasa, Finland - UN-2 | ecosystem: Environmental > Terrestrial > Soil > Coastal area > Acid sulfate soil | place: Finland: Risofladan, Vaasa | collected... | reverse complement strand
GGCCGTTGGCCCATGGGAGAAAAAGTAATTGCTTCTAGTCCGACAGGATCGTACTATTATGCTAAAGATGTAATAAAAGGTCGTTTCCCAGAAGGAGAAAAAGCAATTGCTTCTAATTCGACTACAGCATACGATTATGCCAAAGACATAATAAAAGGTCGTTGGCCAGAAGCAGAAAAAGTAATTGCTTCTAATCCGTGGACAGCATACTGGTATGCCAAAGATGTAATAAAAGGTCGTTGGCTTGAAGTAGAACAAGTAATTGCTTCTGATCCGGATACAGCACATCTATATGCCAGAAATGTAATAAAAGGCCGTTGGCCAGAAGCAGAAAAAGCAATTGCGTCTGATCCGGACACGAATAAGAAATATAAAGAGTTTTTAAAGTCACTTAAATATCAGAAATATAAAGAGTTTTTAAAGTGGCTTAAGTAATACATTATAAATGATTACTCGAATTATTAACAAATCTAGTCAGAAGTTCTTGACAAACTAAACAGGTTTTCGTATACTAGCATCATGTTAGACGAAAACCTGTTTTCATTTAGTTGCCTGTAATAGTGCAACTGTCCGATAAAACAGATAAATACATCGTTAACTAAGAAATAACGCATCATAGTTAAAATAAAGCTAAAGCAAATTAACCGCGTTTTAAAAAGGATTTAAAATGAGTAAAACATTAGATGAAATTCGTAAGAAATTACAAGCATTAGATGCACGTAAAGGCGGCAGCACAGGCGGCGATAAGTCTACTTACGCACACTGGAACATACCAGAAGGTACATCCACAACAATCAGGTTCCTCCCAGACGCAAACGAAGATAACACATTTTTCTGGACCGAGCGTCAAACTATTAAACTCCCATTCCCTGGTATTAAAGGTCAGGACGAAAACAAGCCTGTTGTCATTCAAGTACCTTGTATTGAAATGTGGGATGGCAAAATGACTTGCCCTATCCTGAACGAAGTTCGCCCGTGGTGGAAAGACAAGTCACTTGAAGAGACAGCTCGTAAATACTGGTGTAAGCGTACCTATTACATGCAAGGATTTGTGAAGCAAGACCCCCTTAATGAAACAGACGCACCGGAAAACCCGATCCGTAAATTTATTATTGGCCCACAAATCTTCGCAATTATCAAAGCCGCATTAATGGATCCGGATATGTCATATAGCCCGGTCGATTTCATTAACGGTACAGATTTTATTGTGTCAAAGACAAGCAAGGGCGGATATTCTGATTATGGTACATCTAAGTGGGCACGTAAAGAATCTAGTCTTACAGAAGAAATGCAAGCAGCAGTCGCACAATACGGCGCGGTTGATCTGTCCACATATCTTCCAAAGCGTCCTAGCCCAGAACAACTAGCAATTATGTTCGAAATGTTTCAAGAATCTTTGGACGGTGAATTATATGACCCAGCACGTTGGAGTCAGCACTTCAAACCATTCGGATTTGAGTCATCGACAGATGATGCAGACGCAGGCGAAAGCAAACGTGTTTCACGCCCGGTAACAACTTCAGATGTTACGCCTAAGATTGTATTGCCTGTTGTCGATACATCAGATGACGAGATACCGTTTGAAGTAGATACACCTAAGGCAGAAATAAAAGAAACGGTTGCAGCAACAACAGACACAGCAGCAAAGAGCCCACAGGAAATCTTACAAATGTTGCGCTCGAGAAATAAACAATCTTAATCAGAAATGAGGGAGATAAGCAACCTTTGGGTTGCTTGTTTCGGTGTAATTAATTTTTAAGGGAAAGAAATGAAACAGTATTTTAACAAACAATTATACGAAACATTCGGGGACGAACAATGTAAGTTATGTTTTTTCGAAAGTTACTACAATGATACTGGAAAGATGTCAACGATGCTTTGTCTTAGAAAATTATCCGACACGATGATTACAGAAATTATTACCGATGATTATGAATTTATTAAATATAGTAAAGACGGCGTGCCATATTTTAAGTTAAAAGATCATTTGTTGACTAAATCCGTATTAGATCAGTGCGAAAAAGATAAAGAAATTGCAAGATATGACTTTATTATTGGGCAGTTGTTTGGTGAAAAATACGATATAATAAAATAGATAATGAGGAATATAATATGGCAAAAGCAATCGATATAAGTAAGTTTCGAAAGAGTATTACAAAGTCTATAGAGGGAATTAGCGCAGGATTTCATGATCCAGGCCCCGATGACTGGATATCTACGGGAAATTACGCTTTAAATTTTCTTATATCAGGGGATTTTACTAGAGGAATCCCTCTTGGTAAATTTTCAATGTTTTCAGGGCAAACCGGTTCAGGAAAGAGCTATATTGTATCCGGAAATATTATTAAAAATGCACAAGCACAGGGAATATACTGTATTTTGATGGATACAGAAAATGCGTTAGATGAAGCATGGCTTCATGCGCTCGGTGTAGACACATCAGAAGAAAAATTATTAAAATTTAACGTATCGCTCATAAATGATGCTGCAAAAATTATTAATGATTTTGTTAAAGAATATAAAACACAAGCACAAGAAGATAGGCAGAAGATTTTGTTTATTATCGATTCTATTGGTATGATGTCGTCTAATGTGCAACAACAACAATTTATAAATTCTGACATGAAGGGCGACTTCGGGTCAAAGCCGAAAGAATTAATGGCGCTAATGCGTAATTGTATGAATTTAATCGGCGATCTTGGTATTGGCATTGTGGCTACTAATCATAGCTATGGTTCGGCCGACCCCTACAATCCCGATGATAAGATTTCCGGTGGTAGCGGTATTGTTTATGCCTCCAGTATTGTGGTTGCAATGAAGCAATTAAAATTAAAAGAGGATGCAGACGGTGTAAAAATAAAAGATGTTTTGGGAATCCGCTCCGGCTGCAAAGTTATGAAGACTCGATTTAATAAGCCATTCGAGGATATTGAACTGCAGATACCGTATTCATCGGGGATGAGCCCGTATACTGGATTTTTTGATTTAATTGAAAAAAAGAAATTTGTTACTAAAGATGGCAATAGATATTGCTATACAGATCTCGACGGGGTTGTTCATAAATATTTTAGAAAAGCGTGGAACAGAAACGAGGACGGCATCATGGATTTGGTAATGAAAGAATTTCACGTAAAGGACTCTGCAATTACAGCCGAAACAGATGACAAAATTGAAACGGAAAACGAAGAATAAATGTCATACGGGAATATAAAAGACATAACTGCTGAACAATTTAGTGAGATGCATATTATTCGGAAGATGACACTCAGGGATATTGCCGAACAGTCAGATATATCACCGGATAGGTTATCCGAACATGTCCGAAAGAAATTAGGATTGAAAATAATTCATAAAAAGTGGTATAGTAATGGGAAATACTGTTCAGATTTCTATATCAAGGAACTAGATTTGTGGATAGAAGTGTCATTGTATAATGATACAGATTACTTAGAAAAGATCTGGAATAAGAGGCGGTTAGTGAATAATTTTATATTCTTTAATAATCTGCCAGACATAATAGAATATTTCGTAAAGAATGGGCTGACCTTGAGAAAATGCTAAAATTAAAAGGTTTGCACACTTTAGAATATGTGGGATAGTCAATTAAACATTACAGGGGAAGAATAATAAAATGGATGAAAATCATGAACTACTTTTGGAAATATGGTCGCGTATTAAGTCCCATATTCAGCCTAAGGAGCGACTAGAGATAGCAGATATTCTGATTGTTGTATTCGACGAATATAGTTTAATAAGTAAAGAAGTATTAGACGAAGATTTAGATAAAGAACTTCGTGCCGCTGCACGTACTCATTTTGCTGACCTACACGACGATGAAGACGAGTCTTTCGATGACGAGTCCAGCGACAATGACAGCCACTGAATTCGGCGAGGCATTGATCTCGACTATTAATAGCAAAGATGCTCAGAAATCCTATATGCAAGTACAGCAGTTTAGAGAAAATATGAGAGACGTAACTATAGGCGCTGATTACGTATTGTGGATTTCCGAGCCTGCAAATCTAACTAAAGTGCATAAGGCTTTAGTCGACGAGCTAGGAATACCTCAGCGTGCTATGGCAATTAAACGAGTGTTAATGTCACGGACTCAGAGAGCTGTACTATTAGTACAAGCAATGGAGATAGCAATTAAAAGGGTACATCAATTGTGAGTCACTGGTACTATAAGGTTACAGGTAATCTTGGCCTGATTCCAGATTTTATCGACCATTTCGAGGCAGAGTTAGAAACAGCTCGTTGTGAATTATCATTGAAGGGCAGAAGTCTGGAAAAACATGCTGCAGAATTACCAGGTATTGTAGAGCAACGTTATGCACAGTTACAGGAAATCGAAGCAGTATTGGAATTTCTAAATATACAGTTGCGTAAAGACAGATCCATAGAATTCAAGAAATTCTTAGAATCATATAATAAGGCATTAAGTTCCAGAGATGCTGAAAAATACGTCGACGGTGTTGCTAGTATTATCGATACAACAGTCCTTATAAATGAAATTGCATTATTACGAAATAAGTATTTAGGTATAACGAAGGGTATGGAAGCTAAGAATTTTATGTTAGGCCATATTTCTAAATTAAGAATCGCAGGACTCGACGATGCAACTGTATAAATTTTAAAAATGACAACTCAAAAAACAAGATTAGAGATCCTAGACGAAGTTAACATACGATTTCACGATTTAGATGTAGCCTGCCGCCGCAAGATGGTGCAATCGTTAGAATTTATTCTACCGTATGCGCGCCACACACCCGCATATAAGCTCGGTCGATGGGATGGTAAGATGTCGTTCGCAGATATCGGCGGTCGTTCTTACGTTAATTTATTAGATATTTTATTACCTATTGTCCAAGCGCACGGTTACGATGTAGAAATTGATGACCAACGCTTGCCCGGGCAGTGTCTTGAATTCGAATTAGTTAAATCTGATAGTTACAGTCATATTAAATGGCCCAAAGGTCACCCGCTTGCCGGTCAATCGATTGAAATCAAGGATCATCAATTGGACGTACTTAATTCATATTTAGAGAACATTACAGGTATTAATATAGCCCCTACAGGCTCAGGTAAAACCCTAATTACGGCGATTCTTAGCCATAAAGTTCAAACATATGGTCGCAGCATAGTAATTGTGCCAACTAAGGATTTAGTCACACAAACTGAAGAAGATTACATTAACCTTGGATTAGATGTAGGTGTATTCTTCGGTGACAGAAAAGAGTATCTGAAAACTCACACAATATGTACATGGCAAAGCTTGGAAAGCCTAGCAAAGCGTTCGAAAGAAATAGATTTAGAAATAGACATAAATGCTTTCTTCGAAGGTGTAGTTTGTGTTATAGTGGACGAAGTTCACAAAGCAAAAGCTGATGTCTTACGAAAGCTATTGTCGACATATTTGGCTAATGCCCCGATTCGCTGGGGTCTTACAGGAACCATGCCGGAGGAAGAAGCCGATAAAGTCGGTGTAGTTGCTTGCATTGGGCCGTTATTAGGAAAAATTAATACAAAAGAACTTCAGGATAAGGGCATACTTGCACAATTGCACATAAACGTGTGGCAATTGCAGGATTTAGGAGAGGCAGCTTTTACAAATTATCAAGCAGAACTGAAGTGGTTAACAACAAATCAATCTAGATTAAAGTTTCTTGCTAAAGAAGTTACTACTATGGCAGAAACCGGTAACACACTTATATTAGTAGATCGCGTTCAAACAGGCGAAATGTTGCAATCGCTTATACCGGATTCGGTGTTTGTATCAGGTAAAATGAAATCAAAAGATCGTAAAGACGAATACAAAGAAGTGCAGGATGTCGACGGAAAGATCATTATCGCTACTTATGGTGTGGCGTCTACAGGAATTAACATTGTCCGTATTTTTAATCTTGTTTTATTTGAAGCAGGAAAAAGTTTCGTCAGAGTTATACAAAGTATTGGTAGAGGTATTAGAGTTGCTCCAGATAAATCGCACGTCAATGTCTACGACATATGTTCTAATTGTAAATATAGTAAGAAGCATCTTACAAAAAGAAAATCCTTTTATAAAGAAGCCGAATACCCTTTTTCAGTTAAGAAAGTAGATTATTAATATGATAGTCAATACAAATATCTCTTATGGATATGTTAGTTTATTAAATACATTCTTTGAAGCAAACGAGTTATATGTAAAGTGTCAAGAAAATATTATAGACGAACACAGTCATTTTACTTCTTTACATTATGAAGATAATACCGACACAGCATATAAAATAACATTTATGTCAATAAGACACTTGGGTTTTGAGAACATGTTATGCGACTATTTAATTAATTGCGGAGTACAGTCTAGCAGAATTTCTGTAGGAAAACTAGCAGTAAAAAGAGACATGGCAGCACTTGACAAGATGTGGGACGAACATAGAAAGAGTCAACGGTTTGGCCGTTATTCTTGACTAAGTGTTAATTATTATGTTAATATATTAACATAAATCATGTAAAGATTTATAGAACATTTTGTTTTATCTATCTAATTTATAAGCGATATTAGGAGAACTATTCTGAACATACTCACAAATGACAACGTAGCATACAACCTCGATAAAATACCAAATGAGATAGAGGATATTCGCTACGCAGTGCTCGACTATTCGGACCCTAAAAATCCCGATTACTTCTTTATACCACTCATCTTCTTGGAAAGCTTTTATGCCCCAGCAGTTGTATTGAAAATAGGCGAATTTACAGTTCAGATGCCATTAGACTGGTCTATACTTGTATGCGACTCTGACTACAGCGATCTGGAAATTATGCCTTTAACAAGCCTTAATGATCGTGGATTCCATACTATGGTTTTTAATCCGCTACGGCATATGGTACCTAGGCCGTATGAAATAAATATCACAAATGTTTACGCAGAAGTTAAGTGGTTCTTCCCAAAATTAAAACATGGTAATATTCTTGTAGTACCACTTGAAGATAAACCGAGTCCGAACTGTGCCCTGTTTGTTAAGGAAGTAAATAAGTTGCCGGATGTAATTGATATTGGGGCACTGTTTGAGTAATGAAATCGAGGATTGGCGCAATTCATTCTTTGAAATGAATCCAGACGCCATTGTAGAGGAAGAAGAGAAGCCTAAGAAAAAGGTAAGCACTCTTACACTCGATATGGAATTACCTGCAATGGATTTTTGTAATAAAAATTTCTACAAGAATCTGTCCGACGAACATAAGAAAGAGATTAGTTTATGGGTATTGATGCGATACATGAGCTCATCACAAAATTATTCAGATCATCATTTAATAATGGTGAATGATTTAGTTAATAGTGACTTCAACAGCTTGTCTAAGCATCCAGAATTGCAATGGATGTTATTGTCGTTGTGTGGCACAAACAGAAAACAATATCATCCCTGGATTGCACCTCCCAAAGGCGCAAAGAAGAACAAATTAGAACAAGCACTTGTAGATTTATATCCGTTGATGAAAGACGACGATATTGAACTGATGTTAAAATTAAACACTACTGAAGAATTACAGGTATTCTTTAAGGATAACGGGTACGACGATAAAGAAATTAAAGAATTGTTTAAGGGCACACCGAAGGAAAAATAATTTTATTCGGCATATCTTGTAAGTAGTAGTCTTGATTAAGCATTGGCTACTATGCTATAATATTACTTAGCATATTTATTATTGATAAACATCGTGCCGATTGCCCTTATAGCAACGGAGTAGTCGACTATCGATAATATCATGAACCACATTATTGGCACCTATGGCAGCATTATCTTCTATGCAACAAACAAATATATGCAAATATTGCAATAAGTCGTTTGCTAAACTTTCTACAATGAATACGCACATATGTGTAAAAAAACGTCGCCATTCAGAAATAAATACACCTGCATCACGATTAGGCTTTAGGACATTTCAGAAATTTTACGAAATGACAATGAACTCTAAAAAAGTAAAGACAGTGCAAGAGTTTATCGATAGCCCATATTATATAGATTTTGCTAAATTTGGAAATCATTTAGCGACACTAAAGCCGATGTACCCGGATCAATTTATAGAGTTTGTAATAAAAAATAGTGTTAAATTAAAAGATTGGACAAAGGATTTTGTCTACGATCTTTATATTGAAGATATTATAAAAAAAGAACCTGCTGAAAGTGCAACAGAAAGAACTATAACTGAAATTATGGAATGGTGCAAAAAGAACGACGTATCATTTAATAATTTTTTCTGCGATATATCTGCAAACGAAGCAGCATATTTAATTAAAACTGGAAGAATAAGTCCGTGGGTTTTATATCTAGCTAATTCTGGCGATCAGTTAATGGCCAGATTTAATGAAGATCACGGAAAGATGATCGGCAAAATTATTGATCCGGGATTTTGGATGAAAAAATTTAAAAAGTCTGTCGACGATGTCGAATATATTAGAAATTTATTGACACAGGTTGGTCTATGAAAAAAGTTACAACAGATGTAGATATCGATTGTTTTGGAAGAGATAATATCCTTAAAGGTATTGAGTGCATCTTTGGCCGTATTGATCGCGTCGATAATAAATTCGAAAAACATCCTACAGGTGTTTATTTTCAAAATATTCCTCGTGACCCTGTCACTAACATATCTACCCTTGACCACAGAATTGCAAACGATTACGGCTATTTCAAAATTGATTTCCTTAACGTAAACATGTACGAACATGTGCGTAACGAAGAACATTTATTAGAATTACTTAATAAAGAACCGCCGTGGGACTTTTTTGAGTTTCGGGAAATAACAGATCAATTATTTCATTTGAAAGGATACAGCGATTTATTGAAAAAGTACATGCCGCAGTCTGTTGAAGACTTAGCGATGATACTTGCGATCATTCGACCATCGAAAGCATATTTACAACAAGCTGGCTGGGAAAAGATAAGAAAGGAAGTTTGGGTAAAAACTGACGACGGCGATGGCAAATATATATTCAAAAGAAGCCATTCTATAAGTTATGCATTAGCTATTATTGTAAATCTTAATTTATTAATTGAGCAGATGTCGAAAGATTAATCGGTTTTTCTGATCAATTGTATTTGACGTTTCTTGATACGTTTCTTCATTATGTTATTTAGACTTGTTAGTGTACCAAACATAACTTCTACATCTTTATTCACGATAGTTTTCATGCAATACCTAAATGGCTGCATTTGGCCTTGTAGGAAAATGTTAATAGGCAGAATTCTGTTACTTTCCCACCACCATGTTTCGCCGTATTCTAGGAATAATAATTTTTCTTCTGGAGTTCGAATAGATTCGTAATCGTAAAAGCTTATAATTTTATCGTCAGAATTTTGAATAATACCGATATATTCGTATGTTTGGCATCGTAACCCACTAAGAAATGGGAATTTTTCTTGAATTTGATTTAAATCTATCATATGACTTATTTATACATTTTAAAATCGGTTGAAACTTTTTTTGATGTTATCTATGATAAATACATGAAAGGGTATTAAAACAATGAAATTATCCGAATTCGTATCAGAAAAGCTGAAATATAAAAGTACTAAGCACGGCAAGAATGATCGTGCAGAGTTTATAGTCGGGTATGAAATCGAACATACGGCAGCTTATGGTAAGAAAACATTGTTGGTTACAGATATCAATGACCTGAGTAAGATAGAAGAACTTTTAACAGAGATAGATTCAGACCACTTATATTTAGAATTGACGTTAGCATTGTCGAAAACAAAGAATGCGCCGACAATGCTAACGAAATATAAGAAGGTAGCAAAACATTTTTTAGATAAAGATATATGGTGTACTATAGATATTCCTCCAGAATATGTAGAAGAAGTAGTCGACCTTTGTAGTTATAAGAACTTTGTTGTTAATATTGCAGTAGTAATACCGTGTATAAAAAGTCTCAATAAGAATGCTGCATTAAAAATATCCGACGAGTATAGTGGGGATAACGGCGGGGTATGGGTAACTGACATTAAAAGTATTACAGTCAAGTCCAATTTTACTCCGTGGAATAAATATAATAAAGATCGAGGAGTAGATTTGGAATAATGGATATCACTTTTCACAAAATATATCTTTATGACCATATTCGCCAATTATTGGTGGTAGATGGCAATTCGTGTTTTTTAAAGGACAACGGCCCTATGAACAAAAATCCAATTTTAGCACATAAAGGAATTGATAATCGTGTACTATTCAGAGCATTAGGGCCTGACAGGATACCATACGATATTGCGTGCAATCAGCAAGTTTATGCACGAATTATTAATACCGATAATAGTACAGTTGTACTAGAAAAATTATGCACGCTCGGCCCTGCAAAAGGGTTAATTAGTCTAATGTTAGATAGTGGCGATATAGAGAATATAGCTGCCGGATTATATACTATGGTGCTAATTAGAACTGAAGAATTTGTATCTAATGTGCCCGGTTATTATATCGAAAAACCACTATACAGCGATTTGAATGATAATATTTCTATGGAGATAGAAATAACAGAGCAAGCGTTTAAATCTCCTTTGCCGAGCATAACACTATTACCTGAAGATTGGACACCTGATATACTCTCGCCTACAACCGGAGCCCCGCGCCCATGTTTTTATACCAGTCGAATTCCTGGTGGAAGAGTATTAAATCATAAAGAATCAGTCCACTCATTTTCTACATACACAGAGAATTTTACAGGCATCTTAGAAGTATGGGGAACATTAGAAGAAACACCATCTGCATACCTGGACGA
>Ga0307379_10013128_pt1 | contig 10757 bp, 8 predicted proteins | sample UN2MG_FD_202237 | JGI IMG/M metagenome (GOLD analysis project Ga0307379, IMG submission 202237) | Soil microbial communities from Risofladan, Vaasa, Finland - UN-2 | ecosystem: Environmental > Terrestrial > Soil > Coastal area > Acid sulfate soil | place: Finland: Risofladan, Vaasa | collected... | reverse complement strand
GAGTATAGCTCCAATTGGTCGCTGATGACGTCCTACATACTCGGTGCGGACGCAATGCTGGACCGGTCAACGGACCCTGACACAGTTCATTACTTCATGAAGGATCGCCTCGGGTCCACGCGCGATCTAGTCAACGCCTCGGAGACGGTCAACACGCGCTATGCCTATGACGTGTGGGGCGACCTCACGGAAACCCAGCTCTCCGGCAGCGTCTCGACCGACTATCGCTTCCGAGGCTGGTATTACGCCTCAACGTCGGAGCACTACGCCGGCACGGGGCTCGATTATGACGCAGATCTTGGTCGCACATATCAGAAAGCTCTAGCAGGGACAGCGACCAGCCCGTATTCCGCGCTGAATGTGGTCCCAGTAAGCTTAGTGTTGGAAGATGATTGGGGGCAGGAGTGTAGGGCCAGGCCGGACTGCGCCGTTTGCTGCGAGGAGCATTACAGCTGGTGCCGACTCGGGAATGCAAACCTTATCGTTGCGGCAGAATACCATATGGAGATGCTTAGGAAGTATGGTGAGATTCTGATCGTGTTGAAGCACGGGGATCCCATCGCTGGCATGGGTGGCATGAAGGATTGCGAAGCCAAGATGGATAAGTGCAGGAAGTACTGTTGGCACCAGTGGTGGGTAAATCCCAATAAGGGCGACTTTGAGTTTGACACCTACCACAAGACGTGGGGATGGTGCGATGGCGAGAACGGTTATGGGAGCCATGAAACAGCACTTAAAAAGGCCTCGCACAAGGAGAACTGGGATGAGTCCGGACGACCTTGCGGATGGATTTATATGTGCTGTGACTACTGTTTCTCGCTTTATGGGACGAAACAACGCACCGCCTGTCCGCAGAGAGACACTTGCATAAAGAAGCCTATGCGGTCCTACTGGTGTGGGACGGGGCTGGATGAAGCGCCGAGCTTCACTGATCTAGAGAGCACTTGCGACGCATCTTGTCCCTATATCTCCACCAGGCTTACCCCGCTTCCCGCGAAGGATCTATAATCTGAGGTTAGAACAAGAAGACCTTGTGTCAAGAAGTAGGAGGAAAAATGAGACACGCAGGACTAATTCAAGAGCTGGTTCTCATTCTCGTCGTAGGCTGTGCCGCGATGCCAGTGTGCGCAGATGAGATAACCGTGGAACAGCATCACGCAGGACCTAACACCATCTGGAGCATGGACTACAAGGACGGCACGCTCGCTCTGGCGACAAATGCAGGGTTGTATGTCATGAGGAACGGTCACCTTGTGAGATTTGGCCTGCACGATGGGCTTCCAGATGATCAAATGATGAACGCCTTCGTCGTGGGCGAGAGAACCCTTCTGCTTGCGGAGTTCGGAGAGTGGCAGGCCCAACGGTTCTTTCTCGTCCAGATAAGTGGCTGCGAGCTGTCAGTAGAAGACATTACGGGCGCGCAACGAATTGTGATGTGTGACGACATGATGATTGATGTTGGCGCTAATGGAGCGCTTTGGGTAGGGGGACCCACTCGCTTGTGGAGGTATCACGAAGGAAGCTGGGACGTGTTCGAATGGCCGGGAGGATTCCCGCGCCTAGAATCCGGCTGTCTGTGCGTGGGTAATTCCGGGGAAGTTTGGGGATGCGCAGTTGCATATCCAGAGAACGGGAGATTCAGCAAAGTCTTCAGGCTGGATGAAACCGGATGGACGCTCTTTGACAATCCAGAATCGTTCTCAGCGATGACAACAGACGACGCGGGCACCGTTTGGGGGACGGGCGATAATCCGTCCGGACTCTGGCGATATGACGGTGGAGAATGGGAGATCGTGTCAAATGACCCTGTCTGGGCGTCGGGCCATGCCCCTCACTTCTTGAAGGTTGGCGCTGATGGGATTATATGGGCAATGAGCTCCGATAGATTGATAAGCTGGGACAGTAGCAGAACGACCCAGTTTACCCAGGCGTTGGGCGTTAGTTTGCAGGATCTAAGAAGCTTGCAGCCAGTGGCGGAGGGAACGGTCCTGGTTGGCACATCTGGATTAGGCCTACTGCTTCTTCAAGATACGAGGTTCATAAGGATCTTCTTTGAGGGCATACCTGGAGACCACATACGAGCTGTCTCATTGGCGTCCAACGGGGTCCTATGGATATCAGCGCACTCATGGCCCCTGTTGGGGAGGTCAGACGATGGTCACTTCACCACTGTCTGGGCACCGTGGCAGCAAGGCTTCTACCCAAGTCGCTGCTCCATGGACATCAATGGGACTCAGTGGTTTGAAGCAAGCGTGGGCGCAATGAGGCTGATCGACGACGAGTTCCGCCTCTACGACTCGAGCAACTCGCCGCTCACAAGCTCGAACTTCGTCACAGTTGATCGCAAGGGCACCAAGTGGTTCTCCCAATATGCAACGAACGCCACGGTTGTCTCGTATGATGACCACGCTTGGCAAGCTTATCCATCGGCCGACCGTTTCGGATCCAGCGTCGTCTATTCAATCACCGTGGGGCCGGGGGACACTTTATGGTTCGAGCAGTGGGAAGGATACACGATGTTCGATGGGAAGCAATGGCACCACTTCAGATACGGAACCGACCTGACGCCCACGTTCCTGAATTTCCCCGGAATATGTCCGATTGTGTTTGACGCTCATGGCAGCGCCTTTCTGTACGGTTATGGCGGCGCATACAAAGGCTATCCCGGCGCTGATTGGGAGTGGATTTACGATGAGGACACTATGGCCGTCGCCACAGATTCGGAAGACACTATTTGGCTGGGAACTTTGAATGGTTTGGTCTATGGCCAGCCGGGCAACTGGAATCGCATATCCGATCCTCTCACCCACGCTTCGATAACGACGATAGCCATCGACCACAACGGCGACAAGTGGGTTGGGACGGAGCACGGGCTGAATCGCATCGAGGATGGCGGGCCGGCGCAGCAGAAGCTGGAGCTTGCTGCCCAGGCGACCCCGGACGGGTATCTGACGGTGAGCGGGACTTTCACGAACGCGGGGGCGGTCATACCGGTGCTTCTGTGGCTCGCTTGCGAACACAACGGCACACTCTACTACTACCCCGCGTGGGGCCCAACGCCGGAAGGCACAAAACGCGTCCTCGGCGCATACTCCATCGAGACAGAAGAGCTCCTGCGCCTCAACGCCTCAACCCTCCCGCCCGGGGACTACACGTTCTACGGCGGCATCAGCCTCCTGGGCGGCATGGACCTGCTCATCGGCGCACGAGGCGCAAAGATCGCCATCGCAACATACCATAAGGACTAGTTGGCAGTTGGCAGCGGAAGGATGAAACGAGTGTAGGACGGGCTTTCCAGCCTGTCTAAAGGATGAAGGATGAATTGGAAATGATCCACGAAGGCCACGAAGGCGCACGAAGGGAGGCGATGAGACAGCTTGATTGAGCGTGCTGCGGGAGCGGAGGCTCTCCGCCAAACTGACGCGTTGAGTAGGTATTCGGAGTTCACATACGATGCGGTCGGGAACCTGAGCACCAAGACGGACCCGTTAGGTAACACGACCACGTTCACCTACGACGCCCTAAATCGCCTCGTGCAGAAAGAATACGAGGACGACAGCTACGTAGCATACGAGTTCGATGCGAGCGGCAACATGACCGAGGCGTCGGACGGGACGATCACGTTTGAGTTCACTTACGATGCTGAGAACAAGCCCACAAAGGTTCGGGATGACACGCAGGGCCTCGAGATCGAGTATTCCTACGATGACAACGGGAACCTGCTCTGGATCGAGGACACGTCAAATAGTAAGAGCAACTACTATTATGATGCGTTGAACCGGGTTACGGACATCACGAATGGCTCGACCTTCGCCACGATCGAATACGCCACCTGCTGCTCGATCCGGGCGAAACTGACGCTTGGGAATGGCTGCTACACCGAATACGAATACGATGACGCCAAGCGCCTCACCAAGATCACGAACAAGAAGTCGAATGGGACGGTGATCAGCTCGTGGGACTATGCGTATGACGATGTGGGCAACGTAACGAGCCAGACGGACAAGGACAGCTTGGCTACGAGCTACACCTACGACGACATCTATCGGCTGACGCATGTCAACTACCCGTCTGGGTCTGATTATGGCTACGACTATGACGCGGTCGGCAACCGCACGAAGATGTCCGAATACACCACCTCGACGATCACCACGACCTACACCTATGACAATGCGGACGAGCTGACCCAATACACGACGAGCACCCTCACGATGTCATTCGGGTATGCTTCGGACGGGTGTCTGGTGAGCAAGTCGGACGGGTCGGATACGTGGACCTACGACTGGGACTACGAGCGGCGGCTTGCTGGCTTCAAGAAGAACGGCGCCACCCTCGTTGAGTATGCCTACAACCCCACCGGCATGAGGCGCTATTCGTCCGATTCGACGCTGGGCCTGACCAACTACTTCTGGTCGGGCGGGCATGTCCTGGCGGACTACAGCAGCAACTGGAGCCTGACGCGGTCGTATATCTTCGGCCCGAGGGTGGATGAGATGATTGCGATGATCGACCGCACAACCGACCCGAACGTGACCCACTACTTCACACGCGATCGGCTGGGTTCGACCCGCGAGCTGGTCAACGCTTCGGAGACCCTCATGACCCGCTACGATTACGACGCGTGGGGTTCCCCGACTGAGACGCAGCTGTCGGGTAGCGTGAGCAGCCGTTATCGTTTCACAGGGCGGTCGCTTGATCCCACCTCGGGCCTCTACAATTACCGGGCGAGGCATTACGATGACGGGCTTGGGCGCTTCACCTCTCGCGACCCGCTGTATAGGGGTTGCCGCAGCCGCATTGACAGGTATGTTTACGTGGGCAACAATCCCGCCACGATGGTTGACCCACTGGGCCTGACCGGCGTGGCCTGGGTTCCATCAGGCATGACAGCCAGCTATGGGTCACAAGACGGGGACCCTGACGGGGATTCGTGCGAAACGGCGTGCAACAAATGCTGTAGCAGCATAGGCTGTGCCACGCTTGGCATGAAATGTGGTTGTGACTGTCGGAGTTCCGGGGAGGGTTCTTGCACGTGCAGGTGTGGGTGCGAAGATTACCATGTTGCTTCAGAAGACCCCGAAAGCTCACAGGTCCAGCCAAGGGACGCACGATATGAAGTCGGTGTATGGGGCCGGTGGGACCAGAGACGGGCGGTGAGCCAACTAGTGAGCCCTGGAGCCTGGATCTATGGATCATAGAGCCTATATAAGCAGTCCAATAGCAGAAGAGTCGTGGAGGGTGGAGAGCCAAATGGCCAGTGAAAATATAGTTCGTGTTAGGACACAGGAGGAAAGAATGAAAACGAGAGCGTTGAGGGCCCAGCCAGTATTGTGGCTTTGTCTGTTGTTTGGTATAGTGGGGCTAGCGATAGCCCATGACACGGCCGGCAGTCTGGCGACCACTGCGAGTGTGCATGTCGATGCCGGTGTGTTCACTATGGGTGACATAGCGGACGAAGGCCGTGAATTCGACCAGCCCGCTCACAAGGTGAGAATCTCCGGTTTTGCGATTTCGCGCAAGGAGACAACCAGGCAAGAATTCTGCACATTCTTGAATCTGATTGGGGCGACAGGGCCTAGTTCTTCCGGGACGGTTGGGGTGAAGACCGGCATCTATGCAGAGCTGACGAAGTCCGGTATTGAGTTCGTGGATGGTAAGTATTGCCCGACCCGGGACGGCCGGTTGCCTGTGATCGTCACGTGGCAGGGCGCTGACGCCTACTGCCGGTTTGTGGGAGGTCGGTTGCCGACGGAGGCGGAATGGGAATACGCATGCAGGGCGGGCACCACAAGTGGTTACCCGTGGGGAGACCGATTCGACGAGTCCCTGGCCAACGGACGGGGGACAAGTGACGAGATGAAGGTAGACCTCGTTTCCAAGACGGTCAACAAGCAGGGCGGAGAAGTGCGGACGTATGTGGCCCAGGCAGATAAAACAATCTCATCTCGCCGGCTAGAGCCTGTGGGGAGCTACCCGCCAAACAAGTGGGGACTCTACGACATGATAGGGAACGCATTGGAATGGTGCCAGGACTGGTTCGGGGCCGACTACTACTCCCTTTGCCAATCGAGCTGCCCTGACGGCATTCAGGATCCAAAGGGTCCCGACACACCGAGTACGGCCATTAAGGGCGACACAGGCACTGGTGGACACTTCACAGCTCATCTTCCACCAAACGCCAAGGTAGTGCGCGGGGGTTCGAATGTTTCCGATGAAACTTGGCTGCGATGTGCCTCGAGGGGGCATGCGGGCCAGAATCAGTGCGTTGCGGGCTTCCGGGTTGTCTTCCCAACAGACAAGGATCGTCAATAGTCGCGTAGATTGTGTGGGGGCTCGGCTGCGGGTCCCCACGTTTCTGTAACGAAGGGAGTTGATTAGAGAGCTTGGGGGAGCAAACTACGGGAGAGGAGGCTGTCCGTCTCGCGGTCGAGTATTTCTATGACGGCGCTAAGGCGTACTGGCTCTCAGGACAAGATGAAAATTCAAACATGGGCCACATTGCGTGGGAGCGAGCTTCTTTCAGACTTACTTGGTTGCTGTATCGACGGTGGTTTTGATTCTAGCGTTTGCAGCAAATCCTTAGTTAGGAGAGGGATATGAGAAAGAGCAGTGGTATACGGCTGGGATTGGCGTTTTCGTTGTTCGTTGTTGCACTCATAGGCGTTGCCGCAGGGCAGTCACACAGGGCGTTTCTGGCCGGAGAAACCGCGGCGATACAGGGGGGGGAATTCATGATGGGAGATATGACCGGGGAAGGTTCGGAGCCGGAGAGGCCCGTGCACAAAGTCGAGGTCTCAGGTTTTCGGATGAGCGTCCGGGAGGTGACCCGTGCTCAATTCGCCAGATTCCTGAACCTCATCGATGCGCCTGCGCCGGCTACAACAGCTGTGGTTGTTAAAGGCGTGAGATACGCTGAGCTGGGCGAGTCAGGTCTGAAATATGTGGACAAGAGCTATCTCGAGGCGGACGATGGGACTTTCCCTGTAGTAGTTACGTGGTATGGCGCCGAGGCATACTGCAACTACTTGGGTGGTCGGCTGCCAACGGAGGCGGAATGGGAGTACGCAGCGAGGGCTGGTAGCAAAAGTGCTTACCCGTGGGGCGACGTCTTTGATGAGACGCTTGCGAATGGGCGAGATACGACCACTGAGTTCAAAGAACAGACGTCCGTGAAGCGCGACCCAGTGAGCAACAAACGGACCTTCGTGATGAAAGCTGAACCGATCGACTCTGTCCCAAGGGGCTTGCTGAAGCCTGTTCGCAGTTACCCTCCCAATCGTTGGGGTCTTTATGACATGATAGGCAATGCCGAGGAGTGGTGCCATGATTGGGATTCCGGGGATTACTATTCTTCCTGTAAAGAACACTCCGAGGCGGGAAAGGTGATAGACCCTCAGGGACCTGAGTTGACAAACAAGAGAACATATCTTGTCGAAGCGAAGACAGGCGAGAAGTGGCGCACGGGTAGATTCACCATGTCAGGCGCTTTTAAGGTGCTTCGGGGTGGGGCATACTCCTCAGACCGAAAGTGGCTTAGATGTTCTGCGCGAGGCTACGCAATGCCTCAACGATGCCGAGCGGGTTTCCGCTGCGTGTTTGCTGCCAAGAAACAGGATGAGGGCAAAAAGGAATAGCACGGCCTGGGGACGCTTCTGGATTGCGGATTCCCTCGGGGTTGTCGGTGGACATGAACGATGGCGCTATTATGAATGCTATCGGGTGGGGACGTTTGCGGGGCACCCCACCCGACAAGCGGAACAATAATAGAAGACATGGCTAAGACGAGGTGATGCAGAGATTGAACGACGCGGACGAGCTGACCCAGTGGACGACATCGACGCTGAGCATGACCTTCACGTATGCTTCGGATGGGTGCCTGGTGAGCAAGTCGGATGGGTCAGACACCTGGAGCTACGACTGGGATTACGAACGGCGGGGCCGGCCTACGACTACGATTCCGCTGACCGGCTGCCCTGGATGGAGAGAGTGCCGATATCTTACGGTCCCTACAACGAGCCACGGGAGGGCAGCTACTACAGTTTCCCGCTCCTAATCCCCGAATCAGCGCCGCTGGGGACACATAAGCTATATCTCGGACTTGCGGACCGTGCTTCCGGCGAGCTGGTCAGCCTGGCCAGCACAGAGCTCGAGATAGTATCCAGTGGTCTGGATTAGCTCGGCATGTTTGCCCTGCTCAACTATGCGGCCACCCTTTAGGACTATGATGTTGTCAGCGTCCTGAATGGCCGTGACGCGATGGCTGACGACAATGAGTGTTGGCGTTCGCGCCCAAGTGCGAATGTTCATCAGTATCCGCCTCTGGAGCGAGACGTTTAGGTTCGAGGTGGCCTCGTCCAGAATCAGAATTGCGGGCCGCCGGACCAACGCGCGGGCGATGGCGATTCGTTGTTTCTGCCCCTCGGAAAGCCTCGCACCGTGTTCCGCAATCTGCGTCTCAAAGCCCTTCGGCAGCTCGCAGATGAACTCGTTCGCGCCGGCAAGCTCTGCCGCCTCAATGATCTCCTCTTCCGAGGCGTTGGGCCTCCCGAATGCGATGTTCTCTCTGACCGTCGTATTGAACAGCCACGGCTCCTGAAGGACAACGCCGACCTTGTCGATGAACGAGGCGCGCTTCAGGGTTCTTATGTCTCGCCCGTCCATTCTCACCTCGCCGCTTTCGGGATCGAAAAGGCGAAGTATGAGGCCGACAATCGTGCTCTTGCCGGCCCCGCTTTCACCCACTATGCCAAGAGATTGGCCATTCTTGAGTGAGAGCGACACATTCTGAAGCACCCTTTGGCATGCCTCGTATCCGAACGACACGTCAACAAGCTCGATGTCGCCCCGAATCCTGCCGACGTCTATCGCCTCCGGCCGGTCGGCCACCTCCGGCTCTGCCTCGAGCGTCTCGAGCACGCGGTCCATAGACACCTGCTTCACGAGAATGTCGCGATAGATGTCGCCAAACGACTTCAAGACGCCCATCAGTTTGAACACGTAGAGCATTATCGCCACCATCGCGCCGAGGCTCATCTGGCCCGCTATCACCTGGTAGCCCGCGTAATACGTCAGGCCTGTCGTGATGACGGTATCCATCACAGAGAGCGACGAGCCGCTTATCACGCCGATCTTATACGACACCAGCCTGAGGCGGATGTTCGATATCCACAAGCTGAGATAGCGCCTCACCTCGAACCGCTCCCGAGAAAACGCCTTGATCACCTTAGCGTGCGAGAACGCCTCGGCCATCCCGCTGTGTATTTCCTGCTCCTTCTCGCGCACCGCCTTCGTTATCTGCTGCTGCTTCTTGCCGAAAAAATAGGAGTGAATGTAGAACGGCGGCACCGCCACGATGGCAAGCACGCACAGCTTCCAGTCCAACCAGAACGTTAGCACTAAGACCCCGATGGTCGTCGTGATCTGAGTCAGAGCGCTGGGTATCGAATCCACCACAAAACTGACCGTCCCGCCTATGTCCGGGCCCAGGCGGAACATCTGCTCCCCCGTAGTGCGCCTCTGAAAGAACCTCTGTGACAGCGAAAAAAGGTGCTTGTAGTAGTGGGCACGAAGATCGAAATCCAGCATGTTCCTGACGTATGTGGCGGTGTATCCCCGCACGGCCCCGGTCACGCCGTTGAAGACGAATGTGAAAAAACCGGCGAGGATCAGCATGTTGAAGACGAACAGGTCGTGGCGGTCATAAGCGTAATTGATCATCGCCATCGGTATCAGCGGGCCGATGAGGCCAAAGAGCGACGATAGCCCTGCGCAGACCAATAGCACCAGCTCCTTGTCCCAATACTTGACAAGATACCTGCCAAATCTCGCAAGCCGCCTCACGCTGCCGACCTCATGTTATGGTTTAATGATGAGATTGTCGGCCTCGCCCAAGAGCGTGTCAATCCGGCTTCGCTGTGTGTGGTGTAGGGGCGGTTCACGAACCGCCCCTTCTTCGCGCCTCGTGTAGGGGCGGTTCACGAACCGCCCTCTTTCGTTGCCCAAGCGGAATCAGTTCTCGTCGTGGATCAGGACATCGCCGCTTGCGCCGATCAAGACGTCGTTGTCGCCGTCGTTGTTGACGTCGCCACAGCCCGCCACCCAAACGCCGGTCCAGCGCGAGTAATCGTCAACCTGCACGATGTAGTACTTCACGCTGTTTTGCCAGTCGGCCCACTGGAGCTGGTTGTAGCTCCCGCCGAAGACGATGTATGGCCAGGCGCAACCCGAGCCCGCACAGAACACGAAGTCCGGGTAGCTCGTGCCCAGCTGGGGCGCGCAGACGTCGTCCAGACCAAACACGTTGTTCGGGTGAAGCGTCACGGGCAGAGCGCCAACGCTCGCCGCAAAGGTCCCCGGAGCCAGGAACGCGAGGCTCAGGCCGGCAAGAACTGTGAGCACTGTCGTTATCGTTCTCATTTGCCGCCCTCTACCCATTGTACGCGGGGTAGCAGGTGAACCCGGTGCAATCGACGTTGCCGCGGCAGGTGAAGTACCAGCCACATCTGAAAGTGCTGTCGCACGAGAATGTGTAGCTACATCTAAAGTAGTAGTATTCGGCGCAGTGGAAGTAGCCTGCTCCGCCGCACTCGTACGTGTCACCGTCACAATAGTAGTTCGAGCAGTCGTAGTTCTGCGTGCTGCTTGCGTCGCCGCAGCCCAGAACGCCTGGCCCGCCCGGCTCGCCGAGCTTTGCCGCAATTGCCTGTGCGATCTTGTCGATCTCCTTGTCCTTCATCAAAAAGCCCTCCATCGTTTCT
>Ga0307379_10013126_pt1 | contig 10757 bp, 11 predicted proteins | sample UN2MG_FD_202237 | JGI IMG/M metagenome (GOLD analysis project Ga0307379, IMG submission 202237) | Soil microbial communities from Risofladan, Vaasa, Finland - UN-2 | ecosystem: Environmental > Terrestrial > Soil > Coastal area > Acid sulfate soil | place: Finland: Risofladan, Vaasa | collected... | reverse complement strand
GTGGGAACAGACCATCCATAATTTTGAGTAAAATAATCTCTTCTTGCCATTTCTGGCATTGACTGGACATATTGTTCTGCTTGCGTTCTATCATATCCTAGTTTTTTCTGTACGTGCTGTACAATTTGCTCAAATTCTCCTTCATCATAGGGAAAATTTTCATGCCGAGGAAAAAGAGAAGAGTCTTTAGGCCCATGTCTTTTTATCTCATCATATAAATTTGCTTTTTTATACCAATTCATTTTGTCCTTGATCTCTATTATATAAAAAAGTAGCAGGATTATTTTCACTATAATCAACAGGAGTATATTTATTTTTCTCCATGTTTAGTGTGTTCTCTCTCATTTGCATTTTTGTTAAATATAGTTTTAATTGTTGTTGTTCATAAGGAGGAATAAAACCATGTTTTTCTCCATAGTCTTGAAAAAACCTATCTATATATATAGGAAGTTTTTCAGGTTGAGTTTGAAATATTCCTCTTCCTCCCTTAATCATTCTTGACATATATGTTGTAAAAGCTTTAAAAATTGTGTCAGGATCATTCTTATTTTTTTCACCTAGATTGTTTAACGTCATAGCTGCATATGCTTTATTTGGGGACAATGTAAAATTATATCTTTTCTTAAATTCTAATATTATATCTTTTGCTTTGAATCCTGGTGGTAATTCTTTAGTTATTTGTTCGATATTAGCAGATATTATTTTACTTCTCTCTCCAACTAATTTTTGTAAATTTATATTATTTTTTTTCAAAACCTTAATTATAAATTTTACATCGATATTTAAAACAGATGCTATTTCATCCTGTCCAATTGCAGGTCTATTAAAGTCCGTCATCATTTCTTGAGACATATCTTCAGTAGTGCTGAGAATTTTTTCTTCATATTTTTCTTTTAAGTATTCATCTCGATCAGTTTTTTTAGGAAAACGTGTTTTTAACAATAAAGAAATTTCTGTAGCAGGAACGCCTAATATCGTTGAAATATCTTTGGTGCTTGTTCCTTTTTCAAATAAATCAAAAATTTTAGAAGTCTGGGTTTCACTAATATTTTCAAGTTTAGGCCCGACTCCTCTTCTGTTTTTCCTTTTAGTAGGTGCTGCTAGATGTTTTCCTCCTTCATCAAAACTTTTTTGTTCTTCATAGCTGAGATTATTATACCAATTATTAAATTCTGATTTTGGTTTAAGTACTCTTTTCTGTTTGGTAGCAGTTTGAGCAGCTTTTGGTAAAGCATATTGCTGTTCATCTGCCCCCTGAGCAAGCTCTTCTAGGGAGAACTCATCATTTTCAGCTATAAGTTTATCAATAGCCCATATTATATTTTCCATAGTTGGAATTTTTTGTGCTTTTTTATACCAATTCATGTTTAGCCCTTTTATACCAGCTTTTACTAGCTCCTAATTTTCCAAAAACAAATGGCAATATATCTTTAGGAACATATTGTTCTATATATTCTTCTTGATTGCTGGGATTTTTATTTACTTCATTCGCGTAAAACTGTGCCGTTGCATCAATGATCTCAAAAGGAAGATAAGGCCTGACTCTAACAGGAACACTTGCCCAAAAACCATGATATAGACCTCTGTATTTTGGCAAGGTCTGAGCAAAAGCTTCTCCTATCTCTGCTCCATACTGTGCTAAAAGAGCATCTTGAGTTTCCTTTGGAAGCCCCTTAAAGTTTCCAGGATTTTTTAAAATGTTTTGTACACTATTGTCGTTAATAATTGTTTGGATATTAGTCTGACCAACAACTTCAGCTTTATATTCTTCAGGAAATCTGTTTATCCAAGTAGTGTTATTAGGATTACGTCTGAGTTCATTTGCTATCACATCAATTACTTGTTGACGCTCAAGCCTTCCTTCATTAACAAGCTTATCAACTCGTTCTAATTTAATTAGTCTTCCACTGACCATAGCAGCAGGGAAGCTAGCAAAATCTTGAAGGACATATGCTTCTATCTCTCCAGGGTCGAACAGATTTAAAATGTCTTTACCAATATAATCGATATGATCAGCATTACCTGCTATCATTTTCCCCCACTTTGCTTTTAATGGAGCAAGAGGAATCCTGGCTTTAATCTCCGATGGTATCCTATTATCATTATAATGATACGGATCTAAATTAACATAATTAAACCAACCAGCTTCTTGCTCTTCTGGTGTAAAAGCTTTTTGTATTTCAGGAGAGAACTCAGAAAACAAATTAGGATTATTATTATAAGCTACCTTATGAGCTTGAACAATTCTTCCTTGCATTTCTGGAAGTTCTGCCTTGATCTCAGGTGGAATATTCTCATATTTTTCTTGGAACTCATCAAAATTAAATAAATAAGATCCTTCTGCTGCCTGAGTCTCTATCTTAGAAAGATAGCCTTCTAATTCTCTACCGTAACCAGCGGCAGCAGCTTGCCTAAATGCTGGAAATTTTTGTTTATTTTCATCAGATAATCTGAGATAATTGTTATGATCAACTTGTATCTGTTTTAATACAGTGTTGTATTCTACAGATCCTTCTTCCAAATCAACGTTCATCATATAAATGTCTTGTAACAATTTATAATGAGAATTGTCTTTATAATCCAAACCAGTTGTTGATAAGAATTCTATTACTTCCTGCCAATAAGGATCTAAGTTCTTTTGGTTGTTATCGTGACCTCTAATTTCTGCTACCTTATTGCCTACACACCTAATAGCAACAGAAGCTTTATCATTTTCTAGATACAAATAGAAGTCACCATCAGGTAGGTAAGAATCAGCCATACCTCTTGCAGTACACCACCCAGTTCCTTGACTAAGATTCTTTAATCTATTAATATTTGCTTTTAATTCACCCTTATCCTCTACAGAAGGGCCACCTTTAATCCTGATCCAGTTGCCACCCTTTGCTGTAGTTTGAACTCCCTCTTGCTGAGATCTTTCTTTCTCAGCTTTAACTGCTAACTTCCTATACTTCTTAAGGATGTTCATTTGATCAACACCCTTGTTATTAATCTCATCCCATATACCAGCTAATATTTCTGCATTTAGAGGAGGAGAACTATTTTTCTTATTACTTTTAGAATGATCTATCATTGGGGTAAGGATAGAATATTGAAAAGCAGGGTTTTGAGCATATATTTCTTCTTCATTCATATACTCCCACCAAGCATTGAACTGTGTAGCTTTTTCATTATTGATATCATGTATGAGCATATCCCTGCCACCTTGAATTTGTGCATCACTAAAGGTCTCTCTAGGTTGCATTCCTTGAGCTTCTAATGTGGCATTTATTTCCTGTATAACATCCTTATCTTGAATAAAATCAGGAGGCATAAAATAGTTATCAGGAGATTCAGGTTGCTCTGGATTACTTATTTTACTTTTTAAAGAAGGAAGGAGATTAGTTTTAATAAACTCTTGGATATAAGAGTCAACACTTCCTCCACTCTTTTTAACTCTTTCTACTTCCTCCCATGGTACATCTTTTTCATATCTATGAATGAAAAATTTGACAGAAGGATCAGCGATGTTATATCGTTGAATTTTGCTTTTAGCAGCTGCCGTTTTTATTAATTTTATTTTAGAATACCAGCTCATTTATAATGGCTTCCTAACATAAATTTTCAGAGTGTTCTCTATTGTATCCATATATTTTGCTAAAGCATCTCTGCCACTTCTTTGATATACAGCGTTACAGTTATCAGAGTATTCTTTTGTATTTAAATTAGGAACAAGATTCTCTAATGATTTCACATATAATGGAATAAGAGTTTTAACTGGCATTGGATTGCCCCTACTATCTCTACCCGTAGTAACAACAGCTTTAGCACGCTCTGTTATCTGTGGTAAAGTGCCTTTTGTTTTTGGCTTAGGAGCTTCATCAATAGGAGGAGCCGCAGGGATCTTACCAGGAACCTCAGGATTGATAGTATCTTCAGGAGTTATCTCTGGCTTAATATCATCAATAGGAGCTTCAGGAGTTATCTCAGGCTCTACAGTAGCCTCTGGAACATCTGTTCCTACGTGATCTGCAAGTCTTTCAGGAGCAACTTCGGAAACATTACCCATAGCAGTTGAACCACCACTATATTTTCCTTTAGTTCCTCTTAAAGTATATTCTTCTCCTTCTTCAAAAGTAAATTTAGGTTCTCTTATGAGTTGATTCGTTTCAGGATCTTTTTGGAAAGTATCAAAAATTTTATATTTCTTGCCATCGTTTCCCCTGAAGTAGTGAAGCATTCCATGTCCTCCAGCATATGGATTAGAAGAAATATGTGTAAATTTTGATACAAAAGAATTACCTTTGCGAACAGTCCTCATGTTATCTATAAAGTCGTCCTCTGGTTTCGCATCTCCTATACCTCGATTTGCTCCTAAGCTTGGGTCAACGATATCTTCCCCTACTTCTGGCTGAATTTCAGGTTGAATTTCTTCAGGATAAGGCTCTAATGTAATATCATTACTATCCAGATATGCTTGCATCATTTCTACACCATATTGAATATTAGGATTTACTCCGTCTGGATTGCTTTTGGTTCTTCTCTTTTTATGGCGAATATCCATTGTCGTTAAGATACTTAAAGCAACCTTATTTTTATCATGTTCATCAGTTCCATATCCATTAAGTTTTTGCCTCCACCAATTTGCTGCTTCTGTAGCTATTTTTTGATCCTCTAATGTTATTTTTGGAATTAGTTCTTTTTTTCTTTCAATCGCTCTTTGATATCTTTTCTGCTGTAATGGACTCATCTTTTTAATGTCTTTAGCTTGCATCTCTATTAGATCTACATAATTAGAAGTTGCATAAGGCAATCTTCCAGAGATATCACTATCCAATCCTTCTTCTCTTAACATCGCAATAGCGGTAGTGAAGAACTTTTCAGCAGGAACATATCCTCTAGTTCCTCCTGGTTTGTTTTGTCTCTCTTTAGGAGCTTCACCTTCCTTTGCATTCTCGATGTCATTCTCTTCAATCTCCTGGCTTGTTTTCTCCCATCCTTTGATTAATTTTTCTATTTTAGGAATGAGATCTATCTCTGCATATGATTCAGCACAGTTTCCACCCAACTGTTGTTGATCATGCAGATCTGGATCTGATAAAATATCTTCAGGAATCTCCAAAGCAGGAACATCTTGAAAGTTTGGCTTATTGGGATCGTAATTAAGGTCTCTTTTTACAGTCAGTGGTAAATCCACCCAATTACCTTGTTCATCTTGTCCTCTATAGGTTTTTTGTTTTAATTGATCAGGAGCAACAACAGCAGCTATATAGGTAGTGTTTCTAGGCTGTCTTGCTTGACACTTAAAACACTCTTGAGCCTTACTAAAATAAAACTTGTCATCCCATTTATATCTTTTACCAATAGGAGTAATAGTATTGAAAAAAGGAACTTCATTTTCCGCAATAGCTGATTCAATCGCAATCCTTAATGGAGATTTGTCACCAGGATTTGGGCCATCAGGTTCAGTTGTTAAATATAATTGTATTTCTTCTTCGGTTAAAGCATGGTGATTAATTCTTGCAAAAATTCTTACACCCTTCGGTATTGTCTTTTGATCTTTATCTGGATTAGTTATCATCTTTTGAGTTATTCCGTCTGGTTCCATAACTGGATCACCTACGTTATGAATAATCTTACGATCTGGATCTCCTAGGGGTTTGTCATATTTAGGTCTTCCCCAAACCGCAGGAACTTTATTTCTAATATGTATCTCATCTGTAGGACTAGGTAGCATTCCAGAAAGTTTCATCCTTGCAAAACTTTCCATAGCAGAACTGCCGTCCCGATAGTAAACAGGCTTTTCAAATTGGTTATCTCCGTCTTCCCATTCTAATTTTATTTCTGGGTGATACATAGCTCTTAATGATTTGTTAATTGGCTCTAAACTTTTTGCTGCGTCCATAATTCTTTCTACTGGTATGATAAAAGATCTTAGAATAGTAGGATCTTTATAAATAGATTTCTCATTCTCTTCTTCTAAATCTTCATTATCCTGCTTCAATCTATCTTCAAAACTTTGAAAACCTTCTTGACCTTCGGGAATAAGTGGTTCTTCTTTTTCTGATAATTCCTCAGGCACAGCTTCATCGTTAAGATTCTCTAATACATCTGTTGTAATTTCAGGAGTTCGATCAATAACCCCTGGCTCTTCAATTTGCTGGTCAATAACTTTTTCTACAGGAGGCTTTTCTACAGGAGGCTTTTCTACAAAAGTTGAAGGAGGAGGAGCTAAAGTAGAATCTTCTTGTGTAATTTGGTTTGCTGAAGCAGCAGGTTGACTAGGCACATAGCTAGAAATTAAACCTGAAATAGTCGCCTGGTCTTTACTAGCACCCATAAGCTGAGCAATAAATGGACTTCTTGCAAAACTAGGATCTTCACTAGCCATCTCCATTATAAATTGGTTAGCAACTTGTGTAGGGTTTGCAGGATTCACTTCCCTTTGCAAAGCATCTAAAGCTTTTCTTTTGATATCTTCAGCCGATGCCTGTTTTTGAAAAACATTTCTCATAATTTGTTTGAACCATCCCACTTTTTCATTCCTTATATAAAAAAATAGATTATATCTTAGTATATTCTCTAAAAATATGAAAAATCCTATTTTATTTTTCAGAGTATTATATAAAAAGATCGACTCAAAACGGAATGGACATAAAATAAGGGACACTTTTAACCAGTGATGGTCAAAGTGCCCCTACTTAGGAGGAGGAGGAGACTTGTTTATACTAGCATCTTATCTATATCTAATATTTAGTCAATAAAAATCTTTGACTTTTTAAAAAAGTTGTAAATCTTTGAATATAAGGGAGTTATAATTTCTATTTTTGAGAATAATATTCTTCTTCTTTCTAATTCTTCTTCTCTCCACTTTTTTCTACGCACTTCAATAAGTAACTCCTTTACATAAAAAAAATGAATAGATTTAGGTTTAAAATTAGAATCAAAAAACATTACAAATCCATAATCTCAAATCTATTATTGATAATAGATTCACAAACACATTTATTACAAGTCCAAGTAGTGTCAAAATTTTCATGATATTTAAACATGTTCTCTCTTGTATCTCTTTCGTAACAATTACCACAAAGAACAAACTCATTAGTATTTTTATCAGGCATCGCTCCGATACAATCTTCACAGTAATAATCTCCTCCAGGATGATCGTAGTATAGGTAGCTTTTGTCCATCACGATACTGCAACAATAACATTGACTGAAAAACTGCATCATATAATCACAACGAGAACATCCATCACAATTATTAAAATGCTTTAATTCTTCTTCAGGAGGATATTTCGTTCCTGTAATAAGAAGCTCTTCTACGACTGATTTCCCCATACGTTCAAATCCTTCATTGCGTCAGATACTAATTTATCTTGAAAGTTACTAGATATATTTGTCCACTCACCTGTTGAATCATTAGTAAAACTTTTAGAGTAATACACTGATGTTATGTCATATGAGAATCTTAGACATTGAACAGTTATACAATAAGCACGACCTATCCCTTGAGGAATTAATTCGTAACTTACGTACATCATGGTATCATCAGACAGTTTGTAAGCAAACCATTCTACATCTTCATAGAAATAGCTATATAGAAGCTTATTAGGATCTATGACCTGCTTCTCTAGCAATAGTTCTTCAACTAAATTCTTTTTTTGTTCCATCTTACATGAAAAATGCTGGTAATATAGAGCTTAATGTAGTTATGTCTAACCCTGTAGCACATATAAGCTCATAAATATTATAGTAAATTTTATCGATCATCATGTCTTATTCTCTACCAATTCTAAAACTTTCTTAGAAGCTCTTACTTTCTTCTCATTATCTAACTTCTCTTTATTATGAAGTTTGGCATGACAATTTAAGCATAATACTGAGCATTTATCAATCTCTTTTTGTATGCGAGCTATACCATAACCTCTGTTGACCATATCGGAAATATTCCCAGTTTTATCACCGTTTTTATGATGGAAAGAAAGACAACATGGCTCAGTCTCTCCACAAGGACAAGGGTGCTTAATTTTATACGCATCGACATATCTCCGATTGCGTTTAACTGCTCTTTTACGGCTTTTTCGGCTTTGTTCTTTTTTCTTCTTCTGAGCATACCATTTATTACTACACTTAGAATTATTATTACGTCTTGCCCCTAAATCATTTTCTGGCAAAACAGTATTCCTTAATTAATTTGTTACTAATGCTATTATATCGTGCTGTAATCACTTTTCAATGAATTATAAAGAAAATTTACCTGTTGGAGAGTTTTTATTGCTGTAAATACTATTGTTTAGGTACTGTTTAAAACTTTCTACTTTATACTTAGGATATCTCTTTCCATAGATAGTCTCTCTCCAATCTTCTTCTATAGGCAGATCATAAGAATAATTAATAATAGGAATGTTTGTTTTTACAGACTCTTCCTTATTTAATTGAGAAATAATTTTTCTAAGGAAAGGGCATAAAAGAGATGTAGGAATTTTCTCCTTTATAAATCTGGCTAAAATAGGTTTAATTTCTTTTGACAAGTCTCCGTAAAGTTTTCTGGCTTTATCTCCATCATTTAAATCAAAAGACCAAAATGAATTTAAGATATAAGTGCCAACATATGCAGATCCCATTGTTATAGAAACAGTAATCTCTTCATCTGTTTTGTTCATGGCAAGATTAATATCGTGAGAGTCCATCGTATATCTCACTGTATCTCCAAACTCTAGCTTACTCATCTCTTGACCCTTATAGTCCCAAGATAATTTCTGTAAAAGATTAGATCTGCTTGCTTTTTTATACCAATTCATAATTATATATTTCGACTTTTGCTTTTAAAACCTTTTTATTAAAGGTGAATTAAAATATTTTCAGAATAATAAATTAGTTAAATAGGAGAAAAAAATGCCCACAGGACCAGTTTTTATAAATAATAATGATGGTATAACAAACATACGAAGAAATATTAGTCATAACGTCCCTCTTGGTGATAACCTAGTAAAATTTTATCAAGACTTTGGAGAAGATAGAGCTTTAGCAATTTCTTTCGCTCATGATTCAATCATACAACAAAATAGAGACATATCTAATGTATTTGCTACAATAGGAGGTATTCACTTATCAGTAAGTGTTGGTTATGATGCTGATGCAAATTTATATCCATCATCTGGAGGAGATAATATAGGAAACTTTTATGCTCTAGATGTTATTATTTCTCATGGAATTGAAGATAATGTTGATTATAATACCGTTCCTGCTGATCCTCAAGTTAATGGTATTCAATTTGGAATGGCTAAAAAACAAGATCTTTACTATTTAAAAACTCATCGAATTTCTACTGCTAATCCTACTCCTATCAGTCCAATTACTTTAGGTGGAGTTACTATGGCTCTTGGTAGTCAAAGTGAATTGATTGTAAGAGACAGTGGTTATAGCGTTACTGATATTAATAGATATCAAGAGTTAATGCTATTTGGAGTCCCTATAAGAGTTGGTATGGTTGATGCTGAAAATAAATATTTTCTTATAATAAGCCCTAGATGGGGAGAACCTTTTGAACTGCCATTTACTGATAATTTTAATGACTCACTTATACATCATTCTTGGAGTCAAGTTGATAATACTCCTGGAACTGATGCTGTAATTACAGAATCTGCTGATAAAGTTATAAGCCTAACTGTTTCAGATTGTATAGATACATGGTTTAGTCCTGATGACGATTATGCAGCAGTATATCTTCCAGTAACAGGTGATTTTGAAGCTATTGCTAAAATGAATTCTCAAACTGGTAACGAGTGGACTAAATGTGGAATAATGACTAAAATTGATATGTCTACTAAAGGTGGTGCTGATGCAACAGGAAGAAAAGCATATAGTATAACTGCTGCTACTCCTGTTAATGTTGAAAGTAGTTTTATTTTTCAATGGGATGATAATGATGATGGGTATTTAGACCAAAGTTCTCATGCAGTTGAAGCAGCGGTTACTTATCCATGTTGGCTAAAGACAACAAGAGTTGACAGAAGAATAACAGGATATTATTCTACAGATGGAGTTAATTACACTCAACGTGGAACTGTTGATTTTGCCATTCCAAATATAACAGACACTATCGATGTGGGTATTTTTGCAGGAGGAATAGTCACAGTAGGACTTACCACATCAACAACTGTATTTGATAGTTTTACTATTAGATCTATATAGGAGGTTATTATGTCTTGGAATAATTCTGAAAATATAGTTAAGAAAGATGGACAATGCTATAATAGAGGGAAACAAAAATATTGCTCCTACTGGCAAGCAAAACATCGAAAAGTAATAGGACCAGAGCAAGGGCCAGTCTTAGGATTTAAATGTTCTTTATTTAATCTATATAAAGAAGGATATAATTCACTACCAATATGTAATAGAACTTATGGTCAAACTTTCGATGGTAAAAAAGATGGAACTAAAACATTTTAATTATTCCAATCTTTAGCAAAAATTGCAAAATCATGCAAATTAACACGTCCATCCTGATTTAAATCAGATCTAGAATTGTAACGATGGTAATAATTTAAAATATGAGGATGTTCAGGATTATCAACCACTAACCAATCTTCTAAAAATAAGACGAGATCCTCTTCATCAACAGATCCATCTCTATTCATATCAGAACCATAAATTATAGAGTTGATCCATCCACTCATAGAATAAGTCATATTGATTGTATTCTGTGTTCCATAATCTATCTCAGGATTAGATGGATGTTTAAAATAATCATATCCGTAATCGTTAATACTTCTT
>Ga0307379_10013125_pt1 | contig 10757 bp, 12 predicted proteins | sample UN2MG_FD_202237 | JGI IMG/M metagenome (GOLD analysis project Ga0307379, IMG submission 202237) | Soil microbial communities from Risofladan, Vaasa, Finland - UN-2 | ecosystem: Environmental > Terrestrial > Soil > Coastal area > Acid sulfate soil | place: Finland: Risofladan, Vaasa | collected... | reverse complement strand
GGTAATTCCCCCAGCAATACACCAACCTGCCCTTCCATCATGACCGAGATCAGCGCTCCCTCAGGCCATTCAACCATCGCGATGGTTGGCTCCGGCTCGGCCTTCGAACCCGGATCCTCAATTGTCCTCTCTGGCGTCAGGGTGGCTTGTTCGGTTGGTTTTGTCGAAGGCGCTTCCGTTTCCGCGACGGGCTCATCCGTAGCCGGCACTGTTGCCGGCAAGGCTTCTTGGGTCGCAGTCGCTGAGGGCGCAGGGCTGAGAACAGCTTCCCGGCTTTCTGCCGTCACCGGCGGAGGTTGCCGTGAGCTGTCCTCAGAGCTGCCACGTTGTTGGCAATTAACCAAAAGAAGCGAGAGTATAAAACAGGCCGGGACCACCAGCCAGACCTTCAACACTGGCAATTTGGCAGCAAGAGGATTCATATTAGCTTCCTTCATATTGTAGGCTCGTCCTGCGGTTGGACTATCTAGCGCCCACTGTCAGATTTTAATCCGCTCATTGGCCTAAGACAATGTCACTCCCATGGTGCTGAGATACAATTAATTTTTAACCCGCATATGAACGGAGATAACTCGCTTGACTAATAATAAAATGGATCGACGCCTGGTTACTATCTTGCTGATAGTACTGGTACAGATGTTGGGCGCAGCCATGATCCTGCCCATTTTGCCGTTGTTTGCCCAACGGGAATTCGATCTTTCACCCCAAATGATCGGCCTACTGGGCACCGCGTTCTTTGCCGCTCAATTTTTGGCCGGACCTTATCTCGGCCGCCTTTCAGACAAATTCGGCCGGGTGCCCATTCTCATCGTCAGCCAGATCGGTACGGTCATCAGCTTTGTCATGCTAGCCTTTGCCCCCAGCGCCGCCTTCCTATTTCTGGCCCGCATTCTGGATGGTATTACCGGTGGCAATATCATCGTGGCCCAGGCCTACATCACCGACATAACTCCTCGAGAAAGAAGAACGGAAGCCCTGGGATATATATTCGCGGTGTTTGGACTGGGCTTCGTCATCGGGCCGGCCCTCGGAAGCGTGCTGGCCGCCGCCCTTGGCCCGCGGGTCCCCTACCTGGTCGCCGCTGCGGCCGCTCTATTGGTAGTATTTCTAACCTACTTTACCCTGGAAGAGACGCTGACCCCAGAGCAGCGCCTGGCCAATCGTGAGGCCAGGGGAACCGGTATCGCCCCTCGGCAAGTTATACGAAATAAACCTTTGGTCCTGATTCTACTGATTGCCTTTTTTGGGCAGGCCGGTTTAGGGCTATTGCAATCAACCTTCGCTCTCTACGCGGAAGCTATTCTGTTTAATGATTATAGCCAGGAGATGGTAACATTAGGGGTTGGCCTATTGTTGGCCTCGGTTGGCTTAAGCCAATTCGTCACCCAGGCTTTCTTGCTCAGACCTCTGCTAACCCGGTTCGGGGAGTATCGCCTAATTATCATCGGCAATTTTTCACGGATGGTTAGCACATTTCTTTACGCCATCATCGTTTCTCCGATCCTTGGCGCTTTGAGCTCCCTTCTCTTCGCCTTTGGCATTGGCATCATGATGCCCTCGTTGCAATCACTGGCCACGCAAACGGTAGATGACGAATATCGCGGTGGCGTTATTGGCCTTTACCAATCAACCCTCAGCCTGTCGATTATTGTTGGCACGGCCGTCGGTGGTTTTCTCTTCTCCTTAGGCGCGACCTTGCCTTATTGGACAGGAGCTGTAACGGCTCTGGTGGCCTTTTTCCCGGCTTTCATGCTGATTGTCCAATATGGTCCGAAGAAAGCGGTGGGCGCTCGAACTCCTCCCCCGGCCGATTAGTTGCCGAGGCAGATAATCTAAGTAATCTGTTAACGTTCGTCTTTACCTCAGGGGATCAAAACCGTATGTTGTCCATCTTCTTCGGCCGCTCCTCGCCAATTACCGGCCCTCTACTCCGGCAGTGCCGGTTTTGCCCGCCACTCCCTGAATAACAAAGTGACCAGGATGCCGACCACGACCAGCACAGGCCAGATGGAGACCCAGGCGGCCACCCGTAGAGCCCAGGCGCTCCGCCAGGCAATCGGCCAGAGACCGGTCAGGGGCAGCAGGGAAAGCAACAAGGCGAAAATGACCATCACCAACCAGCGCTGGCCGGGGACGGATTGATGGCCCCAGGCCTCCCGGGCGGCAACGAACAAGCCCAAGGATATGAAGCCCAGGAGAAGCAAGTGGAGATAGAGGATGCGCAAATTATTTTGTTGGCCCCAACGCGCCGTGACCGGCAGGAGTGTACCCAGGCCGACCAACACCTTTAGAGTCAACAGCGCCAGCGGAATGCGCCAACCGGATAACCCTCGGGGCACGGCCGGCCAAAGAGCCGCAACAGAGGCCAGGACACCCGCAGCGACCAACAAGCCGCCGAAGGCGGCGATGACCCGCAAACCATCGGGCACCTGACCCACAGGTAAGGCCAGCAAAAAGAGAACCGGCAGGCCGATGACGATCAATTGCTCGCTCCAATGGGCAGCTTTTTCCTGGGATGCTTTTATTGCGTCGATTGGGTGCATGGCATAGACCAGGCCGAGCGCCGCCAACACAAACCAACCTTCAGAGAACAAGTCCAAAAAAAGATGCGTCATGGCCTGAGACCAGAAAGGGTCTTCAACCTGCAATCGGCTGACGACGGCCACCCCCCAGGCGCCCATGGACGCCAGGAGTAAAAAGATCAACGACGCGTCCCAAAAACGTAGCGGGCGCACACGTTGTACTCCCCAAGTGCTCCGGAAATAAAGAAAAGAAAAAGCATACCAGGTCAGGACGTTGAGGGTGGCCATCAGGACGGATAAAGGGATCCGCCGGCCGCCAATCTCGGCCACCTGGTATCCATACTGGAAAAACATCAGGTAGGCCAGCAAGGCCACGACAATAGTCGCACTCATCACCCATTGAAAGCGGCGGGTTACAGCCTGGCCGGTGAGCCGGGGCAACCAGGTCACAATCAGAGCCATCAGCGCCGGGGTCGCCCAGCCGAAATACATCAAATGGGAGTGGGCATGGCGCACGTTTACCAGCCCCCACCCGCCCGGCAAGCCGTTGATCAGGCCAAAACGGTATAAAGAGCCGGTACTACCGGCGATCACAAAGCAGGCCAGAGCGGCCGGCCAGATCCAGGGTAAACCCAATTTCATTAAGCGCATCAGTAACTCACCTAAATAAGCCAGCCGGCAGCAATGAGCAGACCGCCCATTATTTCGACGCCTATCTCAGTGAAGCCAAATCGTTTGATATGGGGCACCGGCCGCGCTTCGAGCGCTGCCCAGATTGCCCGGGCGGTTAGTCCGATGAAAGGGACAAAGGCCAGCCAGGGAACAATCCCGGCAAAAGCGACCGCCGCTACCCCGACGAAAACCAGGCCATGTCCCCAGAGTACCGGCCGGACGTCTCGCGGCCGTTGGTGGGTATCGCCAATTCGCAAACGAACGTAGAGGACCCCCAAAACATTCTGCCCGGCCATAAGCGCCCATAGAGCCCAGGCCGTCTCATCCAACAGAGCGGTGGCGGCCACATAGGCGGCCGGAGCCATGGCGGCCAGACCGGCCGCACCGGCCACCTCCATCCACAAGCTGCGAATACTAGCCCAGCGCTGCCGGGAAGCGAGCAGATAAAATACAAAAATAACCGCCATGGGGATAAGCAGCCAGAACAGATCGTTCCGGCCCAGGGCCAGGAGGCCAACCAGGCATAATAGCGCCACACTTCCCAGAAAAATGGTCCAGGTTAGCGCCAGGGGGCCATCCGACTTTCGGCCACGGCCGGCCCGCACGCGCATGGCCACGGACGCCGGCTGGCGGATTAGGAAGCCAGCCAACCCGCCCACAAGTACGAGGAGCGCCGCCAGGTTCCATGTTCCGGCCACCAGCACTCCCACGCAGTAAGGTACTAAAAGCCAGGACCAGGAGCCATGTTCAGTGGGGAGAATCAACTGTTTGCGAAAGAGGCGGCGGTGCCTATCAGTCGCCAGCCCGGATGTTGCCTTTTGATTCATTGCATTTTACTCAGTTTTCTTCTCCTGTCTTGCGCCTCCGAGCCAAGATCGCCAGTGCGGCTACCTCGAGCAGAAACCAAAGTATAGCCAGCCCATTTAACATACCCCCCCACTTTCGGCCAGGCTGCCACAACACCAGGTCGCTGAGAATTCGTAAGGCCAGCGCCAGTTGCATCAGCAGAACCGGTCCATAAAGGATGGGATTGTAGGGAATAGAAATACCGGTGACAGCCGGTAGAATGATTAGAGAATGGGCAAAGATCATGCTGAAGCCAAAACCCAGGAAGATGGCGTGCACCCAGGCATCGTACAGCAAGCCGGCCATCATTTCGCCATGAAACAAGGCCAACAGCCCGCCGGCGGCCAACCAAAAGTAACCTAATAATAGGTTGGCGGCAATGAAGCGTGTCAACCCTTGACGCCTGACCGTGCGCCGGGCAATGTCATTGATGCCCAACCACAAAGCCAGGCCTACAGAGCCCAGGCCGGCCAGGCGCACCCCGGTGGAATAGCTAAACAAAGAAACCAGGAGCCCCATGGAAACGAGGCCAACCGCCAGGGCAAAAAACAGACGGCTACGCGAAGTCAAACGCAGGATGCGGCTGATTTCCAGGCGCTCGCCAACGATGGAGAGAACCAGGAAACCCGCCCACCAGGGCACAGCCTGATAAACCGCCCCACCGGCTGCCCAGATGACGTTGCCGGCCAGCCAGGCCACGGCCCCCAGGGCCATCGTCAGCGTATATAGGACGAATTGGCGGCGTAAAATGACGACATAGATGGCCATCAGGCCCAGGCTGCTCAGGGTAAGTAAGCCGGCGCCGGCCGGCAGATCAAAAAACAAGAGTATGGCGCCCAGGCATCCAACCAGGGGGACCCCATAAGCCCAGGGTCGTGAAAGTGCAACGGCCCTTTCCAGAGCGATCAACGTCCCTAGAAAACCGGAGACCATCATCGGGCCATGGGCGCCGGCCAGGGTCGGTCGCAAAGGGGTTAATGCCCAGCCCATGCGGAGCAACCCGGCCCAAATTGCCACCAACAGCGTCAGAAAAACGACGACCATGATCGGCTTGCGGATGGGTGATAATTGTTGCATGGGCTTTTGGCAAGCGGGCAAAGGACTGGCGGCAGACCCATTCCCGCTCTTAATCAATCATCAGGGAAGCAAAACCAACAACATAACCGTTGGCGTCTGGGCCAAAACGCTATGAGGTAGCCGGGCCGCCATGTGAACCCATGAACCCGGCCTGGCCGTAAACGACTCTTCGCCCAGGGTTAATTCCGCTTCTCCGGAGAGAAAATGCAGTATCGCCGGCCGGGCAGCTGTGTGCTCACTCAGTTCCTGACCGGCGGCAAATCCAAACAGGATGCCTTTGACCCCATCATCGCTATAGAATGTGCGACTAATAATGGAGTCGGCCGGAATATCCGTCATCATGCCAGCCAGGTTGTTTATAAAAGTAAAATCAAGCCCAGCTAGTGGCTCGGGCTGTGCCTCCGCTCCATTTGTCTCAGACATAAGATTATCCGCCTCAATATCGTCCTGGTACATCAGTCAGTCGTCCCACCTGTTTCCCCGGATTCTTTAACAACATTCCCCAAAGCCACCATGATCTGAGGTAACTCAAGGCCATATTCTCGCGCAACGTCGACCATCGTGTCAAAGGGAGCCATGGAGCAACCGACACAGGCGGTTTTGAACTCTTGAAAGACAGAAACCGCCTCGGGCCACTGGTCCAGTATCTGGGCAACTGTCATGTCGCTTGTCAACAGTGTTGCTGCCATTGCCGCTTCCATTAGAAATCAAGACACCACATTACCAACGGCCGTGCCCTGAATTAATCGTTAGGGTAAGGTCCGAACATAAGCGATGATATTGAGTATGTCCTCATCGGATAAAGCCGGGTTGCCACCCTTAGGCAGCATGGCTACACCGGTCGTGTTCGCGGGATCGTTGGCATCCCGGCCGACTTTGACGAAGGCCAACAATTCTTCATCGGAGTTACCCTGGAAGAATTCACTGGCGGTTAGGTCTTTACCCAGTGCGGGCAAGCCTTTCGCATCAGGACCGTGGCAGGCAGAACAGGTGCCCTGGAACAGGGGCTCTCCGGCTGTCGCATCACCGGCAGCAGCGGCCGGTTCGTCGGCCGGCTCGTCACTACCACCACAAGCCACCAAGAGCAAGGCCATGACGACTGTCAATAAGAACAAGATTTGAATTTTTCGCATTGTATTCCTCCAATTAGCCAAATGTTTATTGTTTATGTCAGCGGGACGCTCGATCATCGAACCCGAGTCACTAGCCAAACAGGTCGGCGAAAGATAACAAAACGCCATCATTTTCAGTCACCCGTTGATCGGCTCGCTGCTGATCGGCGAAGGCAATAATCCCAAAGCCCATCGGCGTTTGTTGTTGGCTCTTAACGTAGAAAGCTTCGTCGGCTTTCAGCCACTCTTCGCTGTCGAAATCGTGCACCCAAAAGACGGCTACATCTTCGCTGATTTCGTCATTATAAGCAAACATGCCCCCGATATCATCGAAGCGCCTGGTTTCACCTGTTTCAGTCACATAAGCGGCTGCATAGCGGGCCTCATTGATGATCATCAGGCAGCGCTCACAGCTGTCTTCACCATAGCGAATATCCGGCGGTTCATCGAAGTCCGGGCCACTGCTACAGGCTACGCCAGTGAGTAAGCCAGCCAGGACTATTATAAACAAATAAAACCCGAGCTTCTGGCCTCTCCAATGGTCAAACAACTTTTTATGCATTAGAGAGCGCCCTTCTTCCGGAAAATCCAATAAGCCAGGGCCAGCGGCAACACCGTCCAAACAGTCAGCAACGCCAGGAGCATGGGCAAAAGTTTATCGCCATAGGTGCGGACCGCGTAGACGCCGGCCGGGCCTAAGACCTCCAGGTTGCCGCGTATAACCAGGATAGCGGCCATTTTAAATATTTGCAGGGGGTTAATCAAGGCCAGAGTGAAGAGCCGTCCAATATCCAGGCGTAAGACAATGGCCGTGCCCATCAGACCTAGATCGCCAAAAAAGACGAGCAGCAGCCATAGGAACAAAGCCAGCCCTACGGCCGTGGCACTTTTGCGCGAGGCGGCCGAGATCAGGAATCCTAGGCTCAGACTGGCCAGGGCCAGGGCAAAGGCCATTAGCACCAGGGCCAGGAAATCTCCGGATTGGGTGGAGCCGCCCTGCCAGGCAATTAACAAGCCGCTCAACCCAAAGCCTAAGACAATGGTAACCAACATCGCCAGGGCCAGGCCAAGGTATTTACCCAGAAGTAATTCCGATTGGGCTATGGGTTGGGTTAATAAATAGAGCAATGTTCCCTGTTCTCTCTCGCCAGCCAGGCTCAAGGCGCCTAAAGTCAGGCCCATCAGGGGGACGATCAGGAGAACCAGGTTGATAAGACTGGCCCCGGTCCGGCCGAAACCGGCCAGCCCCCCGGCGCCGATGCCCGATAAGGCCAACCAGGCCAGCGCCAGGGTCAGCCCGGCAAAGGCCAACGTGTAGAGCAAAAACCAGCGGTTTCGCCGGGCGTCATTGAGTTCTTTTTGCGTCAGTGTCAGAATGTTGCTCATGTCAACCATCGGATCAATTTACTCCGTCGCACTCTGGGCTAAACGCCCATTAATCAATCTGAAAATCATCGACTGGAATACCGGCCGAGGCCAGAAGGGAGATCGGCTTGGCCTTCTCCAGGGGAACGACCTGCACCCAAATGCCAGTGCCATTTTTACTGACGCTGTATCCATGGCCGCTGAGTGTTTCCAGGGCTGGTAGAACCCATTCATCATTGCTGAAGTGTAGCTTGAGCATCGTCAGGCTTTCGGTATAGTCGCCTAGCTCAGCCGGCTTGCAGTCGGCGATTAATTGGCCAGATTCGATAACCAGGACCCGGTCGGCCAGGGCGGCTACTTCTTCCAAACGGTGGGAAGAAAATACGAGGGTCTTTCCCTCTTGTTTCAAGGTCATCAAGAGAGCCAGAAATCCCTCGCGGGCCGTGACATCCAGGTTGGCCGTCGGTTCATCCAGGATGATCACTGGCGGATCGGCCATCAGGGCGATGACCAGGGCCAGGCGCTGCTTCATGCCGCCGGACAGATCGCCAACTTTCTTTTGCACATGGGCGACCAGACCTAATTGCTCAAGCAAGGCTACGGCATGCTCTGCGTAGGCGGTTGTCTTTTTCAGCCGGCTATAGAAATACAATGTTTCCTCAACAGACAGGCTGTCGTGAAAGCTGATCTCCTGGGGCACAAAGCCCAACATTCTCCTGGCCGCTTTGCCCTGCCTGGAGGTATCGAAGTCTCCCAGACGGACCAGGCCTTCATAAGGGACAACGCCCAACAGGCAACGAAGTGCTGTTGTCTTGCCGGCGCCATTTTTACCCCACAGGGCCACGGATTCGCCGGTCCCTATGTCGAAAGAAATATTGTCGACGGCCGTAACTTTGCCAAATCGTTTTGTTAAATCTCGTACTTCTATCATCTACTTACTCCAGCGCTCGGTAAACAAATAGGATCAAGTGCAACCGGTCAATCTTTGATCAACTGGTTGCCCGGCGCAGGCGATCGCCAATCGTCGTTTTCCTGGAAATGCCATCACGAACTGCCAATCGCTTAACAGACCCCCAGACTAAGAGGAGTATAGCCAGGAGGATAAGCGCACCAGAGATCAACCACATAGGCCGGGAGCTTTCATTGGGCGCTGCCGGCAAGCCGGGCGGGATCACCGGGTCCATCATCGGCGTTTCATCCGTCAGTTTCGGTTTTGGTTTCACAAAGGGGACTGCCCGGGCGGCAAAATCCACGGCCTGTTCTACCGGGCTGTAAAGAAACAATCTCAAGGTTGAGTTGTGGTCAATCATATTTTCAAACAGACGTTCGGCCTTATAGGGAATATCGCCTAAATTGTCGCCATCGCCATCATAACCCACATAGTCGCTCCAGTAGTTACCTTGACCGGCGACGGTCCAGATATTGTTTTCGGCCCGGCCGCCGCCGCCAGCTATGCCAACTTGCATTTCATTGTCCACAAAGCTATTGCCCGAAAATTCATTGTGGCGTACCGAGGGCATCAAGTTAACGCCGATATCGTTATAGGCGAAAACATTATTTGTAAATCGGCCAACACTGTTGACTTCGCGAGGCGAATTGTCCAGGTGAGCGCCAATGCGGTTATCCAGGAATAGATTGTTTTCAACAACGGCATCGTCCATATCTTTCAAGCCGATGCCATAACCGCTGGGACCACGATTGTTGGCGATGGTATTGCCGATCAAGTGCAGGCGGCGGCTATACATCATGAAGGTGCCCACCGAATTGTTGGTCAGCAGGTTATTCTCGATGGTGGCGTCGTCACAGTACATGAAATGCAATCCGTAGCGGCCGTCGCTAACCTGATTGTCGCGCAGAGTCAGCCGCTCAGAATACCACAGAACGACGTCACGCCCCTTGCTAACCACATTTCCTTCAATGAGTACATCCTGGCTGAACCAGACCCTGATGGGGTCGCCACGGCGGGGCACATCCAAATCCATGCTAGAGATTTGATTATCGCGAATGACACTGCCATGAGCTTCTCTCAAATAAACCCCAAACAAAGTATCTTCCAGGCGATTGCCTTCAATAATTATTCCGGTCGCTTCTACAGCAATACCAGAATTTTCCTCGGCCAGCGAATCACCACTGTTGCGGATTACAAAACCTTGAAAAGTGACATCTGGGGCGACTATCTTGACGGTGGTGCCCTCTCCCCCGCCGTCAATCACCGGCCAATCGTAGCCGACCAGGGTCACCGAATGGTCAATCAGTAGCGGGCCATCAAAGAGACCCCCATGGACTTCAATGGTGTCGCCGTCTTGTGCTTCGGCGAGAGCGGCCGCTAGAGAGGTTGCTTCACCCCGGGGGGTAATGATCGTCCCATCAGATTGTCCGGCGGCTGGTATGACTAGCAGAAAAACAGCTGACAGCAAGGCCAACAAGTCCATAAAAGGAAGTATTCGCGCCCGTAGGGATCTCATTTGGCTCCTAGGAACCGCTCGGTTCTTCGGTCGCATCCACCAGAGGCTTGAAGGCCCGGCGATGGAAGTACAGACCGACCAGGATTAATACAGAAGCCAGGAGAGCCAGGTAAAAACCGACTCCGAAAGATCCAATAGTCCTGAACTGGCCAATCAATCCCTCACCAAGGATGGTCGGAATAAATGGTTCAATATAATTGCTTAGGGCAGCCGTCGGATCCAGGTTCTGGCCAAAATTGCGCAGCCAATAGTACATATCCCCGATAAAGATGACCGGGTATAACAAGGCCGGCAAGGCTAGCAGCGCTGCCCATTTGGTATGGATGAATATCGCCCCAACGACCAGCAATGCGGTAACGCCAATCAAAAGTATGCTAAGGGAACGTTCCAATTGAGCGGCCTCTGATAGCGGGCGCATACCGATGTAATGATTGAGTCCTTCAATTTCAGCCACATCTCCTTCCAGGCGATTCACATAGGTCTGGACGTGGAGGCCCTTCGGGTACTGGGGCGCCTCAAGAGTCAGATTCCAATATGGCAAGAAGATCGAGATTATCAGGCACAAAGCTGCCAGCCCCAGGAAGATCGTAGGCAACATATAATCAACGCGCTTTTCACTATCCACATCGGCCGGTGTGCGGGGTCCGATCAGGGCTTGCCAGGTCTTAGACATGATTCATTCGTCCTTGGATATAACG